>Ga0154464_1064_pt2 | contig 20587 bp, 21 predicted proteins | sample RifGroC2_FD_105657 | JGI IMG/M metagenome (GOLD analysis project Ga0154464, IMG submission 105657) | Desulfuromonadales bacterium GWC2_61_20
CGCCAGCGAGGTCGGCGAGTCGTTGCCGGAGAGCGGCATGCTCGCCTTCAACCTGGCGACGGCGGGGCTGTCGTCTCCGGGGGAGATGGTGGGATTACAGCTCTTCGCGGCCGACGGCGAGGAGCTGCTGCAGGAGGAGCTGGCCCTGGCCGGGCACGCCGAGATAGAGGCCTTTCTGCGCACGGTTTGCTCCCGCCACGCTGCCGACTTTTACCGCGATGCCCTGCTGGTGGCCCTGGCTCCGGCCCGTGGCTGGGGGGCGGGCGGGGGACGGCGGAACTTTGCCGCCCTGCGTCACCGGGTCCTGGCGGCGATCTATGCCGCGGCTTGAACCGCAGCTGAACTCTTTGGAATCGCAATCCTTTATTGACAAAAAGGCGTCGCATCGGCTACAACTGCGAACCTAACATCCCACGATCCGCTTTCATCGGGTCATCGAGGTTTCGGCATGATTCTCCTCCCCCGGGGCATTCCCGTCAAAGAAAAGGTCGACCCCGCTAAAGTCAATCTTCCCGAGGCCCTGAAAAAGCTCAAGGAAAGCGGCTTCAGCGGTTATCTCCGCTTCGATACCCCGCAGGGGGTCGGCATCGTCATCTTCGAACAGGGGAAGCTGATCAGCGCCCTTTTCGAAGGGGAGCGTCATGTCCTCATCGCCTACGATGCCCTCGCCCGCCTCTTCGAACTGGCCCTGGCCGGCAGCTGCACCCTCGACATCTTCCGTCTCTCCAACGAGCTGGCCATGAGTATTCATGCCCTCCTCCACGGCGAAGTCCTTTACCGCGGCCAGGAGCTCAAGCTCATCGATATCAAGGCCCTCCTCGGCCAGTTCAAGAGCGACCAACTCAGCGGTTGTCTGCGCATCTACACCGCCGAGCATGTGGCGCTGATTTTCTATCGTGACGGCAACCCCTTGGGTTTCTTCCACGACGGCTCGACGGAGATCGAGACGACCCCCGGCACCTCCATGTCGGTGGCCCGCCTCCCCGGGGCCAAAATCGACGTCCTCAGCAGCAAGGGCAATGATGTTTCGGTCATGGCCGACCTCATGCAGTCGGCCGATATCGGCAAACTCTGGCAAAAGGCTCAGGAACAGCGGCAGCGCCTGCAAAAACAGGAGCAGGAGGAAGCCAGCCGCACCCAGGGTTTCGCCGAACAGGAACGCCGCCAGCGCCTCGTTGCCCTGCTGCGCAGTACCGCCGAACGCCACGTCGGCAAGATCGGCGGGTCGCTGGTCGACAAGGAGTTCGAGCGCAGCCTGGCGGCCGGGCTGACTGAAGCCGGCTTTACCACCTTTTTCGACAATCTCGGCAAGGCGGCCAAGCTGGTGGCCGGACCGACGGCGGTCAATACCATGCTCGACGAAATGAAGCGCGGCGTGCGCGGCATGGCCAAGGCGGGGTAATTTGCGCAACTGATGTTATTTCAGGGAGGCATGTGACATGAACTGGAGTTTGGTGCAGATCGGCCTGTGGTTGCTGGCCGGAGTCGTTTCCTTCTATTTCAGTCTGGGCAATGCCCGAGTCTGGACCAGCATTTCCCTCGGCTTTTTTCTCGTCCTCATCGGCGAGATGATCCCCCAGGCCATCCCTTTTCTTCCCGGCATGGACATCCCCCAGGTGGAAGCCATGGGCCTGATCATCGGGACGATTTCCATCATGGTCATGACCCATGGTTTTCAGGAGTATTACGTCTTCTCCCGCACCCTCGAACTCGAAGGGAACAAGCTCTACGTCTACCTGGCGACTATTGGGGTCATTGTCGGCTCCCTCGTCTTCATCCTGATCAACCCGACCCCCGACTTCGACACCCTGCGCATCATCAAGGTCGTCAGTCTCTCCAACTGGGTCTTTCTCTCCCTGATCAATATCGACATGATTCGCAAGATCTACATCAACGTCAAGGACAGCCCCATCGGCAAGGGATTCCTTATTTTCATGTTGGTCTTCGTCTGCATCTTCCTGTGGAAAGGGTCGGAACTCTACATCCGCGTCTATGACCTCGATTTTCTCGCCAAGGAATATCCCTTCCGTTACGACTTTTCGCTGCTGGTCAGCAACGTCGGCAACGTTCTCGCCAGTATTTCCGTCGGCGGCGCCTTTCTCTACCTGGCCCGGCAACTGCGCTAGGCCCCGATAACCGTAGCTATTGCAACGCAAAAAGCCGGGCCCAGGGCCCGGCTTTTTGCGTTGCCGAAGAAATGAACATGGCTATTTGGCCGGGGCTTCGATCCGCTCTTCGATGGGGACCAGAACGATCTGGATGCGGCGGTTCTGGGCGCGGCCCTCGCTGCTGGCATTATCGGCGACCGGACGGAACTCGCTGAAGCCGCAGGCGGAGAGTTTGGCGCCGGCGATGCCGACCTTGTCCTGGAGGAAATGGACCACGTTGGTGGCGCGGGCGGTGGAGAGTTCCCAGTTGCTGGGGAAGGTCGAGAGGAGGCGCGGGCTGATGGGGACATTGTCGGAGTGCCCTTCGACGCGGATCTCCTTACCCTCGACCCCGCCGAGAATCTCGCCGACCCGTTGCAGCACCTCGAGCCCGGCCGGTTTGACGTCGGCCCGGCCCGAATCGAAGAGGATGCGTTCGACCATGTTGACGGTCAGGCGCCCCTGCAGGTCGGAGATGGTGATTTCGCCGCGGGTGATCTCCGACTCCATCTTGCTGACGAGTTCGTCATAGGTGCCTTTGACTTCGGCCAGGCGGGCTTCGCGGGCCAGACGCTCGGTCTCGATCTGCTGCTGCAGGCGGCGGTTATCCCCCTCGAGGCGGTCGATGGTCTGCCGCATTTCGGCCATGGCCTGGCCGGCCTCCTGACTGCGGGCGGACAGAACCCGTTCGAGACGATCGGTGTCGGCCCGGGCGCGGATCAGGTCCTGCCGCAGATCGGCGGATTGTTGCATGGCGGCGGTGAGGTTCTGGTTCAGCTCCTTCTTCTCCTGGACCAGGCCCTCTTTCACCTTGAACAACCCGGCATATTCCTCCTCGAGGGCTTTGACGCTGCTGTCGAGGAGGCGGGCTTCTGCGACTTTCTCCTCGTAGGTGCCGGTGGTGACGCAGCCGCCGCAGCAGAGGGCGGCGAGAAGCAGGATTAATCCGGGGATGCGCTGCATGTTGACCTCCTTCGGGGGAACAACGACCGGTCGGTAAGGATTAATGAATTGCGACGGAGTGCCGGTGCGTCAATATTGCGTCATTGTGGCGGATTCGTTGCGAGTCAATTGATAGCACAGCGAGCAAAAAAGTAAAGGCTTAAAGCGGGCCCGCGACGGAGCCGGGTTTTCGGTTGCGGGGGCTCTGTGCGCTGTGTTATAACGAAAACGTTTTCAATATGTTACATGGGAGAATCGGATGCCGGAAATCGATCGCATCATCCGTAACGCTTTGACCGAGGATATCGGCAGCGGCGATGTCACCACCATGGCCTGTATCCCGCCGGGAACCCAGGCGCGGGCCGAGCTGGTGGCCAAAGACGATTTCGTTCTCGCCGGTGTCGATGTGGTACGACGCGTTTTTACCCAGATCGACGGTCATGTCGATTTCGAAAAATTGCGCGAGGATGGCAGTCGGGTCCGTCGCGGCGAGGTCTTTGCCTGGATCAAGGGGGAGGCCGCCTCCTTGCTCATGGGCGAGCGGGTGGCCCTCAATCTCCTCCAGCGCATGAGCGGCATCGCCACCCTGACCGCCCAGTTCGTCAAGGCTGTCGATGGCACCGGGGCGGCGATTGTCGATACCCGCAAGACCACGCCGGGGCTGCGGGTTCTCGAGAAATACGCCGTGCGGGCCGGCGGCGGGCGCAACCACCGCCACGCCCTGTACGATGGCGTGCTGATCAAGGAGAACCATATCGCTGCGGCCGGCAGTATCACCGCCGCCCTCGGTCGCGCCAAGGGACGGGTTCCCCACACCCTGCGTATCGAGATCGAGACGACGACCCTGGCCGAGGTCGGCGAGGCGGTCGCCGCCGGCGCCGATATCATCCTCCTCGACAACATGAATCTGCTCCAGTTGCGCGAGGCGGTACAGCTGGTCGATCGGCGAGCCCTCCTCGAGGCCTCGGGTGGGGTCAACCTCAAGACCGTACGGGCCATTGCCGAGACCGGTGTCGACCTCATCTCCGTCGGAGCGCTGACTCACTCCTTCAGGTCGTCCGACATTTCCATGCTTTTTCAATAGTCGATCAATGCTGCCGGTGGAGAGGTCATGAAGGGGAAGGATACGCGCGAAGGGTTGCTGACGCTGTTGCGCGAGCATCGCGGCGCGTTTGTTTCGGGCGAGAGCATCAGTCGTCGGCTCGGGGTGTCGCGTAGCGCCGTGTGGAAGCAGATCGCCCAGTTGCGTGGCGCCGGCTTTGAAGTCGAGGCAGTGCCATCCCGCGGTTATCGCCTCCTCCTTAACCCCGACCTGCTGCTGGCGGCGGAGATCGCCGCCGGTCTGGGAACACGCTGCATCGGGCGGGAGTTGCAGTGCCACGACAGCATTGATTCGACCAACCTGCGCGCCTGGCACTGCGGCGAAACGGATGTCGCCGAAGGGACCGTGGTCATTGCCGACGAGCAGAGCGCCGGTAAGGGACGCATGGGACGGACCTGGACCTCGCCGCCGGGGGTCAATCTTTATCTTTCGGTCCTGTTGCGCCCCGATCTGGCTCCGCGCCATGCCCCGCAGTTCACCTTCCTCTCGGCCCTGGCCGTGGCCCGGGCGGTGGAAGCGATGAGCGGCCTGCGGCCGACGGTCAAATGGCCCAATGATGTCCTCTTGCGGGGACACAAGGTGGCCGGTTTGCTCAATGAAATGAGTGCCGAGACCGAGCATATCCACTTTCTCGTCCTCGGTATCGGGGTCAATCTGAATATGACGACGGCGCAGTTCCCCGCTAACCTGCGTTATCCGGCCACCTCCCTGGCCCAGGAAAAGGGGTCGGCGGTGTCGCGCCTCGCTTTCTGCCGGGCCCTGCTGCGTGAACTCGATGATCTCTATACCCTCTTTCACGAACGGGGCTTTGCCCCGATCCGGGAAGGCTGGGAAGGGTACTTCGACTTGGTCGGCCACGGTGTCGCCGTCGAGGATGGAGGTTCCCGCCTGACCGGCGAGGTGACGGGGATCGATACCGATGGGGCGCTGTTGCTGCGCCTGCCGGGAGGGGAGATCGAGCGCATCCTCTCCGGCGATGTCCGCCCCCTGGCGGCAGCCGCCCTTCCTCCCGCCCGAGGTTTCTGATGCTTCTGGTCATCGATGTCGGGAACACCAATACGGTGCTGGGTCTCTATGCCCGGGAGGAGCTGCAGCGCAGCTGGCGGGTGACCACCGACAAGGCGCGGACCGTCGATGAGTACGCCATGCTCCTGCACGAACTTTTTCGCCACGCGGAGCTGACTTTTGCCGTGATCGACGATGTCATCGTCTCCTGTGTCGTCCCGCCGATGGTGCTGACGGTGGAGGGGCTCTGTCGCGATTATTTCAAGTGTCAGCCGTACATCGTCGGTCCCGGGATCAAAACCGGGATGCCGATCCTCTATGACAACCCCAAAGAGGTCGGCGCCGATCGCATCGTCAACGCCGTCGCCGCTTTTGAAAAATACAAGCGCAACCTCATTGTCGTCGATTTCGGCACCGCCACCACCTTTGATTACGTCTCGGGCCGAGGTGAATATCTCGGTGGGGCCATCGCCCCGGGGGTCGGCATCTCCTTCGAGGCCCTCTTCCAGCGGGCCAGTCGCTTGCCGCGAGTCGAATTTTCCCGCCCCCCCCAGGTCATCGCCAAGAATACCGTCCACAGCATGCAGGCCGGAATTTTCTACGGTTATGTCGGTCTGGTCGACGGGATCGTCAGCCGCATGAAACAGGAAGCCCGGGAAGAGCCTCTGGTGGTGGCGACGGGTGGTCTGGCCGGGGAGATTGCGCCGGCCTCGCAATGCATCGAAGCGGTTGATCCCCACTTGACCCTGGAGGGTCTGCGCATCATCTATCGGCGCAACAAGGCGAGTTGAGCACAGCGTTCCGGGGTGTTCCCCTCCCGTCATTTCGTGCAACCAGGTTTTTGTACCGTGAAAGATGTTCTTCGTTCGATTCCACCAACCGGGAGTGAAAGGAGCGATTCATGGGCAAGTTCGCTACGACGAAGATTCGCAATCTGGGGATTGTCGGACAGGGCGGGGCGGGGAAGACCTCCCTGACCGAGGCGATTCTCTATAACACCGGCATGACCGACCGTCTCGGCAAGGTCGACCAGGGGACCTCGACCATGGATTACGAGCCCGAGGAGATCAAGCGCGGCATTACCATCAGTTCGAGTCTCAACCACTGCGAGTGGAAAGGCCATAGCCTGCACATCGTTGACACCCCCGGTTACACCAACTTTCTCCACGATACCCGCAACTGCCTGCGCATCCTCGGCGGCTCGGTCCTGGTCGTCTCGGCCGTCGACGGAGTCAAGGCGCAGGCGATCAAGATCTGGGAGTGGGCCCAGGAATTCGAGATCCCCCGCATCGCCTTCGTCAACAAGATGGACCGCGAGCGCGCCGACTTTCTCAAGGCGGTCGACGATATCCAGAAGTCCCTGAAGACCCGGACCGTCGCGGTGAGCATGCCGGTCGGCGCCGGGGAAGAATTCAAGGGGATCATCGACCTGGTCGATATGAAGGCGCGTTTTTTCAAGTTCGACGAGAAGGGGACCTATGACGAAATCGACATCCCCGCCGAATATCTCGGCGAAGCCGAGCGCCTGCGTGGCCAGTTGCTGGAAGCGGTGGCCGAAGCCGACGATGCCTTGATGGAGAAGTATCTCGAAGGGGAGACCCTGAGCAAGGAAGACATCCTTCTCGGTTTGCGCGAGGGGACGCTGACCAAGGTCTTTCTGCCGGTCTTCTGCGGCAGCGCCACGGCCAATATCGGCATACGCAATCTCCTCAATTTCATCGTCGCCTGTCTCCCCTCGCCCATCGACAAGGGGATCCAATACGGAGTCAATCCCAAGACCGACAGCCCGGAAGAGCGGCGTCCCGATCCCGAGGCGCCCTTCTCGGCCATGGTCTTCAAGACCATCAGCGATCCCTATGCCGGGAAACTGACCCTCTTCCGCATCTATTCCGGCACCTTGAAGAGCGATTCCATCGTCTACAACCCCAACAAGGAGACGACGGAGCGCATCGGCCAGATCTTCGAGCTGGAGGGGAAGAAGCAGCATGCCATCGGCGAGGCCGAGGCCGGCGATATCGTCGCCGTCGCCAAGCTCAAGGAGACGGCGACGGGGGATACCCTGTGCGATGGCGCCCGGCCCATCGTCTATCCCAGTCCGATGGCGCTGAAGCCGGTCATCTCCTTCGCCCTCGAGACCAAGAGCAAGGGGGACGAGGAAAAGATCATGAGTTCGCTGCAGCGCCTCATGGAGGAAGATCCGACCCTCCACGTGCAGCGCGAGGAGGAGACCAAGGAGATGATCCTCTCCGGCATGGGCCAGGTCCATGTCGAGGTGGCGGTGGAGAAGCTCAAGCGCAAGTTCGGCGTCGATGTCATCCTCAAGGAGCCGAAAGTGCCGTACCGCGAGACCATCAAGAAATCGGTCAAGCAGCACTATCGGCACAAGAAACAGTCGGGCGGCCGGGGCCAGTTCGCCGATGTCCATATCGAGGTGCGTCCGCTGCCGCGGGGAGCCGGTTACGAATTTGTCGACAAGGTCGTCGGCGGCGTGGTGCCGCGCCAATTTATCCCCGCCGTCGACAAGGGGGTGCACGAAGCGATGCGCAAGGGAGTCCTCGGCGGCTTTCCGGTGCAGGATTTCCAGGTCGCCCTGGTCGATGGCTCGCATCACTCCGTCGACTCCTCGGAGATGGCCTTCAAGATCGCCGGTTCCATGGCCTTCAAACAAGCCATGGAGGAAGCCGCTCCGGTCCTGCTGGAGCCGGTGATGACCATGGAAATCGTCGTCCCGGAAGACTGCATCGGCGATGTCATCGGTGATATGAACTCCCGTCGCGGCAAGGTTCTCGGGGTCGAGCCCCAGGGGAGCAACCAGGTCGTTTCCGTGCTGGTGCCGATGGCCGAAGTCCTCAAGTACGCTCCGGACCTCCGTTCCATGACCTCGGACCGGGGGCTTTTCACCATGGAGTTCGGCCACTACGAAGAGGTTCCCCCGCATCTGACCGCCAAGATCCTGGCAGGGATCCATCATCCCGCTGAAGATAACGCGCATTCCAAGCACTAAGGAGGTTCTGCAGACATGGCCAAGGACAAAGAGTTTACCTTCGATGAAGGGGATGACGATTTCTCCGCCCCCGATCCGCTACCGCCCCCCCCGATAAAGCCCCCTTCCGGGGGAGGGCAGAAACGGACCCTGCTCCTGCTGTTGGTCATTCTCGTCGGCGCCGGGGCATATTTCTATTTGTACGGAATTCCGGGGATGGAAGCGGAGCCTGTGAAACCGGCTCCCGTGGCGGTCAAGGTTCCTGTCGTAGCGCCGAAACCGGCAGCTCCGGGCGCAGTCGCAGCGACACCGGCAGCCCCGCCGACACCGGCAGCCCCGCCGACACCGGCAGCGACCCCCGCTGCCGTCAAACCGGCAGCCCCGGCGCCAACGGCGGTGGTGCCGGCGAAACCGGCGACTCTCGCTGCGGCGGGGCCAGCCGCCATGCCGGCCAAGGCCCTTCCTGCTCCGGCCCCGGTGGCGGCGGCGAAACCTACGCCCGGGGTTGAACCGAAAGCGGCACCGGCGCCTGCGGTCAAGGCCGCAAGCCAGCCGGCAGAGGTGGTGGTCGAAAAACCGCAACCGGGGAGTTTTGTCATCAATGCCGGCGCCTTTCTGGTCAAGGCCAACCTTCTCGACGCCGAGCGGCGTATTCGTCGCCTCGGTTTCGAGCCGCGCCGCACGTCGATCAAACGCCCGGTGGCGATGACCCGTTTGCGCGTCGGGGTCTATCCCCCGCAGGAGGCCACCGCTCGCTACCGGGATCTGGTGGTCGGTTATCCCAGCGCCTTTACCCTGAAACAGGGGGAGAAGGTTGCCCTTTACGCCGCTTCCTTCCATGACCTCAATCAGGCCCGCAGTTTTGCCGATCAACTCTATCTCGACGGCATCCACATTGAGGAAGAACAGACGGAGGTGCCGATGAAAATGACCGTTCTCACCTTCGGTAATTTCCCTGACAAGATTGCTGCGGAAAAGGAGTTGAAGCGGATTCGAGCTGCCGGACTCCGCGACGTCACGGTGACGGTGACGAAATAACCGCCAGCCGCTACAGGGACAACATGCCGATACCAGAGAACGGACAGCGTTTGCGGGTCTCCCCGGAGGTGGCGAAAATCGTCGCTCCCGGGGTTGCCCGTGATCTGCAATTGACGGTAGCCCAGGGGAAGTCGCCCTTGACCGGGTCAGACCTGGTCACCGCCCTCTTTTTTTTCTGTCGCTCCCCTGACGCCGAGATCAAAGGCGCAGCCCTTCTCACCTTGCGCCACCTGCCGGCTTCGATTCTGGTCGCTATGGTCGGGGATGCCGCCCTGCACCCGCAACTGTTGCACTTTCTCGCCCAGGTGCGGCTACAGGATCCCCAGGTCATGAGCCCTCTTCTCGGCAACCCCGGCCTGACCGAGGCGACGGCGGTGCTGGTTGCCGGTCGCTGCGGGGCGGCCCTGATGCCCTTGCTGCTGGAAAATGCCGAGCTGCGCAGCCGTTTCCCCGGCATCGATGCGGCGTTGGTGGCCAACCCCGCACTTCCCCCTGCCCTGGCCGAGCGGCTCACGAGTACGCCGGCTGTCGCGACTGCAGCCGTATCTGCGGCGCCGGGCGAATCCAGGGAAGTGAAGGACGAAGCTGCAGACGAGAACGAGGAGGACGAGGAAAAACTCCCCGAGGAAGAGATCAATCTTTCCAAATACCAGCAGGCCCTGGAAATGGAGGTCTCGGCCAAGATCAAGATGGCCATTACCGGGGACAAGGAGTGGCGGGCGATTTTTCTGAAAGATCCGAACAAACTCGTGCATGGTGCGGTGCTCAAGAATCCCCGGATCACCGACGGCGAAGTCCTCGCCTTGGCCAAGAACAAGACTTCCAGCGACGAGATGATCCGCATCATCCTTCTCAATCGCGAATGGACCAAGAATCTCACCATCAAGGCTGCCCTGGTGCTGCATCCCAAAACCCCAGCCCCGCAGGCACTGCGGTTCATGAATTTCCTCGACCTGAAAGTGCTGAAAAAGCTCGCCAAGAGCAAGGGTGTTTCCCAGGTTGTGGTCAATGCGGCGCGGCGCATGGCCGCCGACAAAGACAAGAAAAGGTAACCCCATGGCGTTGATGAACTATGCCAAGCGCGAGATCAATGCCAAGATCGTCTATTACGGTCCCGGTCTCTGCGGCAAAACCACCAATATCAAATTCATCCATTCGAAGCTGCGACCCGACAGCCGGGGCAAACTCCTCAGTCTCGCCACGGAAACCGACCGCACTCTCTTCTTCGATTTTCTCCCGGTGGAACTCGGTGAGGTGCGCGGGTTCAAAACCCGTTTTCACCTTTATACCGTCCCCGGCCAGGTCTTCTACAATTCAACCCGGCAGATGGTTCTCAAAGGGGCCGACGGCATTATCTTTGTCGCCGATTCCCAGCGCAGCATGCTTGAGCTCAATATCGAAAGCATAAAAAACCTGCGCGACAATCTGGCCGAACAGGGGCGGCGCATCGAAGATATCCCCATGGTCATCCAGTGCAACAAGCGGGATCTGCCCGACGTCCTCTCCATCGATGAATTGAGCCGTGCCCTGAATCCCCGCGGATTGCCGATTTTCGGGGCGTCGGCCGCCAACGGTGAGGGGGTGGTGCAGACCCTGACCTCGATTTCGAAAATGGTCCTGCACAAGCTGCAGCAGTCCTCCCCGGCGGCCACCGATGCGCCTTCGGCCGAACAGGAGCTGGCGGCTTCCTACCGGGCACTGCGTAAAGGTGCCGATCGTATCGCCGATGCTCCGCCCCGATCGGTTGCCCCGCCGCCTCCGCCTCCCGTGGCGGTGACCGGCGTCGGCGCGGTGCAGCAAGCGGGACTGGACCGACTGCGTATTCCCGTGTCTCTGCGTCTCCACGGCGTACCGCAAAATTTTCATTTGCAGCTTCTCCTGAGCGCCGATCAGAACGGTCCTGTTGCTCAGGTAGAATTCATCGAACGAGATAAGTCATGAAAGATCAGGGTGAGATTGTTGCTGTCTGTATCAGCCCCGGCAAAGGGGAGCGCAAGCGCGACCAGGGCGCGGGCATCCTGGTGGAGAATTTCGGTCTCGCCGACGACGGCCATGCCGGGGACTGGCATCGACAGGTCAGTCTTCTCGCCAACGAGAGTGTCGACAAGATGCGTGCCGCCGGGCTCGATGTCGGGCCGGGAGATTTCGCCGAAAACCTGACGACCCGCGGCATCGATCTCTGTACGCTGGCCATCGGCACCCGGCTCCGGGTTGGGCCCGAAGCCATCCTCGAGGTGACGCAGATCGGCAAGGAATGTCATACCCGCTGCGCCATCTATTACCAGGCCGGCGATTGTGTCATGCCCAAGGAGGGGATCTTCGCTCGCGTGATCAAGGGCGGACCGGTGCGACGGGGCGATGCGATTACCGAGCTGCCGGCAGGAGGCGAGGGGTGAAGGCTGTCGGGGCACGCTACCGCATCGGTGTCCTCACCCTCTCGGACAAGGGGGCGCGGGGAGAGCGGATCGACGAGAGCGGGCACATCCTGCGCGCAATGGTGGACACCCTGGGCGAGGTGGTCTGCTATCAGGTCATCGCCGATGAGGTTGCCGAGATCGTGCGGGTACTCCGCGATTGGAGTGACGTCGAGGGGCTCGACCTGATTCTGACAACAGGGGGAACGGGGCTTTCCCCGCGGGATGTGACACCCGAGGCGACACGCGTAGTTATCGACCGGGAAGTTCCCGGCATGGCCGAGGCGATGCGCCAGGCGAGTCTGGCCAAAACCCCCCATGCCATGTTGTCACGCGCCGTGACTGGTCTGCGCGGGGCCACACTGATCATCAATCTCCCCGGCAGTCCGCGGGGGGTACGGGAAAATCTTGCCGTGCTTCTCCCCGCGCTGCCGCATGCCCTGGCCAAACTCAAGGGCGATCCCGCCGATTGCGCACGCTGATGAGGGGCATACGGCAGGTGTGAAATTTGCCAGAGCGCGGCGGCGCCGCTGATGTTGGGAAGATGTCAACCTGCACGGAGAGGGAAGGTCACCGATGGCGAAGATCAAGGTACTGTTGGCCGATGACATTGAGCTTTTCCTCGAACTGGAAAAGACCTTTTTTCGTCGGGACGAATTCGATCTCATTACCACCCGCAACGGCGCCAAGGCCCTTGATCTTATCCGCTCGGAACGCCCCGACCTGGTCTTCATGGATCTGCACATGCCGGAAATGGACGGCGACGAATGCTGCCGTCGGGTCAAGGCCGATCCGGTATTAAAGGACATCCCTGTCGTCATCGTCACGCATATGGGGGAGGAAAAGGCGCAAGAGCGTTGCCGGGATGCGGGGTGCGATGACATCCTGCTCAAGCCGATCAACCGCCACCTCTTCATGGGGACCGCCCGCCGCCTGTTGTCGTTGCGCGAACGCACCGACCCGCGGGTCGAGGCCCGACTCCAGGTCAGATTCGGTTCCGGGGATGAGGTGCTGACCGATTACTCGGTCAATATCAGTACCGGCGGGATCTTCCTGGAAACCGCCAGACCCTTGCCCCAGGGAACGCCCTTGCAACTCGAATTCACCCTGCCGACGCGAGGGGGGGCGATTCGCTGCCATGGCCGCGTCGCCTGGGTCAACCATCCCGACTTCCCCAGCAAGCCGGGACTGCCGCCGGGGATCGGGGTGCAGATGCTCGATCTCCCCCTCGACGAGCTTCACGCCATTCGCGATTTTATCAAGGATCAGTGTTTGACTGCCTCCTGGTAATTGTTCAGCGTCAATCAATCAGCCAACATCATGGCCCGTGGCAGCTGCTGCGGGCCGTTTCTTTTTGGAAAAGTTGATCTGGGTCAATTGTCATCAGCATGCAAGCTGTTACCGTTAGGTAAATTTCATGCCTTGCGGCCCGGTTCCAAATCCTGTAGGTGGCGGGTGTCGTCGAATACAGGGACCGTACGAGGCGAAGGCACATCCCCGGGAGGTTGTCATGAAGCAGGCAGGTCGATTGTGGAGTGGTTGTACGGTACTGACGCTGTTCTTTCTGGCGGTCGTTGGGGCCGACGCGGCTCCAGCAGCGAAAGGGGTATCCCCAGCAGATTGTTTTGCCTGCCATGAGGAGGTCAAAGAACTGCACCAGGGATCAAAGCACGGCAAACTCGCCTGCGAAACCTGTCATTCGGGGCTCGCCGAACATCTGCAGAGCGAGGCGAACAAACCGCTGACCAATCTGGAACTCTCGGTCTGCGGTAATTGCCACCAGGATCAGTTCGCCAGCTTCTACCGGGTCAACTGGGATGCCCAAGCGCGCAAGGAAAAGGGGACTCCGACCGGGCGTTCGCCCTTTCAGGATAAACTTCTCGCGCCGCACGGCTTCACCAAGGAACATAACGAGCCGCGCGCCCATGCCTTCATGGTTGTCGACCAATTGACGGTCGATCGTTTCGCCGCCGGGCGCTTTCAGTTCAAGGACTTGTTCGGTTATACCCGCCCGGGCAAGACCTGGGACGTCCTGGTCGATACGGAGAAGACCTTTCCCAAGGATGTCTCCGCCGCGGCCGGCAATCCGGTCTGTCTGCAGTGCAAGACCTCCGATCTTTCCCTGAAGTGGAAATACATGGGGGACAAGGATACCAAGGCCAAGTGGGACCGCACCTCCGATGTCAATGCTCTGGTCAAAGACGTCAATAACCCCATGGGCTGCATCATGTGCCATGACCCGCATGCCGCCAAGCTTCGTATCACCCGCGATGCCCTCATTGATGCCGTTGAGCGCGAAGGCGGCACCCGGCCATACGATGCCGACAAGGGCGCGGCCACGGTCAAGATCCAGGTTGTCTCCTTCCGCGACGGTTTCCGCAAGATCGGCCTCCTCGACAAACCCAACTCGACCCTGCAATGCGGCCAATGCCATGTCGAATACAACTGCAACGGCGGTTTCGAGCCGGAAAGCGGCGACAAGGTGACAATGGCCGACCGTCGTGCCAACCACTTCCCGCTGAAGAATGCCCTCGACCTCCTTGCCCATTACGACCAGCTCAAGTTCCGCGACTTCAAACATGCCGTCACCGGCGCCCGTCTCATCAAGCTGCAGCATCCCGAGATGGAAACTTACTGGGGAAGCGTCCACGACAAGGCCGGGGTGACCTGTGGCGATTGTCATATGCCGAAGGAGAAGAACAAAGCCGGCAAGACCTTCACCTCGCATCAGGTGGTGCGGCCGAAGGATCACGTCAAGGCGAGTTGTGTCAATTGCCATGCGCACAAGGATTCAAGTGTCGAAGAGAAGCTCTACCAGATCCAGACAGTGCAGAACTACACCCGGGGCCGCATGCGCGAGGCCGAAGTCGCCATCGCCAAGCTCATCGATACCTACGCCAAAGCCAAGGAGAAAGGGATCGCCGAGGAGACCCTGGCTCAGGCCCGCAAACAGCATGAAATCGCCCATGTCCTCTGGGAGTGGTGGACGGCGGAAAACAGCGACGGCTGGCATAACCCCAAGCTGGCTCAGGACAGTCTCTTTACGGCCATCGTCGAGGCCAACAAGGGGAGCGAACTGCTGCTGACGGCCATGGCCCCGCCGGCACCCGCCGCCGCTAAATAGGTAGTAGACATCGACACGGCGAAGTCTTTCTGGCTTCGCCGTGTTTTTTTGCCTGGTTCCAGCACCTGAGGCGCAGGCGGAGAGCGCAGTTTGACGCAATAGATTCCGGATGGCTTTACCTCCTGGGTGCTGCTATACTTTACCCAAAAGGTTATCTATTGTGGAGGACGCCATGAATGAAACGTTTTGTAGCCAGTGCCAGCTGCCCTGTGCCGAAGAGGATCTGCTGACCCGCGAAGACAACGGCGAGAAGGTCTGCCCGCAATGCTCCGGTTTGCTGGCGGGAGAAGATCTTACCTGTGAGTACGACGAAACCGGTTGATCGGCACGTCTTCAACTTTTGTTGCAGCACCCGAGGTCCGCTTTGCGGGCCTCGTTGTTTTCTGGTTTTTTGTTGGCTCTCGTGGCATACTCCTGGCCGCTGTAATAGCCTGAAGTGGGAGTTAAAGAGATGGTCGCTGACGAAGAGAAAGCTGATCGCCCGGGATTGGGCCGGCGGGTCGTGCAGCATCTGAAGAGGAGGTTGATCACCGGGCTCCTCGTCGTCATCCCTCTCGGCATGACCATCTTCATCCTCCGTTTCCTGTTCGATTTTGCCGATGGTTTCTTCGCTCCGGTTATTCGCATCTGTGCCGAACTGATTCTCGGACATGGCCATTATTTCCCCGGGCTCGGCGTGGTCGCCGGGGTCATCGCCCTCTATGTCGCCGGAGTCGTCGCCACCAATATCCTCGGCCGCCGCTTGGTCGACTTCGGCGAATGGCTCCTTGGGCGCATCCCACTGGTCAAATCGGTTTATGTTTCGTCGAAGCAGTTTACCGAAGTCGTCTCCAAGGGGGGCAAGGGCGCCTTCAGCCGCGCCGTCTATATCGAGTTTCCCCGCGAAGGGTGCTATGCCATCGCCTTTCTGACCCATACCGTCCATGCCCCCTCGGGACAGGGGTATCACACCGTTTACGTTCCGACGGCTCCGAATCCTACCTCCGGCTACGTTCTGGTGCTGCCGCAAGAACAGGTCTTCCCGGCCCCCTTCGGGGTCGAAGAGGCGATGAAACTGATCCTCTCGGGGGGGATGGTCGCTCCGCAACAGATGCTGGGTGGGCCGTTACGCTGACCGTACAACTCTGCTTGCACCATCCACAGCCAGTGTTGATACCCCTGTGGATAAGCTTGGGGATAAATCTGGGTCCTCAACCCAATTGGTCGTCCTGGCACATTGCCCGGAAATTAGGCAATCTCTTTGCTGAAGTTGGCCTTCAGTAAAATGTGGTTTTATCGTTGCTTTCGACAAAGTTTATTTAATTGACTGATATCGGTAACTTATGTCTCGTTGCCGGATCGTCGCGCTGGAGTCAGATCCTTGGGGCAGGCACGTTGTCGCCCTAATTTATTGGGATAAGGAGAAGTGCACGGATGTCAAAAACGCTCCATTTTACCATCGGTGGATTACTGCAAGAAATTTCGGGCCGTTATCCCGACAAGGAGTGTCTGGTTTATGCTGATCGGGGCCTGCGTCTCACCTATCGCGACTTCGATCGCCTCACCGACCGGGTGGCCAAGGGGTTACTGAAACTCGGCATCAAAAAAGGCGAACATCTGGCGATCTGGGCGACCAACGTCCCGGAGTGGGTGATCCTGCAGTTCGCCACCGCCAAAATCGGCGCGGTCCTGGTCACCGTCAATACCAGCTACAAAAGTGCCGAACTCGAATATATTCTCGAACAGTCCGACGCGACCACCCTCTTCCTCGTCCAAGGCTTCAAGGACACCGATTACGTCGAGACCGTGGGCGAGGTGGTGCCGGGGCTGACAAACAGCACTCCCGGGAAGCTGGCGAGCGCCAAGCTGCCCTGTCTCAAACACGTCATTTTCCTCGGCGACGGCGCCCCGGCCGGGATGCGCCCCTTCGCGACGCTGGAAGAACTTGGGGCACAGGTCAGCGATGCCGAACTGGCGGCGGCCCAAGCGAGCCTCGACGAGCACGATGTCATCAACATGCAGTACACCTCGGGGACGACCGGTTTCCCCAAGGGGGTCATGCTCACCCACCACAATATCGTCAACAACGGCTACAACATCGGCGAATGCATGAAGTTCAGCGAAAAGGACCGTCTCTGCATCCCGGTCCCCTTCTTTCACTGCTTCGGCTGCGTCCTCGCCGTCCTCGCCTGCGTCACCCACGGTACCACCATGGTGCCGGTGGAGACCTTCAACCCGGAAGTCGTCCTCAAGACGATTCAGGATGAAAAGTGCACCGCTGTGCACGGCGTACCGACGATGTTCATCGCCGAACTCGAACACCCCAACTTCGCCCAGTACGACCTCACCTCCCTGCGCACCGGCATCATGGCCGGCTCCAACTGCCCGATCGAGGTGATGAAGCGGGTCATCCGCGACATGCACGCCAAGGAGATCACCATCGCCTACGGCCAGACCGAATCCTCCCCCGTCATCACCCAGACCCGTACCGACGACCCCATCGAGCTGCGTGTCGCCACCGTTGGCCGGGTCCTGCCCAACGTGGAGATGAAGATCGTCGACATCGAGACCGGTGCCACCCTGCCGCCGGGGAAACAGGGGGAGCTCTGCACCCGCGGCTACCTGGTGATGAAGGGGTATTACAAGATGCCGGAGGAGACGGCCAAGGCGATCGATCTTGAGGGCTGGCTGCACACCGGCGACCTGGCGGTCATGGACGAGAACGGATATACCAAGATCACCGGCCGCATCAAGAACATGGTCATTCGCGGCGGCGAGAATATCTATCCGCGCGAGATCGAGGAATTTCTCTACACCCACCCCAAGGTCTCCGATGTGCAGATTTACGGCGTCCCCGACCGCAAGTATGGGGAGCAGGTCATGGCGGCGGTCATTGTCAAGCAGGGGGAAACCCTGACCGAGGAGGAGATCAAGGACTTCTGCCGCGGACGCATCGCCAACTACAAAGTGCCGCACTACGTCAAGTTCGTCGACGAATACCCGATGACCGCCAGCGGCAAGATTCAGAAATTCAAACTGCGCAATCTGGCCATCGCCGAGTTGCAGCTCGAAGAGGCGACGGCGATCGAGACGGCTTAAAATCAGCTATCAGCTATCAGCTAATTGCTAATTGCTAGGAGATCATATGCGCATCACCCCCGCCAGCGAACTGAAAAACCGCATCGCCAAGTTGCAGTCCCTGATGCAGCGCGACGGCCTCGATGCCGTACTGATGCTGCAGAATGCCGACCTCTTCTACTTCACCGGCTCGATCCAGGCCGGGCTCCTTTATATCCCGGCAAGTGGCGAACCGCTCTACCTGGTACGCAAAGAGATCAGCCGGGCGCGCATGGAGTCGGGCTTGAAGGAGATCCTCCCCTTCAAGAGCCCCAAGGATGTGCCGGCCCTCCTCGCCGAGTTCGGCTATCCGCAGCCGCAGAAGATCGGCATGGAGCTCGACGTCGTCCCGGTCGAGCTCTACCAGCGTTTCGCCAAGGTCTTCGAGGGTTGCAGTATCGTCGGCGCCACCCACCAGATCCGCACCGTGCGGGCGGTGAAGAGCAAATACGAAATCGAGATCATGAAGGATGCGGCGCTGCAGATCGATCGCGTCTGCCAGCGTGCCCGCGAGGTCATTCGCGAGGGGATGACCGATCTTGAACTCGCCGCCGAGCTGGAGTTCTGCGCCCGCAAGCAGGGGCACCAGGGGATCAGCCGCATGCGTGGCTTCAACAGTGAGCTCTTCTACGGTCACATCTTCTCCGGCGCCGACAGCGCCGTCCCGGCCTATCTCGACGCCCCCCTGGGCGGCCTCGGCCTCAACCCCTCCATCGGCCAGGGCGCCAGCTACAAGAAGATCGGCCGTAACGAGCCGATCATCGTCGACTTCGCCGGCGCCTTCGACGGCTACCTCGCCGACCAGACCCGGGTCTTCTGCCTCGGCGGCCTGCCGGACCAGCTCAAAAAAGCCTACGACGACATGCTCGCGATTGAGATGAAACTCAAGGAGATCGCCCGTCCCGGCGTCGCCTGGGGCGATATCTATGACCAGTGCTACCAGCTCGCCTGCGACCTCGGCTACAAGGAGGTCTTCATGGGCAACCCCGGCGCCCAGGTCTCCTTCATCGGCCATGGCATCGGCATCGAGATCGACGAGTACCCCTTCATTGCCCGTGGCTTCAAAGACCAGGTGCTGGAAGAGTTCATGGTCTTCGCCTTTGAGCCGAAAGCGGTCTTCGCCGGCCTCGGCGCCGTCGGCATCGAGAACACCTTCTGGCTGGAGCAGGGGGGCTTGAAGCACATCACCTTCACCAGCGAGGAGCTGGTGGTGCTGTAGGGGGCAGCGGGGAGGGGACGATGGGTTTGCAACGCAACGGATAAACCATGACGCCGCCGGGTCAGCAGTATGCTGGCGGGCGGCGTTTTTTCTTGCCGGCCGGGCACTTTGGCGATCGTTTGCGCCGCTTGCCGGCGGGGCAGCGCTGGATCAACCGCGTCGACGCCCTCCTGTTTCTCGCGCTGGCGCTGCGTCTGGTTTTCGTTTTACGCTGAAGGCGTCTTCTCCCTCTCCCTTGATGGACCCGAAGGGCCTGAAGGAGGGGGCCGGGGAGAGGGTCGGTCCGTAGCCCCCTCCCCTTGATCCCCTCCCACCAGGGGAGGGGAAAATACGAAACGCGGCGCCCCACATCCGGGGCGCCGCGTTGCTGTTATGGAGAGGTGTTAAGAGGGTTACAGCTCTGCCAGCGCCCGCTTGATACCGTTTAGTCCCTCCACGGCGCCGCAGGGGAGGGAGAGGTGCGGTGGGTCGATGCGTGGCTCGCGCGGGTTGATGCGGATGACGGTGGCCTGGTGACTGGTGCCGAGGCGCTCGGAGGCGGCGCGGATGGTCGGGATGGCGGTGCCGGCCCCCATCTCGATGACCACTGTTTTCGTGCCGCGGCACGCGGCGAGAAAGTCGCGGTAGCGCTGCTGCTGCGCCTCGCTGCGCCGGGCGATCCAGGCGCCGTCGCCGAACATGAGAATATTGGGCCGGGCGATGGCGCCGCAGTGGCGGCAGCGGGGGATGGCGCGGGCGCGCATCGTCTCCTCGTTGACCGGGATGCTTTCGTCGTTGGGCCAGAGCTTCATCGAACAGGGGGTGGTGCATTGCAGGTGGTGGATGGAGCCGTGGACCTCGACGATCTTCTCCTCGGGGAAGCCGGCCTTCTGGAACTGGCCGTCGACGTTGGAGGTGACGACGAAGAAGTCGTTGCAGCGCCGTGTCCACTCCAGCAGCAGGGCAAAACCGGGATGGGGGACGGTGGCGCGGTAGAGGTTGGTGCGGTGTCCGTAGAAGCCCCAGCCGAAAGCGGGATCGCGTTCGAAATGGTCGGGATTGGCGGCGTCGATGAAGGAGAGGCCGAGTCTACGATAGGGGGGGTAGGCGTTCCAGAAGCCGTCATCGCCGCGAAAATCGGGGAGCCCCGAGTCGACTCCCATGCCGGCGCCGGCGGTGATGACCAAGGTTTCGGCAGCACTGATGGCGGCGGCCGCGGCGCGGAAGGTTTGGTCGAGGTCCATGCAGTTGCCTCTGCTTTGTATCAGACTGATCAGACCGATCCGACTGATCAGTCCGATCAAGATCCCAAAATCAAATCGCCACTTTCACCGCTGTCGCCTTGAGTAGCCGTGCGACCTCTTGCGGATCGATGCCGAGCAGGAATCCGCGCTTGCCGCCGTTGAGGTAGATCTTCGGCAGGACGAGGATCGTCTCTTCGATGTAGACCGGCATCGCCCGCCTGGTGGCGAAGGGGGAGGTGCCGCCGACCTGGTAGCCGGAATGCTTGTCGGCCACCGCCGGGGCGCAAGGGGAGA
>Ga0154464_1074_pt1 | contig 20051 bp, 21 predicted proteins | sample RifGroC2_FD_105657 | JGI IMG/M metagenome (GOLD analysis project Ga0154464, IMG submission 105657) | Desulfuromonadales bacterium GWC2_61_20
GACAACGGAAGACATTTAATGTTTTCTTGCCATACATAATATGCACATCATGTAACGGAAAAGATGCGGCGAGGGGGGCGGCACTGCTCGCAGATTTAGCTGACAGATGACAGCTGTCTTTCCCCGATTGTTTCAACGATCTTGCCATGTTACTCTGCCGTGCAACAGGAGAGATTTGACATGCCACTGACACGAGACTTCAAGGATACGGTCATGGCGCGGGTGCAGCGCGACCCGGCCTTTCGCAGCGCGCTGCTGGTCGAGGCAACCGACGCCTTCCTGGGCGGCGACATCGACAGCGGCAAAGCGCTGCTGCGCGACTACCTCAACGCCACCGCCGCCCTGCCGGCCATCGCCGCCGAGCTCAACCTCAACGAGAAGAGCCTGCGACGCATGCTCGGTCCCGGCGGCAACCCGACCCTGAAGAACTTCATAAATCTACTCACCGCTTGCAGCCGTATCGAGCACGTACAGTTGCGGGTCTGCCAGCACGGGTCGTAGGTTATGCTGATTGCAAATAGCTGACAGCTGTATTTCCCCGATTGTTTCAACGTTCTTACCGTGTTAGTGTTCTGGGCAGTTTTCGCTTTTGCCCAAAGCTGATAGCTTATAGCTGACAGCTAATAGCTGATTCTGAGTGGGGTTTGAGATGGGAAGAGGGATGATGGAGCGATGTCGCCGCCGGGATCAGCGAGGAGCTGGCGGGCGATGTTTTTTGTTGTGTGTGGGAGTTAAATATACTGTCCCCGGAACTCGAGTGGGGGCTTGAGATGGATAAAGGGTTGTCGGGATCGATAGCGCCGCCGGTCAGCACTGTGCTGATCTGGCGGTTTTTTTGTCGGCTTGACATGTGTAACCAGGGGGGTTACGGTTGGCGTCGACATCGATTATCTCGACTATCACTGACAAGGAGTCAGCCATGATGCACAATCCCCCCCATCCGGGTGAAACGATCCGCCAGCTCTGCCTGGAACCCCTCGGACTGACGGTGACCGAAGCGGCCAAGGCGCTGGGGGTCTCGCGCAAGGCTCTCTCTGAACTGCTCAACGGCCATGTCGGGATCAGCCCGGAGATGGCGCTGCGCCTCTCCCTCGCCTTCGACACCACGCCGGAGAGCTGGCTGACCCAGCAGATGCAGTACGATCTCTGGCAGGCCACGCAGCGGCGCGGCGATTTGCACGTCGAGCGCCTGGTCAAGGCGGCCTGATGTCGCTTGTCCATCAACGATTGGTTGCATAGATTCTAAATCGTGAAGTCATCGTGAAGCTAAACCGTTTTGCCTCATGATGACTTCGCGATTTTCCTGATGAAGGCACAACCAGTCTGCGAGGAGGATTAACGAGAAGGCTGACCGGCGACGTTGCTGACAGCTGAAAGCTGCCAGACAGAATTTCCCCGATTGTTTCAACGTTCTTGCCGTGTTAGTGTTCTGGGCAGTTTTCGCTTTTGCCCAAAGCTGATAGCTGACAGCTGACAGCTAATAGCTGATTCTGAGTGGGGGCTTGAGATGGGAAGAGGGATGATGGAGCGATGACGCCGTTGAGATCAGCGAGGAGCTGACGGGCGGCGTTTGTTGTCGAGAGTTGGAGTAGCCGCATCTGGTGAGTTGATCGACAAATGAACAACGTCCCCAGAGCTGCTCCTGCATATATAGGATGGTAGAAGTATGTGTCCAATCTACAAAATCGATGTCAATGAAATTGATACACATTTAAATGATTTTAAAAATATTCTAGGACTAGATGGAAAATACTCATTCAAGCCAAACAAAAAAAAGGTCGAGTTGTTTGGAAAACCTATAAATGGTCATCCATTTGCTCATATTTTTGAAAATATTGTAAGTGATTTTGAAGAGTCTAAAGTATCCGGCAAGTTAAAATTTTCGAAAATTACATTGAATGGTTTGCATATAATAAATAATATTCGCGTATATTCAAAAATTGCCAACAAAGCTAAGGTCCTTGAAAAATTTCACAACGAAAAGTCGTATGGATCAACTTTATATGAGGCTCGTATCGCATATGACTACTTTTCTTCTGGGATATGCATAGATGCAATCGATGAGTCTCCTGAAAAGAAAATAAAGACACCTGAGTTTGTAGTAAATTATAATGGCAGAAATATTTTTGTTGAATGTAAGAGCAAGAAGGAATTTTCAGATAAAGAGTCAGTTGCTTTGGGGCTTTTATCGACAAGATTGAATAAAATTATTAATGATATTAAAAAAAGTATAGTGTTAAATGTATATTTCGGTAACAACATAGAAGAATCAAGAATAGACGGGATAATTGCATCAATTATAGACAAAATAAATAGTTGTGAAGGTGGTGATTTTTTTTGTGAAAAAAATAATATGCGCTTTAATTATTTTGAAATAGCAAAATGGGGCCAAGAAATAGATCCATATGAAATTATGCTGGATGATATGCCTAAAAATTCTTTTTCACATGTTCGAGCAAGGACGTTAGATAATGGTGACATTAAACTTTCTAATAGCATTCATCTTAATTTTTTCCCTTTTTTGTTGCAGGATATGTCTAAAAAAATTATTGAAGGTATTAAGTCGGCAATAAAGCAATTACCATCTGAATATCCTGGTCTTGTATATGTAGAATTGCCAGATGTGAGGGGCGACGAATTTTACGAAATTATCGAAAAGTCATATAAGGAGGTATTTAATTATTTAAAAAATAATACAACAAGAATTTACGCTGTAATTCTAAGTTCAAAGCTATCTTTTCACGACGGTTCAAGCAGGAATGAGATGTTTCATTTTTTAATACCTAATATTTCATGCGATAAAACTATGCCAAAAGATTTTCAGATCCCTTTTTTCATTAATGCCAATTTGTCTGAAATTTCTGTAAAAAGTTGTTGCTTTTTCAAGTTTAATGGAGATATTGAGTTGTGTCCATACGATGTTAAATATTTGCAAAATTACATTGACTATTCCACTAGAAATCAATTGATTGTCGCTATTGACTACAAGAAGCAGTTTTATTTTAATATTTTTCATAGCGGTAATGTTTTTCTTTTTCACAGCACAATTCCGTATGATGTAAATAATGGAGAGAATACTCTGAAATTCTATTACACAGATGACCAGTTCAATGCAAATCTAAATGAGAATGCAATAATCGATGACAACTTAAACAATATACTTAAGTAGTATGAATTACTGCTTATGTTGTGAATTAAACCAACAATAGGGGCCAGCCACTGACAACGGAGAGACTGTAATCACGACTTCTCGGGGTCAAGTCTTGCATTGACACTTTTCTACCTTCGCCCGCTTCCAGCCAGGAGCCTTTAATGCCCGCCCCCGAAGACCAACTCATCACCGGCCAGCAACTCCTCCAATCCGTCGCCCTTCGCTACGCCTCCCAACACGGCCTCCACCCCGACAAAATCGAATGGACCTGCCCCAGCGGCGACGAGTGGTGGCTGCAGGTCACCACCGCCGAACACTCGGTCAAGGTCGCCTTCTCCGCCGACGAGATCATCGACTTCGCCGCAGGCGGGGAGGGGTCAAGCAGCTCCAAGGTCAAAATCCGCAATGCCTTCGCCGGCCTGGCGATGTAAGGTCTCAAGGCGTCTCACGCGACGGCGCAACGACGCGACGTAAAATCCTGAAAACCCTTTATCCGCAGATGTCCACAGATAGGACCTGAAGCAAAAAATCCGGATTCTTGGTTCAATTCTTTCATCTGCGTCATCTGTGGATCATGCTCTTTTAGGTCTTGCACTTTGCACAGACCTCGGGGGGGCGGGCTTGTTGCATTGACACCTTTTTTACTTTTGTCCACCTTCATCCATGATCTTCGATGCCCGCCATCGAAGACGTCACCCTCCGCTCGCCTCCCGTCAGATGCCTTCTAATCAGCCGCTGTGGACACTATAATTCCTCCCGCGTAATCACCTCCCGGCAAAGCGCCGGGGCGAGGGGAACGACGCCGCGGTCGGGGGTGTGCTAAAGTAGGGGAAAAGCGACGCAATCGCGGGAGGTCACAATGAGAAGGATCCTTTGGTTGGTGGCGCTGCTCTGCGGGTTCACGCTTCTGGCCGGATGCAGCAACAGCCAGTCGGGCCGGGTTTATACCCGGGAGCAGGCGAAAATGTCCCATAACGTGATCTACGGCACCGTGCAACGGGTCGAGCCGGTGACCATCGAAGGGACCAAGAGCGGCCTCGGCGCCGTCGGCGGCGGCATTGCCGGCGGGATTCTCGGCAGCACCATCGGCGGCGGCCGGGGCTCGGCCTTGATCGCGGTCGGCGGCGCCATCGCCGGCGCGGTCGCCGGATCGGCGGCCGAAGAGAAGATGACGACCCGCCCCGGGGTCGAACTCGAAGTCCACCTCGAAGGTGGCGGCGTCCTTTTGGTGGTCCAGGGCGTCGACGAGACCTTCGCCGTCGGCGACCGGGTCCGGGTGATGCAGGGGGCGGACGGCTCGACGCGCGTTCGCCACTGATCTCTGCCAACGCCAAAGGCGGCCTAAACGGCCGCCTTTGGCATGCTCCGGACGCGGTTACTGCGCCGCGATCAGAGGGGGTCACGGCGCGGCGGGTGAAGAGATAGTCGTTGGCCGCCACCGGCGTGTGGCAGCCGAAACATTCGCCATAGATGACCTCCCGGGAGAAATTGTTCCAAGCATAGCATATGGCGGCGTTTCGTCTTGGCGGTGCGGCAAGAGTCCACGGCCGCGCAAAGGATTGCCGCGATTGGGGTGGGGTTTTTGACGTCTGCTATCGCTCTGCTATACTTGGGTCACGCCTAAGGCACCGTCTCCAGACCGCAATTATTCCTCCCCCTTCCTGGTGAACCGCATGAAAAAAAAGTGGCTAATCGTCGGGACGGTCGTCGCGGCGGGCGTGGTCGGCGCCGGATTGGGGTTGTTCTACAGCCTCCCCCTCGATCTGCGCGACCGCTCTCCCCGCCAGCCCCTCGCCTTCAGCCACAAGTTGCATGCCGGCGCCAACGGCATCCATTGTCTCTTCTGCCATCGCGCCGCACCCCTTTCGCCCCTGGCCGGCCTGCCGACGCTGGCGGACTGCCTCGACTGCCATCGCTTCATCGCCCCCGAGGCTCCGGAAATCAAAAAACTGCAGGCCTTCTGGGACCGCCGCGAGGCGATCCCCTGGGTCCGGGTCTACAGCCTGCCCGACCACGTCTACTTCTCGCATCAGATGCACCTGCACGCCGGGGTCGCCTGCAACGCCTGCCACGACGATGTCGCCGGCATGGAGCGGGTGACCCGCAGCGCCAGCCTCAAGATGGGTTGGTGCCTGGACTGTCACCGCCGGCAGCGGGCCACCATCGATTGCTGGACCTGTCACATATGAGGTGGTCATGAAGCGGAGAACCTTTTTGCAACTGGGCGGCATGACGGCGGCCGGCGCGCTCCTGGCGGGATGCCAGGCGGAAAACGAGAAGCTGATTCCGTTCCTGATCCCCCCTGACGAGGGGGTGACCCCCGGTCGCGCCGTTTACTATGCCAGCGCCTGCCGCGCCTGCCCGGCCGGTTGCGGCATCCTGGTCCGGGTCGCGGAGGGGCGCGCCAAAAAGATCGAGGGGAACCCCCTGCACCCGGTCAACCGGGGCAAACTCTGCGCCCGCGGGCAGGCCCTGGTGCAGGAGCTCTATCATCCCGACCGCATCCGCCAGCCCCTCAAGCGCAGCGGTCCGCGCGGGACGGGGACGTTCACCCCGATCACCTGGGACGAAGGGCTGAGTCTTCTCGCCGGTCGGCTCAAGGCCCTGCAGCGGGACCGGGAAAGCGACCGTCTGGCCCTGCTGACGCCGCCGCTGCAGGGGGCGATGGCGGAACTGGCCGCCGGCTTCCTGCGCGCCTTCGGCTCGCCCCAGCATGGCACCTTCGAGCTGCTCGCTCCCGACTGGCTGCGCACGGCCCAGCGCCAATGCTTCGGCGCGGCGACCCTCCCCTGGTACGATGTCGCCGAAACCCGCTATCTGCTGAGCTTCGGCGCCGATTTCGTCGAGGCGCACCTCTCCCCCGTCCACTACGGGCATGCCTTCGGCCGGATGCGTCAGCATCGGGATACGGTGCGCGGGCATTTCACCTACGTCGGCGGGCGCATGTCGCTGACCGGCGCCTCGGCCGACCGCTGGCTGCCGGCCCGGCCGGGGAGCGAGGGCACCCTGGCCCTGGGCCTCGCCCGGCTGCTCCTGGACGCCGAGTGGCATGACGCCGCGGCGCTGGCGGCGCACGGGCTGCAGCGGGACGAAATGCTGCGCCACCTCGCCGGCTACGACCTCGACCGCGTGGCAGAGGAGACCGGTCTGCCGGCGGCGGCCATCGCCGAGGTTGCCCGCGAGTTCGCCAGCACCCGTCCGAGTCTGGCCATGGTCGGGGAGGCGGTCGCCTTTCAGAGCAACGGCCCGGAAGCGGTGCGTGCCATCCTCCTGCTCAATCTGCTGGCGGGGAATCTCGACCGGCCGGGCGGGGTCTACCCGGCCGGCGGGGGTCCGGGGCCGGAACAGACCTTTAGCGAACTCTTCCCCCTGATCGCCAAGATGCGCGACGGCGGGATCAAGGTCGCCCTGATCCAGGGCAACCCGGTCCATGCCATCCCCCCGGCCACCGGCTTCCAGGCGGCCTTGGCCGGGGTGCCGTTCATCGTCAGTTGCGCCACCCTCCTCGACGATACCGCCCTGGAGGCCGACCTGATCCTGCCGGACCATGCCGCCCTGGAAAGCTGGGGGGAGGTCATCCCGCAGGCCGGCGGGCGGGCCGGGGTGGTCGGCCTGATGCAGCCGGTGGTGACGCCGGTCTGCGACAGCCGCCCCTTCCCCGACCTGCTGCTGGCGACGGCGCAGGAACTGGGGGGCAAGGTGGCGGCGGCCATGCCCTATCCCTCCTATCTGGAGCTGCTCAAGGCGGTGACGCGACGGCGGCTCGACCCGGCGGGCGGGAGCGATTTCGCCCCGGTCTGGGCCAACCTCCTCCGCCAGGGGGGCGATTTCCCGCCGCTTGGCGACTCGGTCCCGGACTATCGCTGGCGTTCGGACGCGGCCTTCCCCGCGCCGGCCCGGGCCCGCTTCGCCGGGGCGGAGCAAGAGTTCCCGCTGCATCTGCAGGTCTACCCCGCCAGCGCCTTTTACGATGGCCGCGGCGCCCCCTTCCCCTGGCTGCAGCAACTGCCCGATCCAATGACCACCGTGGTCTGGGACAGCTGGGTCGAGATCAACCCCGCCACCGCCGCCGGCCTGGGGATCGGCCACGGCGATCTGGTCGAGGTGACCTCGCCGCAAGGGGCCTTGCGCCTGCCGGCGGTGCTCTATCCCGGCATTCGCCCCGACCTGGTGGCGATCCCCCTGGGGCAGGGGCAGCGCGGCGGGGGCCGCTACGCGCAAGGGCGGGGGGGGAATCCCCTGACGCTGCTGGCGGCGACCGTCGCCGGGGTCGCGCCCCAGCCGGCCTGGCATGCCACCCGGGTGCGGCTGACCCGCGTCTCGGCGCAGGGGGAACTGGTGACCGCCGGGCATCCCCAGGGGAGCTACCGCAGCGATCTGCTCGGGATATGAGACCAAACGGCGATTGTTCACGCGACGGCGCAACGGCGCAACGCAGGCTTTAAACCAAAATGGCGTCGTTGCGTGAGACGGTTTATTGGGGATAAGGATTTTTCAGGTATGGGAAAACTGACCAGTCCGTACAGATGGGGGATGGTGATCGACCTCGACCGTTGCACCGGCTGCGGCGCCTGCGTGGTCGCCTGCCAGGCGGAGAACAACGTGGCCCTCTGCGACAAGCAGCAGATCGGCGAGGGGCGCGGCATGCACTGGCTGCGCATCGAACGCTTCTGGGTGGGGACCTACCCGGACGTGCGGGTGCGCTTCCTGCCGGTCCTCTGCCAGCACTGCCACGACGCCCCCTGCGAGCCGGTCTGCCCGGTCTACGCCAGCTACCACAACCCCGACGGCCTCAACGGCCAGGTCTACAACCGCTGCGTCGGCACCCGCTACTGCGGCAACAACTGCCCCTACGCCGTGCGGGTCTTCAACTTCTACCAGCACGAGTGGCCGCCACCCCTTGCCGACCAGCTCTCCCCCGATATCACCGTGCGCAGCCGCGGGGTGATGGAGAAGTGCAGCTTCTGCATCCAGCGCATCCGCCGGGCCAAGGAAGAGGCCACCGGGGAAGGGCGCCTGGTCCGCGACGGCGAGGTGCAGCCGGCCTGCGCCCAGACCTGCCCGGCCGAGGCGCTGGTCTTCGGCAATCTCGCCGACCCGCACAGCCGGGTGGCGCGGCTCGCCCGCAGCCCGCGGCGCTTCCAGTTGCTGGAGCAGCTCGGCACCCACCCTTCGGTTTACTATCTCAAGGGCGGAGGACGTGAGCATGTCTGATATCCCGGTCACCGCCAAGAGCGCCGGCCAGTTGAACGGTGAGCTCCTTTCCTCGTTGCGTCCGCCGAGCCGGCGCTGGTACCTCCTCGTTCTCCTCCTCGGTGCGGTGGTGGCCTGGGGGCTCTTCGCTTTCGCCTGGCAGTTGACCCACGGCATGTACGTGACCGGCAAGAACCGTCCGGTCATGTGGGGCTTCTACATCACCGGTTTCGTCTTCTGGGTCGGCCTCTCCCATTCCGGCACCATGGTCTCGGCGATCCTGCGGCTCTCCCAGGCCAACTGGCGGCGGCCGATCCTGCGCGCCGCCGAGGCGATGACGGTCTTTTGCATCGCCGTCGCCGGGCTCTTCCCGCTGATCCATCTCGGGCGCAACTGGACCTTCTTCTACATGATGCCCTATCCCAACCAGCGCGGTCTGTGGCCCAACTTCCGCTCGCCCTTGCTCTGGGACATGACGGCGATCACCGCCTACATCATCGGCAGCAGCCTCTTCCTCTATCTCGGCCTGCTCCCGGACCTGGCCCTGGCCCGCGACCGCGCCAGCGGCTGGCGCCAGCGGGTCTACGGCGTGCTGGCCATGGGCTGGCGCGGCAGCGCCCACGAATGGTCGGTCTACCGCAAGGCCTCGATCCTGATGGCGGCCCTGATCATCCCGGTGGCGATCTCGGTCCACTCCATCGTCGCCTGGGACTTCGCCGTGACCGTGGTCCCCGGCTGGCACAGCACCATCTTCCCCCCTTATTTCGTCATCGGCGCCATCCTCTCCGGGGTGGCGGCGGTGATCACCCTGATGATCGTCATCCGCAAGGCCTTCCAACTGGAAGATTACCTGACCCCGTTGCATTTCGACAACATGGGCAAGCTTTTGCTGGTCATCTCGCTGCTCTGGACCTACGCCTACTTCGTCGAGGTCCAGACCACCTGGTACGCCCATGAGCCGATCGAATGGGAGGTCTTCAGCTTCATGGCCGGGACCTACACCGTGCCGCTGTTGCTGATGCTCATTGGCAACGCGCTGCTGCCGATCGTGACCATGTGCTTTCAGCGCCTGCGGCGCTCCATCGCGGTCATGCTGGTGGTGTCGCTGCTGGTCAACGTCGGCATGTTCATCGAGCGTTTCCTCATCATCGTCCCGTCCCTCGCCCACAAGAACATGCCCTTTGTCTGGGGGAGCTATGCCCCCTCCTGGGTGGAGATCTCCGTCAATCTCGCCGCGGTGGCCGGATTCACTCTCCTCTTTACCCTCTTTGCCAAGTTTTTCCCGATCGTCGCGGTCACCGATGTGCGCGAGCTGGAGGTTCTTCAGGCGGAGGTCCCCCTCGGCCGCGCCAAGCTGCCGGCCATCGTCGGAGAGGAGTAGCCGCATGGAAGTGCTGGGGATTTTCCGGGATATCGCGACGGCGGGGCAGGGGGTGGAAGCACTGGTCAAGGCGGGTTTCGCCGAAGGGCAGATCACCTCGCTGACCTCCGTCCCCTATCCCGACGGCGTGCTGGTGCCGGGCGGGCGGCGCTCCTGGTGGCGTTGGCTGACCCTGGCCGGCGGTCTCGTCGGGGCGGGCGCCGGCTTCGGCCTCGCCGCCGGGACCGCCTGGCTCTACCCGGTACAGACCGGCGACAAACCGATTATCGCCCTCTATCCGACCGCCATCATCGTCTTCGAAGTCGCCCTGCTCTGCGCCATCGTCGGCACTGTCGTCGGCATGTTTCTGGAGATGCGGCTCCCCCCGCGGGACAAGCGCCTGTACGATCCGGCCATCGCCGAGGGGTGCATCGGCATCAGTGTGACCGTGCACGCCGGCGGCGAGGTCGTGGCCTGCGGGGAGGCGGGGGAGGCGGGGACGTGTATCGGTGTCGTTGCCGCGCTTGCCGCGCCGGAACAGCGGGAGCAGGCGGAGGAAATCATGAGGCAGGCCGGCGCCCTGCGCACCCGAACGGAGTAACGCGATGCAACTCATTTCGAGCATGGTCATCGTGGCGGTCGCCCCGCTCCTTCTGGCGGCCTGGTGGATGGACGAACAACCATCCTCCCAGGCCTACGACGCGCCGGTCTTGACCGCGCCCGCCGGGAGCGTGCCGTTTTCCGCCACGGCGATGGTCGCGCCGCCGGGCGAGTTGCACAATCCGCTGCCTCCGACCGAAGCCTCCCGGGCGCGGGGGGCAACGCTCTTCGCCATCAATTGCGCCCTCTGCCACGGCCAGATCCCGGGCCAGCCCGGTCCGGTCGGTCGCAAGTTCGCTCCCCCCCCGCCCGGACTCGGTCGGGCTCTGGTCCAGGGACGAGGTGACGCCGCCATCTTCAGCGCCATCACCGTCGGCTTCGGTCGCATGCCCCCGTTCGGGGACAAGCTCCTCCCGCAGGAGCGCTGGGATCTGGTCAATTTCCTGCGCACCGGCCATTAAGCATCGCCTCCGGGCCGGGACGCGGTAATATAGTCCTTTCCCTCGTTCGTTCCGCTAATGCGTATCCTCCGCCACACCGCTGCCGCCCCCCGCCGTCCCGCCCCGAATGCCCGCTGCCGTCTATTGCGTCCGCCGATTCTCCTTGGCCATTGCGGCGAAGAACGCCTGGGCCCCTCCACGAATTTCCTCGGGGTCCAGTGCTACATTGTAGTCCACTTGCCGCAAGGGGGACAACGCGGGGGCGGGGAGAGGCGGCAACCCTCGCCGCTGTTTCGCCGCTGTTTCCTTGACATCCCCGGGCGATTTTCTTAACCTACCGGGGCGTCGCTGACTGCGCCCCCCTCCGAAAGGCCCCGCCTGCCCATGCGTGTAACCGCCATTATTCCCGCCCGTTATGCCTCGACCCGTTTCCCCGGCAAGCCGCTGGCCGATATCTGCGGCAAGCCGATGATCCAGTGGGTCTACGAACGCACCGCCCGCTCGACGACGGTGAACCGGGTCATCGTCGCCACCGACGATGAGCGCATTGCCGCCGCCGTCACCGCCTTTGGCGGCGAGGTGGCGATGACGCGCAACGATCACCCCACCGGCACCGACCGGCTGGCCGAGGTGGCGGAGCGCATCGACACGACCCTCATCGTCAATGTCCAAGGGGACGAACCCCTCATCGACCCGCGCATGATCGACCAGGCGGTGATGCCGATGCGCCTCAACCCCGGCGTCTCCATGGGGACACTGCGTTCCCCCATCACCACCCTCGACGATTTTCTCAACCCCAACGTGGTCAAGGTCGTCACCGACCGCAACGGCTTCGCCCTCTATTTCTCCCGGGCGCCGATTCCCCATCCGCGCGATCTCGCCGACGATCTGGCGGCGCATTTTGCCAAGATCGAGGCCTACAAGCACATCGGTCTCTACGTCTACCGTCGCGAATTTCTCCTGGCCTTTCCCAAGCTTTCGTCGACCCCGCTGGAGCAGCTGGAAAAGCTCGAACAGCTGCGCGCCCTCGAGCACGGTTTTCGCATCAAGGTGGCGGAAACCAAGCTACAGTCGCAAGGGGTGGACGTCCCCGAGGACCTTGAGCCGGTGCGCCTGGCCATGGCTGCCGTTCTGCGCCAGAAGGGGTAATTTGGGGTTTTCTTTTCGGCGGCTTCTGTGTAGAATCCGCCCTTCGCCCGCATGATCCGTGCCTGGCGCGGGCCGTTTTCCTAAGTCCAAAGGGGTTGCAATGAAGACCAAATTTCTCTTTATTACCGGCGGCGTCGTCTCCTCTCTCGGCAAGGGGCTTTCGGCCGCTTCCATCGGCGCCCTCATGGAGGCGCGCGGCCTGCAGGTGTCGATGCAGAAGATGGACCCCTACATCAATGTCGACCCCGGCACCATGAGTCCCTTTCAGCACGGCGAGGTCTTTGTCACCGACGACGGCGCCGAGACCGATCTCGACCTCGGCCATTACGAGCGCTACACCACGGCCAAACTGTCGCGGCAGTCGAACTTCACCACCGGCCAGGTTTACGACAGCGTCATCCGCAAGGAGCGCCGCGGCGACTATCTCGGCGGCACGGTCCAGGTCATCCCCCACATCACCAACGAGATCAAGGAAAAGATCCTGGCCAATGCCAAGGGGGTCGACATCGCCATCATCGAGGTCGGCGGCACCGTCGGCGACATCGAATCGTTACCGTTTCTCGAGGCGATCCGCCAGTTTCGTACCGACCGCGGACGCGAAAATGTCCTCTACATCCATCTCACCCTCGTCCCCTACATCCCCACCGCCGGCGAACTGAAAACCAAACCGACCCAGCATTCGGTCAAGGAGTTGCGCGAGATCGGCATCCAGCCCGACATCCTCCTTTGTCGCTGCGATCGCGAGATCCCCCGCGACATGAAGGCGAAGATCGCCCTCTTCTGCAACGTCCGCGAGGAGGCGGTCATCACCGCCCGCGACGTCGCCTCCATCTACGAACTCCCCATTGCCCTGCACGAGCAGGGACTCGACGAGCAGATCGTCGATCTCCTCAACATCTGGACCAAGGCCCCCGACCTCTCCGGCTGGGAGCGCATTGTCAAGCGGATCAAAGAGCCGGCGGCGGAGACGACCATCGCCATCGTCGGCAAGTACGTCGAGCTGACCGAGAGCTACAAGTCGCTGTCCGAGGCCCTCTTTCATGGCGGGATCGGCAACAACTGCCGGGTCAAGCTCAAGTACGTCGACTCGGAGGCGCTGGAGCGCCACGGCATCAACGACACCTTTGCCGATGCCGACGGCATCCTCGTCCCCGGCGGCTTCGGCGAGCGCGGCAGCGAGGGGAAGATCGCCGCCATCCGCCACGCCCGCGAAAACAAGATTCCCTTCTTCGGCATCTGCCTTGGTATGCAGATGGCGGTGGTCGAATTCGCCCGCCACGTCTGCGGGCTCGAGGATGCCCATTCGGCCGAGTTTCAGGCTGAGGCGAAGCACCCCCTCATCCATATCATGGAGAGTCAGAAGGGGGTGACGCGCAAGGGGGGGACGATGCGTCTCGGGGTCTTTCCCTGCACCCTCGCCGACGGTAGCCTGGCCCGGCGCATCTACGGCCAAGCCCACATCCAGGAGCGCCACCGCCACCGCTTCGAATTCAACAACACCTATCGCACCCAGCTCAAGGAGCAGGGGCTGGTCATCTCCGGGGTCAATCCCGAGGACGATCTGGTCGAGATGGTCGAGATCGCCGAGCACCCCTGGTTTCTCGGCTGCCAGTTCCATCCCGAGTTCCGCTCCCGTCCCATGGCGCCGCACCCCCTCTTCGAATCGTTTGTCGGCGCCTGTCTGAAACAGCATAAAGGATAACCGCCATGGTCCGTGAAGTCTCTGTCGGCAACGCCGTCTTCGGCGGCAATCGTCCCCTGGTCCTCATCGCCGGTCCCTGCGTCATCGAGGAAGAATCGTTGACTCTGCGCATCGCCGAGTTTCTCAAGAAGCTGACCGGCGAGCTCGGCATCGGCCTCGTTTTCAAGGCTTCCTTCGACAAGGCCAACCGGACTTCGGTCGAGGCCTTCCGCGGTCCCGGCATGACTGAGGGGCTGAAGATTCTCGCGCGGATCAAACGCGAATTCAATGTGCCGGTCGTCTCCGACATCCACGATATCGCCCAGATCGCCGAGGCGGCGGAAGTTCTCGATATCTTGCAGATTCCCGCCTTCCTCTCGCGCCAGACCGATCTGCTCCTGGCGGCGGCGGCGACGGGCAAGACGGTCAATATCAAGAAGGGGCAGTTCCTCGCCCCCTGGGACATGAAAAACGCCGTCGGCAAGATCGAGGCGACGGGTAACCGCAACATCCTCTTGACCGAGCGCGGCGCCTCCTTCGGCTACAACAATCTTGTCGTCGACATGCGCTCCTTCCCCATTATGCGCGAGACCGGTTGCCCGGTTGTCTTCGATGCCACCCATTCGGTGCAGCTCCCCGGCGGCGCCGGCACCTCTTCGGGGGGGCAGCGCCAGTTTGTCGGCGCCCTCTCGCGGGCGGCGGTGGCGGCCGGCATCGACGGTCTCTTCTGGGAATGTCACGAGAACCCGGAAGTCGCCCGCTGCGACGGCCCTAACTCCCTCTACCTCAAGGACCTGAAAGGGATGCTGCAGGAAATCCTCGCCATCGATGCCCTGGTCAAGGCCAAAGGGGGTGCGCCATGAGTGAGATGATCGCTACGGCGCGGCGCGTCCTGACCATCGAAGCCGAGGCGTTGCAGGCTCTCGCCGCCCGTCTCGACAGCACTTTCGAACAGGCGGTGGAGCTCATGCTCAATTGCAGCGGCCGGGTCGTCATCAGCGGCATGGGCAAATCGGGACTGGTCTGCCAGAAGATCGCCGCGACCATGGCTTCGACCGGGACGCCGGCCTTCTTTCTCCATCCCGCCGAAGGGATTCACGGCGATCTCGGCATGCTGATGAAGGGGGATGTGGTCATCGCCGTCTCCAACTCCGGCGAGACCGAGGAAGTGACGCGCATCCTGCCGGTGATCAAGCGCATGGGCCTTCCCCTCATCACCATGTCGGGGAATCCGCGCAGCACCCTGGCCCGCGCCGGCGATGTCTTTCTCGATATTTCGGTCAAGGAAGAAGCCTGCCCCTTGGGTCTGGCGCCGACGGCGAGTACCACGGCTACCCTGGCCATGGGCGACGCCCTGGCGGTGGCCCTCCTGGTGCGCCGCGGTTTTCGCGAGGAGGATTTTGCCCTCTTTCACCCCGGCGGCGCCCTCGGCAAGCGCTTGTTGCTGCGGGTCGAGGATCTCATGCACAGCGGCGATGCCCTTCCCCTCGTCGGTGAGGCGACCCCGTTGCGCGAGGCCCTCTTCGAGATTACCAGCAAGAAACTCGGCATCACCGGAGTGCGCAACGAGCGCGGCGAACTGGTCGGGGTCTTCAGTGACGGCGACCTGCGCCGCTCCATGGAACAGGGTTTCGATCTCCTCAATCGCCCCGTCGGGGAGTTGATGAACCGTCAGCCGAAACGGATTGTGCGGACCCAACTCGCCGCCAAGGCGGTGCAGACCATGGAGCAATATTCCATCACTTCGCTCTTCGTCTTTGAAGCGGAAGAGAGCTATATTCCGGTCGGCATCATCCATCTCCATGATCTGCTCAAGGCCGGGGTGGTGTGATGGAATCACGACTGCAGAAAATCCGCCTGCTTCTCCTCGATGTCGACGGCGTCATGACCGACGGCCGCATCGTCTATGACGAGCGCGGCGGGGAGATCAAGGCTTTCGACGTCAAGGACGGGCACGGCATCAAGTTGCTGCAACGGGCCGGCATTAAGGTCGGGATTATTACCGGGCGGCAATCGCCGGTGGTCGATGTGCGGGCCGGGGAGCTCGATATCGATATCGTCTTTCAGGGGGTCAAGGACAAGATCGTCCCCTATGCGCAACTGCTGCAGTCCCTGGGGCTGAACGACGACGAAGTGGCCTACGTCGGTGACGACATCGTCGATCTGCCGGTGTTGCGGCGTGTCGGCTTTGCGGTCACCGTCGCCGACGGTCTGGCCGATCTCCACCCCTTTGTCGACTATGTCACGATTCGCCCGGGGGGACGCGGCGCGGTGCGCGAAGTGTGCGATCTGCTGCTGAAGGGAAGCGGTCGCTGGGCGGGGGTGACGGAGAGATATTTTGGCGGCGTTGCCGTGTGATTTCACCATGATCTTTCAATTCCCGTGCCAACCAGCCAGAAACGGCTTTACACCTGCTGCGGCCGAGTGCTAGAATTCCACCCGTGAAGAGCCCCTCCTATTCCTTACGTAACCTTCTGGCGCTGGCCATTCTCGTCGTGGCCGGGATCCTAGTTGTTGTGGTCGTACGCAATTTCCGCGGCGACGGCCCGGTGGAAGTTGTCGAACAGCTCCCCAAAAATGTGGATCTATCGTTGCGTCAGGTCCACTTCAGCGAAACCCGCGACGGGGTGCGCAAATGGACGATGGTGGCCGATTCGGCTGATTTCAGCGCCGGCGTCGGGATGACCCACGTGGAAAAGATCGCCATGACCTTTTTCGATGGGGTCGGCAAGGAGACGGTGACCCTCACTGCCGACTCCGGCGAGGTCCAGACCGAAAGCGGCGGCGTGACCTTGCTGGGAAATGTGGTGGTCAAGAGCGTCCGCGGCTATACCATCCGCACCGAGCGTCTCGACTATGACAAGACCGCCGACCTGATTCGCTCCACCAGCCCGGTCCACATTGCCTCAGGTTGGATGAAACTTTCCGGACATTCCCTGCGATTGCGTGTGCAGGATCAGCGTCTCGCCCTCGGTGGCGGCGTGGAGACGACGATTTACCCCGACAAAGAGCGAGCCTTGCGGCCATGATACGAGCGACGTTATTACTGACTTTTCTGTTTATTCTGGCGGCAGTCCCGGTGCTGGCAGCACCGGAGGGCGCCGTGAGCAACCCGCTGACCGGTCTCTACAGCAGTGACCAGCCCGTCGGGATCGTCTCCGATCGCCTGGAGGCGGACGACGTCTCGCATCAGGTCCACTTCGTCGGCAACGTCGTCGTCCGCCAGGGGAATTTTACTCTCTATGCCCAGGCGGTGACGGTACGCTACCTCGACGGTCAACGCGACATCGATCAGGTCGAGGCCATCGGTGGCGTGCGCATTCTTCAGGGGAACCGGGTTGCCACCGGCGAGCGGGCCACCCTCTTTAATCGCGAGAGCCGTATCGTCCTCTCCGGCGCGGCCAAGGTTCATCAGGGACAGGATTTCATCCAGGGGGACGAGATCACCGTCTTTCTCAATGAGGACCGCAGCGTGGTCAGCGGTCCGCAGGGAACCCGGGTCAACGCCGTGATCCATCCCAAGAAAGATCAACCGTGAGCCGCCTCCTCTCTGCCCGTGGACTGTGCAAGAGCTACCGGGGTCGCGAGGTCGTCCGCGGGGTCGATATCGATGTCCGCTCCGGTGAGGTTATCGGTCTCCTTGGGCCGAACGGCGCCGGCAAGACTACCTCCTTTTACATGATCGTCGGATTGGTGCGTCCCGATCAGGGGCGGGTCATTCTCGACAATCTGGAGTTGACGGCCCTCCCCATGTACCAGCGGGCCAAGGCGGGGATTTCCTACCTGCCCCAGGAACCATCGGTTTTTCGCAAGCTGACGGTGGAAGAGAATCTTCTGGCCATCCTTGAACTTCTGGATCTCCCCGAGAAGGAGAGGGTGCGGCGCAAGGAACGGTTGCTGGAGGAGTTTCGTCTGACCCGGGTCGCCCGCAGTTACGGCTACGCCCTTTCGGGGGGGGAGCGGCGCCGGGTGGAAATTGCCCGGGCGTTGGTGATCGAGCCGGCCTTTATCCTCCTCGATGAGCCCTTTGCCGGGATCGACCCCATCGCCGTCATGGATATCCAGAACATTATCGCCCAATTGCGCCACGACGGCATCGGCGTCCTTATCTCCGACCACAACGTCCGCGAGACCCTGGGGGTCTGCGACAAGGCCTATATCCTCAACCAGGGCGAAGTTCTCGAATATGGTGAGCCCGCCGCGATTGCCGCCAGCCCTCGGGCGCGGGCAATCTACCTCGGAGAAAAGTTCCGTCTTTGAACCTTAACCGGCGCCCGGCAATAACGGCCCCACGCTAGCGGAAATCCTATGGCCCTGGAAATGCGTCAGCAACTGAAGCTGAGCCAGCAACTGGTGATGACCCCCCAGTTGCAGCAGGCCATCAAGCTCTTGCAGCTTTCGCGCATGGAGCTGGTCGATCTGGTGCAGCAGGAGCTGGAGGAGAATCCCCTCCTCGAAGAAGGGGCGGAGCTGTCCGAAGAGGCGACCGCCGAGGAAGAGATCGAGCGGATTCGCGAGCCGGAGGCGACGACCGCTGTCGACGCCCCGAATGAATCCCTCCCCGAGGTTTCGGGGGAGAACGAAGGCCTCGGCGATATCGACTGGAAAACCTACCTCGATGGTTACAGTCTCGGCGGCACCGCGGCCGACAACTTCGAGGAGGATGAAGATCGTCCTTCCTATGAAAATCTGCTGACCCGGCGGACCACCCTGGGCGACCACCTCCTGTGGCAGCTCGGCCTCTCCCCCCTGGTCGGTCATCGCCGCATCATTGCCGAGGAGATAATCGGCAATATCGACGACGACGGTTATCTGCAATCGACCCTGGAGGAGATTGCCGCCGCCACCGGCCACGCCCCCGAGCAGGTCGAACAGGTTCTCCAGCGGGTTCAGCAATTCGATCCGCCGGGGGTCGCCTGCCGCGATCTGCGCGAATGTCTCCTCATCCAGTTGCGTCAGCTGGGGATGGCTGGCACGTTGGTGGAAACGTTGCTTCTCCACCACGCCACCGATATCGAGAACCGCCGCTACCCCGCCATCGCTCGCGCCCTCGGGGTCAGTCTGGACGAGGTGCTCGGGGCGACCAAGGTCATCTCCGGTCTTGAACCGCGCCCGGGGAGACCTTTCGGCCAGGATGACGTGCACTATATCGTTCCCGATATCTTCGTCCACAAGATCGATGGCGAGTACATTGTCGTCCTCAACGACGAAGGTCTGCCCAATCTGCGCATCAACTCTTTTTATCGCAGTGCCCTCTCGGGTGGCTCGGGCATTGACCAGAAAGCCGGTGAGTATATCCAGGAAAAGATGCGCGGCGCCGTCTGGTTGATCAAGAGCATTCACCAGCGCCAGCGGACCATCTACAAGGTCACCAAGAGCATCGTTAAATTTCAGCGGGAATTCTTCGAAAACGGCATCGAGCATCTGAAACCCCTCGTCCTGCGCGATGTCGCCGAAGATATCGAAATGCACGAATCGACCATCAGTCGCGTCACTACCAGCAAGTACGTGCAGACGCCGCAAGGGCTCTTCGAGCTGAAGTATTTTTTCAACAGCAGTATCAGTACCACCGAGGGCGACAGCGTCGCTTCGGAGAGCGTCAAGAGCCGGATCAAGGAGATTATCGCCGCCGAAAGCCCGCGCAAACCCCTGTCGGACCAGAAGATCGTCGAATTGTTGCGGGACAAGGGGATCGACATCGCCCGGCGTACCGTCACCAAATATCGGGAAATGCTCGGCGTCGGCTCGTCGACCGAACGCAAACGCCTCTTCTGAGCTCGCCCCTGGCCACGGACCCGATCCTTTTGTCCGCGGCATTATGATTTCCGCCATCGATCACTTTGCCCAAATCGGCCCTTGGCCGCCGCCCCGGGCAGGGTTATACTTGTCACAAGCGAATGCAGCATCAAGCGGGGCTGGAATGGCCCTTATCCCAAGGAGGCTATGATTATGAAAATTGCCGTGACCTTCAGGCACATGGAAGTCAGCGAGCCGGTTCGGGCATACGTTGAGGAGAAACTCGCACGGGTCAAAAAGTACATCGACGAGCCGATCGATGCGCAGGTCACCTTCTCGGTCGACAAAAAAATACGGCATCATGTGGAAGTGACCCTGGTCGCCAAGGGGATTACCATCAAGGGCTCGGAAGAGACCAGCGACATGTACGCCGCCATCGACCTCGTCGTCGACAAGATCGAACGGCAGATGAAACGTTACAAGGAGAAGATCAAGGAACACAAGCCAGCCGCGGAGCGGGGACGCGAGGTGCACAAGACCGTCATCAGCGCCGAGAGCATCGAGGAAGGGGGGGGCGCGCCGGTGATCATTCGCACGCGCAGCTTTCCGGTCAAACCGATGGCGGTGGAAGAAGCGGTCATGCAGATGGACTTGTTGCACAAGGATTTTCTCGTCTACACCGATGCCTCCAGCGAAGAGATCAATGTTGTTTATCGCCGCAAGGATGGAAACTACGGGCTG
>Ga0154464_1095_pt1 | contig 20043 bp, 11 predicted proteins | sample RifGroC2_FD_105657 | JGI IMG/M metagenome (GOLD analysis project Ga0154464, IMG submission 105657) | Desulfuromonadales bacterium GWC2_61_20
GAATCGCGCAAGATCACCGAATTTGCCAGCAGTATCCGGGTGCGCTCGGACAAACTCGATTCGCTGGTCAACCTCATCGGCGAGCTCGTCACCGTCCAGGCCCGCCTCAGCCAGATCGCCACCGAACAGCAGGGGGCCGACCTCCTCAATGTCTCCGAGGTCGTCGAGCGCCTGACCTGGGAGCTGCGCGACCAGGTCCTGACCATCCGCATGCTCCCCATCGGCACCACTTTCAACAAACTGCGGCGGCTGGTCCACGATCTGTCGCAGGAGCTCGACAAAAACATCCAGCTCGTCACCGAAGGGGCCGAGACCGAACTCGACAAGACCGTCATCGAGCGTCTCAACGACCCTCTCGTCCACCTCATCCGCAACTGCATCGACCATGGCATCGAGGCGCCGGAGGTGCGGGCGCAAAAAGGCAAGCCGCGCAACGGCGCGGTCTTTCTCTCCGCCGTGCACGAGGGCGCCAATGTCGTCCTGCGGGTGCGCGACGACGGCGCCGGCATCAATCGCGAAGCCGTGCGGCGCCGGGCCGAACAGCAGGGGCTCCTCACCCCCGGCGCCGAGGTCGGCGATCGCGACCTCTTCGCCTGCATCCTCGCCCCCGGTTTCTCGACGGCGACGACGGTCACCGAAGTCTCCGGCCGCGGCGTCGGCATGGATGTCGTGCGCCAGGCGGTGGAGGCGTTGCGCGGGGTCCTCGATATCGCCAGTACGCCGGGGCAGGGGACGACCTTCACCATCAAGCTCCCCCTGACCCTGGCCATCATCGACGGCCTTCTCGTCCAGCTCGCCGGCGATCACTACGTTCTCCCCCTGGCGGCGGTGGAAGAGTGCATCGAACTGCGCCGCGACGACGCCGTCAGCCACGGCCGCAATATCGTCATTATCCGCGGCGAAATCGTCCCCTTTATCCGCCTGCGCGATTTCTTCGCCATCGCGACGGCTGCTCCCGAGATCGAGCAGATCGTCATCGTCAATGTCGAGGGGGCGCGGGTCGGCTTCGCCCTCGACGCGGTCATCGGCCAGCACCAGACGGTGATCAAGTCCCTCGGCAAGGTCTACCAGGAGGTCCAGGGGATCTCCGGCGCCACCATCCTCGGCAACGGTTCCGTCGCCCTCATCCTCGACCTGCCCCAGCTCGCCCGGGCGCAGCAGGTGCTGGAAGCGGCCGCCGTCGCCTGAAAAGATTCAGCCTGTGGCTGTTGATCATATCCATATTGGTTTACTCTCTTAGAGGAGGATTGAAATGAAGATTTTTGCCAAGTTGGTTGGAGCGTTTGGAATCGTCGCCTTGATCTGTGCCATCGTCGGTATCGTCGGCTGGTACGGCATCAACCGAACCGAAGAAGGACTGGTCGATATCACCGAGAATCACATGACCGCCGCCGAGGGGATCGGCCGCATGATGGAGGGGCTGAATGCGGTCAAGTCGGCGGAGCGGACCATCGTCAACCCCGACATCGGCCAGGAAGAACGGCTCAAGGAGACCGGCAAGCTCAAAGAGCGCTGGGATAACTTCGAGGAGGGAGTGGCGATCTACGACAAGGTCGTCAAGGAAGCCGATGAGGAAAAGCTCTGGCAGCAGGCCAAGGGGGAGATTGCCGCCTGGAAGAGCGCTCACGAGAGCTTCATGGGTGAGATCAGGATGATTGCGCGCGGCGATTTCACCGTTGCCTCCAACTCGGCTCAGGGACAGGCCGATTATGCCCATCTCGGCGCCGCCAAGGAAATCGCCCTCGGCGATTTGCGCAAGGCCTTCTACGCCGTCGATGGGGATCTCGACACCATCCAGGGTCTGTCGATGAAATACGGCCATGAGCAGGCGGATAACGTCCAGGCCTCGGCGGCCCGGCTGAAAGTCGTCGCGGCGGTCAGCGTCCTTCTCGCCATCGTCGCCGCCATGGCTTTCGGCTTTCTCATCGCCCGCAGCATCGCGCTGCCGATGAACCAGGGGGTAGCGTTAGCCGAGGAGATCGCCCGGGGCGATTTTTCCCTGCGCCTCAACAGCGATCGCAAGGACGAGATCGGCCAGCTCGCCACTGCCCTCGACGGCATGGCGGCGAGTCTGAAGAAGCAGGCCGACATCGCCGAAGAGATCAGCAAGGGGAACCTCACCGTCGAAGTCCAGCTCGCCTCGGACAAGGATCAGCTCGGCAAGGCCTTGAAGCAGATGACCGATGTCCTTAACGACGTCATCCGTCAGGTCATGGTCGCCGGCGACAACGTCTCCTCGGGGAGCCAGGCCCTTTCCGCCGCCAGCCAGGAGATGAGCCAGGGCGCGACGGAACAGGCGGCGAGCGCCGAGGAAGCGTCGAGCTCCATCGAGGAGATGACTGCCAATATCCGCCAGAATGCCGACAATGCCCTGCAGACCGAGAAGATCGCCGTGCAATCGGCCAAGGACGCCCGCACCGGTGGCGAGGCGGTGGTGCAGACGGTGGCGGCGATGAAGGAGATTGCCGGCAAGATCGTCATCATCGAGGAGATCGCCCGCCAGACCAATCTCCTTGCCCTCAATGCCGCCATCGAAGCGGCCCGCGCCGGCGAGCATGGTCGCGGCTTCGCCGTCGTCGCCGCCGAGGTGCGCAAGCTGGCCGAGCGCAGCCAGACCGCGGCGGCCGAGATCAACAAGCTCTCGGTCAGCAGCGTCGACGTCGCCGAAAAGGCCGGCAACATGCTGACCAGCATGCTTCCCAGCATCCAGAAGACCGCCGAACTGGTGCAGGAGATCGCCGCCGCCAGTCGCGAGCAGGACGCCGGAGCCGAGCAGATCAGCGCCGCCATCCAGCAGCTCGACAAGGTCATTCAGCAGAACGCTTCGGCGACCGAGGAGATGGCGAGCACCGCCGAGGAGCTCTCCGGCCAGAGCGAGCAGATGCAGGAGATGGTCGCCTTCTTCAAGGTCAAGGGGGCGGACGGCAGCGGCCTGCGCCTGGGGAGTCGCGACGCCGGCCATCGGCAGATGAAGAAACCGCCCATCGCCCACATCGTCAAGGGGAGCCAGCCCCGCCTTCCCGGTGCAGAACCGCACGCCAGCCGCGGTGGCAAGGACGTGATGGACGACGAATTCGAGCGCTTCTAGGCAATCACGAGTCGATGTGAGAGATTCAAGACCAACAAGCTCAATTTACCAGGAGTGATCTCTATGGCCATGCAGGCAACAGCCGTGAACCACCAGCAGTTTCTCACCTTCCAACTGGCGGCGGAGAGCTTTGCCGTCGATGTCGTCCAGGTGCGCGAGATTCTCGATGTCGTCGCCATCACCCGGGTGCCGCAGATGCCCGACTACATGCTCGGGGTCATCAACCTGCGCGGCAGCGTCGTCCCGGTCATCGATCTGCGCCTCAAGTTCGGCCTGCCGGCGGCGGAGCGGACGCGGGACAACTGCGTCATCGTTCTCGAAGTCGATCTCGGCGGCGAAGTCACCGTCGTCGGCGCCATGGCCGACGCCGTGCAGGAGGTGCTGGAACTCCCCGCCGACGCCATCGAGCCGCCACCCCGTCTGGGGATGAAGCTGAAAAGCGAATTCATCCGCGGCATGGGCAAGCGCGACGAACAGTTCATCATCATCCTCGACATCAACCGCATCTTCTCCAGCGACGAACTCGCCGCTCTCTCTGCGAGCGAAGTCACGGCTTGACCATCAGGGTCCGGTTCCCCCGGCAAGGGGGAACCGGACCGCTGCCGGGAGTAGGGGCGGCTCTTGTGGCCGCCCGCCGTGATGCTGCCCGCCCGGACCGAGGGCACCCACGAGGGGTGCCCCTACAAAATTTATCAGGGAATGATGCCCCTTCATGATCTCTGCCCGCCCGCCCCAGGTAGTCGATTTCAGCATCTTCACCAACGGGCTCTCCGATGGCGATTTCCATCGTCTCGGCCGGCTGGTCTACGACTATTGCGGCATCAAGCTGCCGCCGCACAAGAAGAGCATGCTCGAAGCGAGGCTGCGCCGGCGCCTGCGCAGTCTCGGCATCAAAAGCTTCGAAGAGTACTGTGCCTATCTCTTCAGTCACGACGGCATGCAGGCAGAACTCGTCAGCCTCATCGATGTGGTGACGACGAACAAGACCGATTTTTTTCGCGAACCGGCCCATTTCGACTTTCTTACCCTGCGGGCCCTGCCGCAGTTGCTGAACACGTTCGGTAGCGGTGTCGAGCGGCCGCTGCAGGTCTGGAGTGCCGGCTGCTCGTCGGGGGAAGAGCCTTACACTCTGGCCATGGTCTTGAGCGAATTCGCCCGCAACGAAGCCAATTTTCGTTTTTCCATTCTTGCCACCGATATCTCGACCAAGGTCCTGGAGCAGGCCCGGCTCGGCATCTACGCCGCCGAGAAGGTGGTGCCGGTGCCGGAGGCGCTGAAAAAGCGCTATCTCCTCAAAAGCCGCGATACCGACAAGCCCAAGGTACGAGTCGCTCCCGAAGTGCGCTCTCTGGTCAGTTTTAAGCGCCTCAATTTCATGGACGAGCGTTTCGAGGCCCCGCCCGCCGTCGATATCATCTTCTGCCGCAATGTCATCATCTATTTCGATCGTCCGACGCAGCAGAGCCTTCTCGAACGACTTTGCAGCCACCTCGATGCGGGGCGCTTCATCTTCATGGGCCATTCCGAAACGTTGCATGGCATGAACCTGCCTCTGGTGCAAGTTTCACCCTCGGTTTACCGCAAAAAGTAAGTGCGCTCGCAATGAATGCATCGTAGCCATCAAGGGGAAGATTCATGTCGGTTGTCGACTCTGCCCTGCCGTTGCTCAGACGCCACCTGCTTTTGCTGGTCATGGTCTGGACCGCCGCCTGTGCTGCCGCCCTGCTCTACTTTATCCACGAAGAGAGCGAACGACTGCAGCAGGTTGTCCTCGGCCAGGCGCGGGCGGTCTTCGATCGCGATCTCCTTTTTCGCCGCTGGAGCGCCGGGCATCAGGGGGTCTATGTCCCGGTCAGCGCGGCCACCCAGCCCGATCCCTACCTCGCGCGCCTCCCCGAACGTGATGTCATCACCCCTTCCGGGCGAGTTCTCACCCTCCTCAGCCCCGACGCCATCGAGCGACAACTGCTGGCCACCGGCGCCTCGCGGGATTTCAAAGTGCGCGTCGTCAGCCCCGATCCGATCCGGTCTGAAAACCTCCCCGACGCCTGGGAGGGTCAGGGGTTGGCCGCCCTGGCCCGGGGCCAGGAAGAAGTCTCGACCTATTTTGCCGACAAGGGCCAGACGCATTTTCGCTTGCTGCGGCCGCTGACGGTGGAAGATTCCTGTCTCGGTTGTCATGGGGTACACAATTACCAGGTCGGCCAGATTCGCGGCGCCCTCTCCCTCTCCCTCCCCGTCAATGCATTGCTGGCGGCCAATCGCCGCCATCTGGCCAGTGACGCCGTCGGCTATGTCGTCCTCTGGGGGCTCGGGCTGGGCGGTCTCATCCTCGGCCATCGCCGCCTGCGCCGCCAGCTCGATCGGGAGCGGTCCAAGAGCGAGGAGCTGTCGCGCGTCGAGGGGGATTTGCGGCATCTGACCTTTCATGACCCCTTGACCGGGCTCCCCAACCGTCTCCTCTTCGATGATCGCCTCAATCAGGCCATGATCCACGCCACCCGGGTCGGCGAGAAGCTCGCCGTCGGGGTGCTCGGCATCGACAACTTCAAAAAACTGAAGAATACCTTCGGCGTCCATTGCGGCGAGGAACTCCTCAAGCGGGTGGTGCAGCGGCTGGTGGCGACATTGCGCGCCGACGACACCCTGGCGACCCTGGCCGAGGGACGCTTCCTTCTCCTCCTGCTCAAGCAGGGCGACAGCGACGATCTGACGCGGGTGGTGCAGAAAGTGCGAGAAGCCCTGCGGGAACCGATTCTCTGCGTCGGCGAAGAGTTCTTTGTCACGGCGACCCTCGGTGTCGCCCTCTTTCCCGACGACGCGGTCGATCCGCGCGGTCTCATCAGTTGCGCCGACGCCGCCTTTTCCGGGGCCAAGGTGCTTGGTCGCAACAGCTATGCCCGCTTTGCCGCCGACTTCAGCCGCCGCGCCCTGGAAACGATGACCATGGAAAACCGTTTGCGCCGGGCGTTGGAGCGCGGTGAGCTCGAACTTCACTATCAGCCTCAGGTCGATGGGCGCAACGGCCGGGTGACCGGGGCCGAGGCCCTGCTGCGCTGGCGCCATCCCGAGTTGGGACTCATTGCTCCAGCTGAATTCATCCCCCTGGCCGAGGAGTCGGGGCTGATCTTCACGGTCGGCGCCTGGGCCCTGCATGCCGCCTGCAAAGACGGCGCCGGCTGGTACCGCCAACAAAACAGCTCTTTCGTCATGGCGGTCAATCTCTCGGCCCGACAGTTCCAGCAACCAGACCTCCTCGACATCATCGACTCCGCCCTCGCTCTCAGCGGTCTTCCTCCCGCCGCGCTGGTACTGGAAATCACCGAGGGAACTATTGTCGAGGATGTCCCTCGCGCCATCGAGACACTGGTCGAACTCAAGCAGCGCGGTGTCCGCGTTGCCATCGACGATTTCGGCACCGGCTATTCGTCCCTCAATTACCTGAAGAACTTTCCGGTCGATCAGGTCAAGATCGACAAATCATTCGTCGACGACATCCACAAGCACGGCAACAATAACGTCATCATCGCCTCCATCGTTTCCATGGCACACAAGCTGAACCTGGAGCTGGTGGCTGAAGGGGTCGAGACCGAAGCCCAGCGCGATTTTCTCCTCGCCCATGGTTGTACGAAAATGCAGGGGTTCTACTACAGCCGGCCGGTGGAACCGGAGCGCTTCGGCGAGTTGATCAATGCCCTGGCGACGGGGGATGCCGAACTGATGCGCTGGTGGTGCGAGCCCGGTCGGCCGATGTTGCCGGAATGAGGTGCCCGGAGGCAAAGACGATGTGGCCGATTTTGCCCCGACATGCTGGCGACCATGCACTGCGATGGCCGGCGCCGACGATTCTCTGCCTGGCATTGCTGTCGGTTGTTCTCCTGGCCGGCTGTGGGAAAAAGGAACCCTTACGTCTCGGGTACACCGGACCTCTTTCCGGTAAGGGCGTCGGGCTCGGAATCGGCGGTCGTGACGGGGCACTGTTGGCGGTGGAAGAGGTCAACCGCACGGGCGGGATTGGCGGCCGCCGGGTGGAACTGCTGGTCGAGGATGACGGTCAGAAGCGTGATCAGGCGGTCACCGCGGCACGTTTGCTGATGGATCGTGAAGTCGTCGCCATCATCGGCAACATGACCAGCGCCATGTCCGTGGCGACGGCACCCTTGGCGACGGAACGGCAGACCTTGATGTTCAGCCCGACATCCAGCACCGAGGAACTGACCCGGCAGGATGATTATTTCTTTCGTCTCCATGCACCCATCGGCGATTATGCCAGGCGCCTCGCCGACTTTCTCTATCATGAGCGCGGTGTCCGCGCCGTCGCGGTGATCATCGATCGCGGTAACGACGCCTATACCGGAAGTTTTCTCGCCAGCTTCCAAACACAGTTCACTGCCGCCGGCGGAACGGTGACGACGACGGTCGATTTCGTTTCGGCGGCGGCCCCGCAATTTCATGACCTGACCCGCAAGGCCCTGCGCTCCCGGCCCCAGGGGCTGCTCCTGTTGGCCAATGCCCCCGACTCGGCCATGTTCGCACAACAGGTCGGCAAAAACGGCTCACCGACGCTTTTGCTTGGCAGCGAGTGGTCGGCTACGCCAGAACTGTTAACCCTCGGCGGCAAGGCGGTGGACGGCATGATCTTCATGCATGGGATCGATGAATCCGACCCCGGTCCGACCTGGCGGGCTTTCGGTCGGGCTTTTTATGGCCGCTTCGGTTATCGCCCCGGATTTGCCGCCGCCTATGCCTACGAGACAACCCGGATCCTCCTGCAAGCCCTGGCCACTGATGGCGAGCCGCGCCGCTTGCGCGCCACGATCACCGCTATCGGCACTTTTGCCGGCTTGCAGGGAGCGATTCGTATCGATCGCTTTGGTGACCCCGAACGCGGGGCCTTTCCCCTGGTGGTTGTCAATGGTCAAATGCAACGGCTGCGCAAGTAGATGAAACACTTCTTCTGCACCTTTACCTCAGCCCTGATCTGGCGTTTTTTGCTCCTCGCCGCCGTACCGATTCTTGTTATCGGCAGTACGGTGCTGTTGTACGTTTATGCTGAAGCGAAAAAAAACGTCGCCTATGATAGCCGGGTTCTGGCCGAGATGGTCGCCAACGAACTTCGCGATCATCTTGCCCTCCCTCCGGCGATTTTGTGGCAGTCGGCCATTGCCCTTGAACAGGTGAAGATTGCCCCTGGGGAAATCGATGGCTACCTCGATGGTCTGACCGCGGGTTCCGGCTGGTTCGATGCCATCCTTCTGGTCGATGCCGGGAGGAGGGTCAAGCACGCCGGATTCGGCGAGGATGGCTCGCTGCACCGGGCCGATTACCTCGGGATTGATTTGTCACGGATGCCCCTGTGGGGGCGCAAGTCCGTGAGTGGAGAGGAGATCGTCTGGACCGATGCCATGTTTTCCCTGGGGGGAGGGGAACTCGGCCTGGCGGTTTCAGTCCCCTGCGTCGGGGAGCACCTCGTCGGTCTTGTCGACGTGCGCCGGCTCGAAACGATTCTGACGCGGCAGACTGATTTTGAGCGCAAGGGAGCTCAGGTTCTGACCCTTGACAGTGAGGGGACGGTCATCTTCTATGCCGGGGCGGCCATGCCCCTGGGGCGGGACAACTTACGCCACCTGCCAGCGGTACGCACGGGGCTGGCGGGAAAGGTGGCGGAATTCGACGGAGAACTAGCCGGAACGCGCTATCTTGGGGCCGTTTCCGTGATCCCGGCGACGGGCTGGGTCGTTCTCGCCCTCCACCCGGCCGCGGACGTTCTTGCGACCTTCTGGCCGTTATGTATCCTCATCGTCCTCGGCATGGTCGTCGCCCTGGTCACGGCCGCGCTGACCGCCAAGATCCTCGGCCGGCGCATGACCGGGCAACTGCTGGCTCTCGGGCGACAGGCCGAGGCGGTCGCCGGGGGCGAGTTTGGCGCGGCCGTCCCCCCCTTCGACTATCAGGAGCTCAACCAGCTGGGCCGGGCCATCGGCGACATGGCTGCGGTCATCGAGGAGCGCGAGCAGAATCTTTTGCGCAGCAGCGAGTATTATCGCGCCCTCTTTCATGGCAGCAGTGATGCGGTCTATGTCTTTTCCCTCGCCGCCGATGCCGCCGGCTGTCGTTTTCTCGAAGTGAACGAGGCGGCCTGCAGCCGCCTCGGGTACAGCCGCGACGAGTTGCTGCGCATGGGACCCCTCGATATCGACGATACCCAGACCTTTCTTGCCGGTGGGTTTGCCGCCGTCCTCGATAGTATCCGCGGCGCCGGGCGCATCCTTTACGAAGCGGCACACATCGCCCGCGATGGCCGTCATCTGCCGGTCGAAGTCAATGCCCATGTCATCCGCTTCGACAATGAACAGGCGGTTCTGGCGGTCGCACGCGATGTCGGCGAACGCAAGCAGGCCGAAGGGGTGATTCATACCCTGTACGGCAGCATGGTCGAGACGACCGGCGACACCTTTTTTCGCAAGCTGGTCGATGAACTGATGCTGTGGATGCGGGCCGATTTCGCCACGGTCGGAACCTATGACCCGGTGCAGCGGCGGGTCACCCTGCTGGCCATGGTGGCCGGGGGAGAGCCGCAGGCGCCGGGGGGGAGCTATGCCATCGACGACCTCCCCTGTGCCGAACTGCTGCGTAACGAATTCTGCTATCACCAGAGCGGGGTCGCCATGGTCTTTCCGCAACTCAAGGAGTTGCGGGAGAGACGCATCGAAGGGTACATGGGGCTCTCCCTGCGCGATACCGACGGTAACGTCGTCGGCATCCTCGGCGCCATGTCCTGCCGGCCGCTGATCCTGCCGCCGCGCGCCCGCGAGGTCCTGCAGATACTCGGCGCCCGGGCGGCGGCGGAGATTGTCCGGCAAGGGGCCGAGCTCTCACTGGTGCAGTCCGAAGCACGCTACCGCGCCATCTTCGATCACGCCGCCGATGCCTTGCTCCTCATCGATGGCGATGGCCGCATCAAAGATGCCAACGAGATCGCCGTACGCCTTCTCGATGGTCATCATGCCGGGCTGGTCGGCTTATTCTGGCCGCGGCTCGAGGTTGCCGACAGTGCCGGCAACGGCCTGGAACAACGCCTTACCGGGCTCGATCTCCTCTCCTATGAAGGGACACTGCATCGGCCGGGAGCCTCCGATCTGCCGGTGTGGATCAGCGCCCGGCGGGTCGAACTCGACGGCGCCGCGATGATCCTGGCGATCGTCCGCGACCTGACCGAGCGCAAGCAGATCGAACTGGAGATGGTGCAGGCGCGGCAGGCGGCGGAAGGAGCCAATGCGGTCAAGAGTCAGTTCCTGGCCAACATCAGTCACGAAATCCGCACCCCCCTCAACGGTGTCATCGGCATGCTCGATCTGTCGCTGCAGGGGCACCTCCCCGAAGAGACCGCCTCGTGGCTGACCATGGCGCGCGCTTCCGCCGATGCCCTGCTGCGCTTGATCAACGATCTCCTCGATCTCTCGCGCATCGAGGCGGGCAAGCTCGTTTTTGAACGCGAGCCCTTTGCCCTGCCGGCACTGGTGCGCGGCGCCCTCGCCACTTTTCACCTGGAGGCACTGCGCAAGGGTCTGACTACCTCCTGTCATCTGGCCGACGGGGTACCGTCCTACTGTTTCGGTGACGAGGGGCGCATTCGCCAGGTCCTGATCAATCTTCTCGGCAATGCCTGCAAATTCACCGAGGGGGGGGAGATCACTCTCCGGGTGGTGCCCGTGGTCGCAGACCCGGCGGCGGGGACGTGGTGCCGCTTTGAGGTCAGCGACAGCGGGATCGGCATCCCCGCCGGAGAGCAGGACAAGCTTTTTCAAAGTTTTTCCCAGCTCGATTCGACCCCGACCCGCCTCTATGGTGGTTCCGGCCTTGGCCTCGCCATTTCCCGGCAACTGGTTGAGGGGATGGGAGGGCGTATCGGTTTTACCAGCGTGGCGGGAAAGGGGAGCACCTTTTTCTTCGAACTCCCTCTCGCCCTGGCCCGGGAACCCTTGACAGGCGGCGCTGATGCCGGCGAGACAATGACCGGCACCCCCCTCAATCTTCTCATCGTCGAGGACAATCTCGTCAACCGCCGCCTCATCGAAGTTTTCGCGCGCAAGCACGGCTGGCGCTCCCTCAGCGTTGGCGATGGCGCGGCCGCCCTGGCCGTCTGGCGCAGCGAATCCTTCGATGTTGTCCTTATGGATGTGCAGATGCCGGTCATGGATGGGCTCACCGCCACCCGCCACATTCGCCAGGAGGAGGCAGCGCGGGGCGGCCATACGCCCATCGTCGCCCTGACCGCCTATGCCATGGACGAAGACCGCGAGCGCTGTCTGGCGGCGGGGATGGACGCTTTCCTCCACAAACCGGTCCATTTCGAGGAGTTCGAAAAAACCTGTCTGGCCGTGGCGGAAAAAAGGGTTGACCGCCCAGCGGTGAAGGGACTACAACCGTGACACCCGATCCGACCCTCGACCGCGCCGGCGTCCTCCGTCGCCTCGGCAACGATCACGCACTGATGGAGGAGATCTTTGCCCTCTTTCTCGAAGTGACGCCACCGCTGCTGCTGCGGCTGAACAGGGCGGTCGAAAGTGCCGACCTGGCGGCCGTGGTCGTCCTCGCCCACGAAATCAAGGGCGCGGCGGCCAACGTCGGCGCGCTCGAACTCCAGCGTCAGGCCAAACTGCTCGACGCCTCGGCGCGGCAACGGCTCCTGCCGAGCGTCCGCGAACACCACGAACTGCTGCGCCTGGAGCTGCAGCGTGTCTGCGAAGCCATCAGCGCCCCTTTCTCCCCGGAAAAATAAGGAGGTTTACCGATGCGTACATTGATCGTCGAGGACGACCTGATCAGCCGTCGGCTGCTGCAGAAGATGCTTTCGCCCTTTGGCGAGTGCCACGTCGCCGTCAATGGCAAGGAAGCGGTGGAAGCCTTTTCCCTCGCCCTGGTCGAGCGTGAACCGTACGACCTGGTCTGTCTCGATATCATGATGCCGGAAATGGATGGGCAGGAATGTCTCAAAGCCCTGCGCCGCATCGAGGCCGAGATGAAGGTGCCGCCGAAGCAGGAGGCGAAAATCTTCATGACCACCGCCCTCGATTCGATGAAGAATGTCATGGAGGCCTATCACCGCGGGGGATGCACCGCCTATCTGGTCAAGCCCATCGCTTTGGAGAAGTTGCACGAAACTCTGCGCGAATACAAACTCATCGCCTGATAACGGCTGAGGAAAAACGCCCATCTGCGGCGTTGCCCTCAGCCTTTGTCAACGACGTACCTTGGGGTACGCCTTATTCCAAAGGCTTTCGGGCGCCTTGCACCTGGGCATTTTTGCTCAGCCTTAGTAGAAGCGTCCTGTTAAACTTCCCCGCCGCGTATTGAGTCGTGCCGCGAGGAGCCTTGCGCTTCTCGCGGCGTTTTTGTCCTCCCCGTGATGGTCTGCCGATGACTCCTCCGTCTCTCCCCATTGATGCCGTCCTCCCTGAGCTGCTGCGAGACCTGGCGACTCATCCCGCCGTCGTCCTGCAAGCCCCTCCCGGCGCCGGCAAAACGACCCGCGTGCCATTGGCCCTCCTCAATGCAGAGTGGCTGGCCGGTCGCAGCATCGTCATGCTTGAGCCGCGCCGCCTGGCGGCGAGCAATGCCGCCCGTTTCATGGCCGGCCTCCTTGGCGAGACGGTCGGCCAGACGGTCGGCTACGCCATCCGCTACGCGCGCCGCATCAGTGCCGCCACCCGTATCGAGGTCGTCACCGAGGGGATTCTCACCCGCCGACTGCAGAACGACCCGGAGCTCAAGGGGGTCGGGCTGGTGATCTTCGATGAATTCCACGAACGCAACCTCCATTCCGATCTCGCCCTCGCCCTCTGTCGCGATGCCCAGCTCGGCCTGCGCGACGATTTGAAAATCCTCGTCATGTCGGCGACCCTCGATGTCGCTCCGGTGGCCAAACTCCTTGGCGACGCCCCTCTGCTCGGCAGCCGCGGTCGTGCCTTCCCGGTGGCGCTGCGCTACCTTGCCCAGGAGCCGAGCGGGCGCCTCTCCGCCATCGCCGCGGCCGCCGTGCGGCGGGCGCTGAAGGAGACGACCGGCGACCTCCTCGTCTTCCTCCCCGGCGCCGGGGAAATCAGGCGCTGCGCCGAACAGCTGCGGGATGTCGGCGATCTCTGCGACCTGCGCCCCCTCTATGGCGATCTCCCCTTTGCCGAGCAGGAGCGCGCCCTCCTTCCCGGCCCGCGTCGCCGCGTCGTCCTCGCCACCAACATCGCCGAGACCAGCCTGACCATCGACGGCGTCGACGTAGTGGTCGACAGCGGTTTCGAGCGGCGACCGCGCTTCGATGCCGCCCGCGGCATGACGACCCTGGAGTTGCAGCGCATCTCCCGCGCCAGCGCCGAGCAGCGCGCCGGCCGCGCCGGGCGGCTCGGCCCCGGTGTCTGCTACCGCCTGTGGACGGAAGGGGTACACGGCGCCCTCCTCCCCTATACCCCGCCGGAGATCAGCCATGCCGACCTCGCCCCGTTGGCTCTGGAGTTGGCCCACTGGGGGGTGACCGAGGCGGCCCAGCTGACCTGGCTCGATCCGCCCCCTCCGGGGCACCTGGCCGGGGCGCAGATGCTGCTGCGGCGACTCGGCGCCCTTGCTGCCGACGCCCGCCTCACCCCCTTGGGCAAGCGCATGGCGGCCCTGCCGGCCCATCCCCGCCTGGCCCGCCTTCTGGTGGCGGGGCAAGATGCCGGGATCCCGGGGCTTGCCGCCGATCTTGCCGCCCTCCTCGGCGAACGCGATCTCACCGGGCGTGAGCGCCCCGACCACGCCAGCCCCAGCGATCTCCTCGATCGCCTCTCCCTCCTGCGCCGCCCCGGCGCCGAGGCGGTGGCGCGGGCCGCCCGTTACTGGCGCGAACGGCTCAAGCCGGTGCCGGGCGAAGCAACTCCCGATGCCGCCAGCGTCGGCCGTTTGCTGGCCCTGGCCTACCCCGACCGTATCGGTCGCGAACGTGAGCCGGGGAGCGGGCGCTATCTCTTCAGCGGCGGCTTCGGCGCTCGGCTTGGTGAACGTTCGGCGGTGCGGGGCGGGGAATGGCTGGTGGCAGTGGAAGTGGTGGGGAAAGGCGGAGGGGAAGGGGAAATCCAGCTGGCCAGTGTCCTCGAGCGGGCGCAGGTCGAAGAGCTCTTCGGCGCTAAGCTGCTCTGGCAGCGGGCGGTGGACTGGGATGAGCGGGCCGGTCGGGTCAGCGCCCGCGAGGTGCGTCGTCTCGGCGCCCTCATTCTGCAGGAGCGCCCGGTGGCGGCGACCTCGGCCGATACCGTCCTCGCCCTCCTCGGCGTCGTCCGCCGGCAGGGGCTGACGCTTTTGTCCTGGAGCGAGGCGGCGCAGCAGTGGCGGGCGCGGGGGCAACTCCTTGCCGCCCATCTCCCCGGTTGGCCCGATTTCTCCGATGCGCTGCTTTTGCGCCAGCTGGAAAGTTGGCTGGCGCCCTATCTGGCCGGGGTGACCAGTCTGGCCGCCCTGCGCCGGGTCGATCTTTTCCCCCCGTTACAGAGCCTGCTCAACCGGGAGCAACTGCGCGACCTCGAACGTCTTGCCCCCGAGCGCCTCAGCGTGCCGAGCGGCTCTTCCATCCGCCTCGACTACACCGCCGCCGGCGGCCCGGTCCTCGCCTGCAAGCTGCAGGAACTCTTCGGCCTCGCCGCCACCCCGACCGTCGCCGGCGGCGCCGTCCCCGTCCTCATCCATCTCCTCTCCCCGGCTGGCCGTCCCCTGGCGGTGACCCGCGACCTGCGCTCCTTCTGGGATACGGTCTACCCCGAGGTGAAGAAGGAGATGAAGGGCCGCTACCCGCGCCATCCCTGGCCGGATGACCCCTGGAACGCCGAGGCGACGCGACGGGTGAAGAAGCGGATAGGGTAGGGGGAAAGTGAACATGAAAAAGCCGGGCCGGCAGCAATGAGCTGCCGGCCCGTTGGTATTTCAGGGGGCGGGGGTGCAGGCGACAGCTGTCAGCCTAAATCCTCTCAATCTCCAACCCATCCTCGCCTAATTCCTCGTTGGCTTTGCGCAGCATTTCCTCGCCGGCGATGACGGCGACGCAGCTCTTATTGCGTCCGGCCAGCAGGTAGCGTTCGGCGACGCGGAGGAGATCGGCGCGGGTGGCGGCGAGGAGCTGCTCGCGAAAAGCCTGGCGCAGGGCCGGGGTCAACCCCTGCTGGCGGTTGGCGAATTCGCGGTTGCCGCGCCCGCCGGGGGAGAGGGGGCGGTCGAGATCGCCGAAGACGGCGAGGAGGGCCTGGGTCAGCTCTTCGTCGCTGAAATTCCCGCCCGCCGCCCACGCCGCCGCCTCGTCATAGACCCGCAAGGTGCGGGCGATGTGGGGATCGCGGTAAGAGAGGAGGGAGAGGAGGCCCCCTTCCGGATTGTAGCCGGCGAGGCCGCCGTAGGCGCCGCCTTTCTCGCGGATTTCCCGATGCAGGTAGCCGGCCCGCAGCAGCCGCGCCAAAATCGCCAGGGGGGCGGCGTCGGCGTGGGTATAGGGGACGGCGGGGAAGACCCGGGCGACGTAGGCGACGGGGACCGAGGTGGCAAAGCCGCGCCGGCGCTTCGCGGCGACAAAGGGCGGAGCGAGGGTCGCCGGGGGCATAGCTCCGGGGGAGAGCTGGGCGAGAAAAGTGGTGAGCCCCGGGGTCAGGGCGGCGTGGGTCTGCTTTTCGGCGGTGACGGCGAGGCCGCTCGGGCTGGCGAGGAGGAGGCGGGCCAGATGCTGCAACTCGCCGGCAAATGCGTCCAGCTCGGCCGCCGGCTTTTCGGCGAGGGTGCGGACCAGGCGAAACTGCTCAAGCCCGGCCCAGAGTTCGCGGCGACCGGCGGCGGGTGTCAGGGAACTGGCGGCGGCGCGGGCGGCATAGCTGTGGCCGGAGCCGGGGATGGAATTCTCCATGCTGGTGCGGAGTTGGCCGAGGACGGTGGCGAGGCGCTCGCGGTCGCTGAAGTCGGCCGCGGTGCAGAGGTCGCCGAGAATGGCGTAGAAAGGCTGCTGGTTACGCACCAATGCCTTGCCCCGCAACTCCACCGGGGCGATGAAGCGTCCGGGTTGGTAAGGGTCTTCGAGAGTCTCGACCCCGGCCTGGATGCCGCCGGTGGCCGCTTCCATCCGTTCGGCCATGGCTTGATAGGTGAGACCGGCGGCGCCGACCTGGGTCAACAGGGCGCAGAAGAGGGGGAGGGTTGGCAGCAGCTCGGGCGGAATCGCGGCGCTGTCGAAATGGGCGATGAGGTAGCCGATGCCATTGGTCGGCTGGTCGAACCAGTCGACCGGGCGCCCCCCGCTGCTGGCGGCGGTGGCGACGACGATCTCCTCAACCGCGGGAATATCCTCGCGGCCGAGGGTCGGCAGGCAACTCAGGTCTTCTTCGGCTTCCTGGGAGGCCTGCAGTTCCTGCGCCGCGGTGACGATCTCCTGGCGCTGGTGCGGGTCAAGGGCGGCGAGTTGCCGGGCGAGCTGCGCGTTCACTTCCGCCTCTTCCCGTTCCTGCTGCTGCGGGTCGGGAACGAGGGTCAGGCGTACGCGGTGGCGGTTGTCGAGGAGGCGGCGGCGCAGCAGATCGCTGAAATAGGGACCGGCGGCGAGGTCGCGGCGCAGGCGGGCGAGGTTGGCATCGAGCAGCAGGGGAGAGACCGGATCGTCCCCGTGCAGCCACGGCCCGATCATGCGCATGAGCAGGGCCAGGGGGTAGGGATAATGGTTGCCGGTGACTTCCTTGTGCGCCAGTTCGAGACGGTGCAGCACCGCTTCGATCCGTTCCGCCGCGAAGCCGCGCTGCGCTATCTTCTCCAGGGTGGCCAGAATCAAGGCCTCGATCGCCTCGGCCCGCTCCGGCTCGCTCCCCTGCAGGCCGACGGCGAAGCAGGTGGTGCGGTTGTCATCGTGGTAGCCGGTCCCCGGCGCGAGATTGCTGCCGAGGCGGGAATCGAGGAGGGCCTGGTAGAGGGGGGCCGCCGGGGTGCCGAGGAGAAGGCTGGAGAGGACGGTCATGCCGAGGCGCTCGTAGCTGTCGGTAATTTCGCCGGTGAGCCAGCCGACCTGGACCAGACTCTTCCCCTCGAGGACTTCGCCGGGATCGACCGGGTAGGTCTCCTGCACCGCTTGCGGCGTCTCGCGCCGACTTTCCGGAGGGACACTGCCGCTTTCGGGCTGACGCTCGAAATGCCGCAGCACCTGCTCTTCGACGACGGCCAGGTGTTCGCTCAGGGGGAAGGTCCCGTAGCTGTAGAACCAGGCGTTGGAGGGGTGGTAGTGGCGGGCATGGAAGTCGCGCAGGCCGGCGACGGTCAACTGGGGAATCTCCGCCGGATCGCCGCCGGAGTTGTGGCGGTAGGTGGTGCTCGGGTAGAGGAAGTGGGCCAGTCGCCGCGGCAGCAGGGAGGCGGGGGAGGCGAGGGCGCCCTTCATCTCGTTGTAAACCACCCCCTTGATCGTCAGCGGGGTGGTCGGATCGTCCTGGGTGGCAAATTCGAGACGGTGTCCTTCCTGGCGGAAGTCGCGCTCGCGCAGCAAAGGAAAGAAGGCGGCGTCGAGGTAGATGTCGCGCAGGTTGGCAAAATCCTTAGGGTTGCGGCTGGCGAAGGGGTAGAGGGTCCAGTCGCTGGCGGTCATGGCATTCATGAAGGTGTTGAGGCTGCGCTTGAGCATGGAGAAGAAGGGGTCGCGCACCGGATAGCGCTGCGAGCCGCAGAGGACCGTATGCTCGAGGATGTGGGCGACGCCGGTGGAGTCGTCCGGCGGGGTGCGGAAGGCGACGGCGAAGAGATTGTTGTCGTCGCTGCAGTCGATGTGGGCATAGCGGGCGCCGGTGCGGTCGTGGCGCAGCTGAATCAGGGTGGCGCTGAGCTCGGGCAGGGGGGTGACGACGGTGACGGTAAAGCCGTGCAGTTGCTGGCCGGTGGTGAGGGTTGCGGACATGTGTGGTTATGGCTCCTGACTGGGATGGGCATGCACAGCAAGTCTACCCGAGGGCGGGGGGTGTGACCAGTGTTTTTCCTGCTAGCGGCGCGGATATATCGTCCCTCCCCCAGCGGGAGAGGGTCGGGACGGGGGGGCTGGGGGGAGGAATTCCAGGTCGCGAAAGATTAAAGCTAGGCGTTTTCCCCGTTGACGGAAAACTGCCGGGGGGGCAGCCGGGGGCGACGCGCCTGGCGAAATCCCGTCGTACGAATGTAAATTTCGTGTGATTTGGCTGGAGAAGGGCCTGGCTGGCTGTGCTGGACGGCCCTTGGCCGGTGCGCCGACCCCTTGGCACAAGTCGTGAATAGCACGAAGCTCATTGACGTGCTACTGGGAGTATAAGAACGCTGCCATCATCGCATCAGGAGGGAGCACCCCATGCACATGGCCGATGCACTCCTTTCTCCTGCCGTAGGCGCCGCCATGTGGGCCGCCAGCGCTGCCACCATCGCTTACAGTTCGAAGAAAGTGCGCGAAGATCTCGACGATCGTCGCATTCCGCTGATGGGGGTCTTGGGCGCCTTCATCTTTGCGGCGCAGATGATCAACTTCACCATCCCCGCCACCGGTTCGAGCGGGCACCTCGGCGGCGGCATGATCCTCGCCGCCCTCCTCGGCCCCTACGCCGCCTTTCTCGCCATGGCTTCGGTCCTGACGGTGCAGGCCCTCTTCTTCGCCGACGGCGGCCTTCTCGCCCTCGGCTGCAACATCTTCAACCTCGGTTTCTGCACCTGTTTCGTCGCTTACCCCCTCCTCTTCAAGCCTCTCGCCGGCGTGGCGCCGACCCGAGGGCGCCTGGTGGTCGCTGCCCTGATCGCCGCCGTCGTCGCTCTGCAACTCGGCGCCTTTGGTGTGGTCATGCAAACGACCGCTTCCGGGATTTCGTCCCTCCCCTTCGCGACCTTCGCTCTCCTCATGCAGACGATTCATCTCGGCATCGGCATCGTCGAAGGTCTGGTCACCGCCGCCGTCCTCGCCTTTGTCTGGAAGGCCCGCCCCGAGATCCTGGCGACGACCCGGCCATTAGGCGCGATCTCCCTGAAGCAGGTTCTGGTTGGCCTCGCCCTCGTCACCGTCTTCACCGGCGGTGTCCTCTCCTGGTTCGCATCAAGCCATCCCGACGGTCTCGAATGGGCGCTGTTCCAAGTCTCAGGCAGAGAGGAACTGGAAGGCCCCGCAGCCAGCCTCCATCACGCTGCGGCCCAATTGCAGGAGAAGACCTCCCTCCTTCCCGACTATCGGTTCAAACAGCCGACAGGGGCGGCCGCTGTTGGAGGCGTCCCCTCGGCCTGGCCGGAGGTCGATGCCGGCACCTCGGTCTCGGGGCTTGTCGGCGGGATTTTTACGCTGGTTCTGGTTGGTCTTGTCGCTTTCGGCCTGAAATGGCGGCGCAGGGTGGCCGCGGCGACGGAGGCAGGTCGTGTGGAGTGACAAACCCGGTGTGATCGTCTTGTCCTTGCGCAATGGGCGGTGGTTGACTGCGGAAGCCCGCCTGTGTTAAGACTCCAACAGTAATTATCCGTTGACTCGGGAAACCATGAAATCTTCCTTTCACCGCACCATTGCCTCTTTCCTTTGCGTCTTCTACCTCTTCGCCGGACATGCCGCGGTCCATGGGCTTTCCTGGTGTCTGGCGGCGGACGATCATGCCCATCTGGAACAGGTCGCTGGCGTCTGTGACAGTCCCGCTGCCGGCACCTGCTCCGAGGAGGCTGTCTGTCCCCCGGTGGCCTTCGGTGCGGAGGCCGATGGTCACAGTCGTCAAAGCGACTGCCACCATCTTCCGATCACCTCGCCCCATCACAGTCTCGGCAAACAGCGCCTTGCGTGCGCCGATGACAGCGCCAAGAACGCCATTATAGTCCCTGCTCTCCCCGCTATTCCCAACGACAGTGTCGGCACGACTCTGGCTGTTCGTCACGAAGTGGAACAACTCCCCCCCCGGCAAGCGCTGTCCGCCCTGCGCACCATCGTCCTG
>Ga0154464_1091_pt1 | contig 19594 bp, 18 predicted proteins | sample RifGroC2_FD_105657 | JGI IMG/M metagenome (GOLD analysis project Ga0154464, IMG submission 105657) | Desulfuromonadales bacterium GWC2_61_20
GGCCGTTCTCGCGGTGGCGGCCCTGGCCCTGGCTCTGCACTTTCGCGATCGTCTCCTTGGCCAGTCCGCTCTCTTCATCTTCGCCGCCTCGGGGGCCAAGGTCTTCCTCTACGATCTCTCCGGGACGGCGCCTTTGATCCGCATCGGCAGCCTCGTCGTCCTCGGGGTCAGCCTCTATCTCGGCGGCTGGCTCTATCGCCGGGTCGGCGCCATTGAGGAAGAGACCGCAGGCTGCGGCCAATAGCCAGACAGTCATCACCCCGCGCTGTAGCGCCGGAACATCCACCTTATGCCCGACAAAAAACAGCGGGGGCAGGCCCATCGAGCCTGCCCCCGCTGTGTCTCCCGGCTGCAACCTTCCCCCTAGGTGCCCGTCGCTGTGAGAAACGGCATGACCGCCAACGATTTTTTGCGTTCTTCCGGCGTCGATCCGAGGGGGGTCGGTTCAACGAGAAAGCCGGTCACCTCCAGGAAACGCACGGCGGCGGCAACCTGCTGGCGGTACTCCTGCATATTGGCCGGCTGCCGTCGCGGCGTGTAAAAGAGGGAGCGACGGGAATCCCGGAGCCGCAACACGACATAGAGCTCAACCTTGCCCTGACGGTGGAAGGTGCAAATGTAGGCGCTGCAATGTTGCTGCGGATAATTTTCCGGCGAGAGAACGACCATGCTGAGGGAGATATAGAGTTCGGCAACTTCCATCGGTTGCGCGTAGGTCAGGGTCTCAAGCCCCGGCACCAGTGTAAAACTCTCGCCCGGGATCCCCGGAGCATGCCCTTTCGTCTCCCCCCCGCCGCCGAGCAGAAGGGCGGCGGCCTCGTCAACCATGGCACGCACCCTCGCTTCCTTGCTCTCCCGCTCGATAATGAGCGCTGCCCGCTCCTGCGGCGTCAGACTGCGCGCAGCCTCCTCCGCCTTTTTGCGGGCGTCCTCGGCCTGTTGCCACGCCGCCTCATGCGCCTTGGCGCGAGGTCTCTCCTCGAGCTTTTCCCCGGGAGGAGAAACAACCCTGGTTGCTGCCGCGGCCTCCGCTGCCTGTTTCCGGGCGGCGGCCGCGGCCGCCTGCTTCCGTGCCTCTTCCTCGGCGGCCTTTTTGCGCGCAGCTGCCTCGGCCGCCTGCTTCCTTGCCTCATCCTCGGCGGCCTTTTTGCGCGCAGCTGCTTCGGCCGCCTGCTTCCTTGCCTCTTCCTCGGCCGCCTGTTTCTGCGCGGTTTCCTCGGCGGCTTTTTTGCGGGCGGCTTCTTCGGCGGCCTTTTTGCGCGCGGCTGCTTCGGCCGCCTGCTTCCTTGCCTCTTCCTCGGCCGCCTGTTTCCTTGCCTCTTCCTCGGCCGCCTGTTTCCTTGCCTCTTCCTCGGCCGCCTGTTTCTGCGCGGCTTCCTCGGCGGCTTTTTTCCTTGCCTCTTCCTCGGCGGCTTTTTTCCTTGCCTCTTCCTCGGCGGCTTTTTTCCTTGCCTCTTCCTCGGCCGCCTGTTTCTGCGCGGCTTCCTCGGCGGCTTTTTTCCTTGCTTCTTCTTCGGCGGCCTTTTCCCGGGCGGCTGCTTCGGCCTGCTTCAGCGCCGCGGCCGCAGCTTCTTCAGCCTGCCGGCGGGCAACATCTTCAGCCTGCTGGCGAGCAGCCTCTTCGGCCTCTTTACGGGCGGCCTCCTCAGCCTGTTTCCGTGCCACCTCCGCGGCGGCCTGTTTCCGCGCCGCCAGCTCGGATAGTTTGCGTGCGGCGGCATCCTCCTGATTCGCCACCTCTTCCGCTTCACAGATGGCGGCTGCCGTCGGCACAACCGGCGCTGATTCCTTTACTGCCTTTGCGGTACCGGCCATTTCCCCCGATGAGGCGGCATGATCCTTACGCGTCAACCGGGATTGGGGTCGATTACTTTCCTCCTGCAATTTCCGCAAAGCCAGGGGCGACATGATCACCGGAATGGAGCGGATGACAACTTCACGCATCGCCTTGGCGTAATTGATCTTCACCGGTTCGAACTTGAAATCATAACCTTCCCAATAGCTGATCACCTGCTTCAGGGCATTACGGTAACCGGCCGCCGGCACTTCTGGCGCGGGGAGACGGAAGACGCGGATGGAACGTCGACTGGCGACGTAGGCGGCGGAAAAAACCTCGCTGCGCCCGGCCCTGGACGTGACCACGACATAGATCTCGATCGGCTCGTCGCCGACTCCGGGAAGATCCAGGACCCGAGACCTGTCGGAGCGGAGAACTTCAAGGATCTCGGAATCCTCGGCTTCGATGCAATTTAACTTTTCGTCAGCTATCAGCATGGCCTGCGCATCCGCGAAAAAACATTACAAGAAAAGTGCCCATATCTCTGACCACATTTATCGCATTTTCAAGCAATTAACAGAGCTGTCGGCGATTGTCAACGCTTTTGCTCCCGTACTTCCCGCAGCACCTCGGCACGGGTAGAACCGAACCCCCGCGGAGTGTTCAAAATGCGCAAAATGCTTTACAGCCGGTGAAATTCTTTTTAAACTGCCTCCGCACTCTTTCTCGACCTGTATCACATGCTGACGTTATCCGATTATTAATTGCAAGGAGCCCCACCATGACCTACCGTCACCTCTGCACGACCGCCCTTCTCCTCCTGTCGCTCCTTATCTTCGCCACCACCGCTCTGGCGGGAAGCCGCACCTATTATGAAAGCGGCAAGGTCAAGACCGAGTACATTACCGAAACCGGGCAGAAACCGATCCTCAAGACCTTCCAGGAAAACGGCAAGATCCACTCCATCATCACCTACAGCGGCGATCAGCCGGAGCGGGCGTTGTGGCACGACGAAAACGGCGTCCTCCAATCGGAAGAACTTTATGTCGATGCCTCCACCCGTATCGTCACCTTCTATGACCTTGTGGGGAATAAAATCACCGAAGAGACCCGAGTCGATGGGAAACGCATCAAAGGCCGGACCTTCTTTCCCAACGGCAATACGGAAAAGGAATACAATTTCAAGGATGACAAGCTCAACGGTCCCTATATCCTCTATTTTGAAAACGGCAAGATCAAGGCCGAGTTCGAATACAAGGATGGCGTGCAGATCTGATTGCCGGCCCCGCCTCTCCTGCTGCCGCAAAAAGGGTCTCGCCGTGCGCGGACCCTTTTTAACTTTGTTCACCTCCTGACCGTGGCCCCAGACGCTGAGACCGGACAAGACTGACTCCATGGCAACCGTTCACCAGATTCGCACCATTCTTGCCCGACGTACGCCGGTGACGACCGATCCCGCCCGCTTCCCCGGGCACAAGCATGCGGCCGTCGCCCTGTTGCTGCGGGACCATGCCGGGGTCACCGAACTTTTCTACCTGCTGCGAGCCAGCCACGACGCCGACCCGTGGTCGGGGGACATCGGCTTTCCCGGCGGCCATATCGACGCCACCGACAGCAGTCCCCGCGCCGCGGCCGAACGCGAAACCTGCGAAGAAATCGGCCTCGATCTCAGCGAAGCCGAGCATCTTGGCCAGCTTGACGACATCGCCGGGGCCCACCTCCCGGTCATCGTCTCCTGCTTCGTTTATCACCTCCCCATCGCAGTGGACATGGTCCTCAATCATGAAGTCGTCGAAACCTTCTGGGTCCCGCTGACCCATCTCACCGACATCCGCCGACACGTCATGACCGAAGTCCGTTTTCGCGAGGAGACGTTGCTGCGCCCCGGCATCGATCTCCTCGGCCCCGGTCGCCGGGTTCTGTGGGGGATCACCTATCGCCTGACGAGCCAGTTTCTGCACCTTATCGGCCACCGTCTCCCCGAGACGCCGATCCCCTGATCGGCCCCATCACCCTGACCGTAAGAGGTTGCCATGTCATTGGTGCAGGTGTTCAAGGAATGCGCCCGCAAGGATAACCCTGTCCCGTGAACCTCCTCGCCGACCTCCCCGCCGCCCGGAGCGCCGAAGAAACGACCCTGCTGCAGCAAGGGACGCAGGTCCGCATCGAGCGCATCGTTTCGCACGGGCAGTCCTCGCCCCCCGGTTTCTGGTACGATCAGCCGGACCATGAGTGGGTTTTGGTCCTCAAGGGGCACGGCGTCATCGAATTCGCCGACGGACGCACGGTCACTCTGGCCGCCGGCGACACCCTGGCGATCCCGGCGGGAACGCGCCACCGGGTAGCCGCGACGGCAACGGACGGACCGACGGTCTGGCTGGCGGTTTTCCATCGGTGATCGATACCGAACTGGACCCGGTGCGATCTGCTACACTTGTTCCCTGGAGGGTTTCATGTCCGCCATTGATCTGCACCGTCTCAAAATCGCGAAATCCCCCGACCAAAGCGCAACGCGTCGGCGCCGTCGGCGGTGGTGGCGTGCGGCTCTCGTCGCCGGGCTCGGCCTGTCGCTTGTCGGCAGCGTCCTTTTCCTGCGGAGCCGCCCGGTGGAGATCGAAACCGTGACCGTCTCCCAGGTTTACCCGGCCCAGTCCATCACCCTCCTCAACGCCAGCGGCTACGTCGTCGCCCAGCGCAAGGCGGCGGTAGCGGCCAAGATCACCGGCCGCCTCGAGTGGCTCGGCGTCGAAGAGGGGAGTCGGGTGACGACCGGACAGGAATTGGCCCGTCTCGACCAGCGGGAAGCGGCAGCGGCCCTGGAGCAGGCCCGCGCCAATCTGCGCTCGGCCGAGGCCGGACTGGCCCAGGCCGTGGCCGAGGCCGACGATGCCGACCTGGCTTTGCGGCGCATGGAAACATTGCGCCGTGAGGCCTTTGTCTCTCAGGCCGAACTTGACAGCAGCCGCGCCCGCGCCGAGCGCGCCCGCGCCACGGTTGCGGCCGGCGACGCGGGCATCGGTTCGGCCCGCGCCGCCGTGCACGGGGCCGAAGTCGCCTATGACAACACCGTCATCCGCGCCCCCTTCGATGCCGTCGTCCTGACCAAGGATGCCGACCTCGGCGATATCGTCACCCCCTTTGGTTCCGTGGCCAGCAGCAAGGCCTCCGTCGTCAGCATCGCCGATCTCTCCTCGCTGCAAATCGAAGCCGATGTCGCCGAGTCCAACCTGGAAAAGCTCGCCGTCGGCCAACCCTGCGAAATCCAGCTCGACGCCCTGCCGGGGAGCCGATTTCCCGGATTCCTGCAGACCATCGTGCCGACCGCCGACCGCAGCAAGGCGACGGTCATGGTCAAGATCCGCTTCACCGAACTCGACCGCCGCATCCTCCCCGAAATGAGCGCCCGCGTCGCCTTCCTCCAGCGCCCCTTGACCGCCGCCGAGAATGCCCCGAAGACCGCCCTGCCGGTCGCGGCGATCGTCGAAAAGGATGGCGGCCAGCAGGTCTATGTCGTCAGCGGTGACCGCGTGTCTCTGACCCGTATCGAAACCGGCGCCGCCATCGGCGATCTCCTCGAAGTCATCAGCGGGGTCAAGGCCGGCAGCCGTATCGCCATTCGCCCCCTGGAGAAGCTCGCCGACAATCGTCGCATCGTCACGGTCGAGCGCTGACATGGCCGCAGCGACAGAACCGATTGTCGCCATCCGCGACCTCTCCAAGTCCTACCGCCGCGGCGAGCAGATCATTCCGGTCCTCTCCGACATCAGCTTCACCATCGCCCCGGGGGAATTTCTCGCCCTCATGGGTCCGTCGGGATCGGGGAAGAGTACACTCCTCAACCTCATCGCCGGCATCGACCGCTGCGACAGCGGCGAGATCATCGTCAACGGCGTCGACATCACCCGCCTCGCGGAGCGGGAACTGGCCCGCTGGCGCGCCCGCAGCGTCGGCTTCATCTTCCAGTTCTACAACCTCATGCCGGTCCTCACCGCCTTCGAGAACGTCGAGCTCCCCCTGCAGTTGACCCATCTCTCCCGCCGTGAGCGCCGCGAGCACGTCGAGTTGGCGCTGGAACTGGTCGGCCTGGCCGACCGCATGGATCACTTCCCTTCACAGCTCTCCGGTGGCCAGCAGCAGCGGGTCGCCATCGCCCGGGCGGTCGTCGCCGACCCGGCCATCCTCGTCGCCGACGAGCCGACCGGCGACCTCGACCGTGCCGCGGCCAGCGAAATCCTCACCCTGATGGATCGCCTCGTTCACGACTCGGGGAAGACTGTCATCATGGTCACCCACGACCCCCGCGCCGCCGAGCAGGCCCACTCCATCCGCAACCTGGAAAAAGGGATTCTGACGGGATGAATTCCGGCCGTTCCCTCGGGACCGGCCATGGGCGTTTTGCCTCTTCACCAGAACCACCCGACCCTGGGCGAACGTTATGTTCATGCTTAAGCTCATCCTGCGCAACACCTTCCGCCACAAGCTGCGCACGACCCTGACCGTGGTCGGGGTGGCGGTCGCCATCCTCGCCTTCGGCCTGCTGCGCACCCTCGTCGGCCTCTGGTATCTCGGCGTCGATTCGTCGTCGGCGACCCGGCTGGTCTCGCGCAACGCCATCTCCCTGATTTTCCCCCTCCCCATCTCCTATGCCGAGCGCATCCGGCAGGTGCCGGGGGTCAGTGAAGTGGCCTGGGGCAACTGGTTCGGCGGCATTTATATCGACGAGAAGAATTTTTTCGCCAACTTCGCCGTCTCGCCGGACAGTTACCTGCGCCTCTATCCCGAATTTGTCCTCGCTCCCGAGGAGAAAAACGACTTCCTGCGCGACCGCAAAGGGGCGGTGGTCGGCCGTAAACTGGCGGCCAAGTACGGCTGGAAGGTCGGCGATCTCGTCACCCTGCGCGGCACCATCTTCCCCGGCCAGTGGGAATTCGCCGTCCGCGCCATCTACCGCGGCGCCCACAAGAATGTCGATGAAACCCAGTTCTTCTTCCACTGGGATTACCTCAACGAAACGATGAAGAAGACGGTACCGCGCCGCGCCGACCAGATCGGCTTCTTCATGCTCGGCGTCAGCCGCCCCGACATCGCCCCCGAGGTGGCGGCAAACATCGACGCCACCTTCCACAACTCCCTGGCCGAAACCCTGACCGAGACGGAGAAGGCCTTTCAGCTCGGCTTCGTCGCCATGACCGAAGCAATCATGATCGCCATCCGCCTCGTCTCCTACGTCGTCATCGTCATCATCATGGTGGTGGCGGCCAACACCATGGCGATGACCGCCCGCGAGCGCACCGCCGAATACGCTACCTTGAAAACCCTCGGCTTCGGTCCCGGGCACATCGCCGGCATCATCTTCGGCGAATCGGTCGCCATCGCCCTGGTTGGCGGAATTCTCGGAGTTGCCCTGACCTTCCCCGCCGCCGGCTGGATTGAGACCGCCCTTGGCCAGTTCTTCCCCTCCTTCACCATCGCTCCGGCCACCATCGGCTACGATCTCCTCGCCGCCCTCAGCGTCGGCGTCGTCGCCGCCGCCATCCCGACCTGGCGCGGCGCGACGGTGCGCGTCGCCGAAGGCTTCCGGCGGATCGGCTGACCATGCCCATCCCCTTCTCCTACAGCCTGCGCAACCTCTGGACCCGGCGCCTGACCACGGTCCTGACCGCGGCGGGGATGGCTCTGGTCGTCTTCGTCTTTGCCGCGACTTTGATGCTGGCCGAGGGGCTGCGTAAAACCCTGATCGAGACCGGCTCGGCCGACAATGCCGTCGTCATCCGCAAATCGTCCGTCACCGAAGTCCAGAGCGGGGTCGAGCGAGCCCAGGCGGCCATCGTCGCCAGCCGCCCCGAGATCGCCATCGATGCCGACGGCCAACCGTTACTGGCCAAGGAAATGGTCGTCCTCATCAACCTCCCCCGACGCGAATCGGGCAAGCCGGCCAACGTCGTCATCCGCGGCACCGGTCCCGCCTCCCTGCGCCTGCGCCCGCAGGTGGTGCTGAAAAGCGGCCGCCTGCCGCGACCGGGGAGTGCCGAGGTCATGGCCGGCGCCAGTATCGCCCGCCGTTTCCGCGGCGGCGGCCTCGGCGAAACCTTGCGTTTCGGTATGCGCGACTGGACCGTGGTCGGAGTCTTCGAGGCCGGCGCCACCGGCTTCAATTCGGAGATCTGGGGGGATGTCGATCAGCTCATGCAGGCCTTCCGCCGCCCGGTCTATTCGTCGGTCCTCTTCCGCCTCAGCGACCCCGGGTCGTTCACGGCGCTGAAAGAGCAGCTCGAAAATGATCCCCGGCTGACCCTGGAGGCGAAGCGGGAGACCCGCTTCTACGCCGATCAGTCGGAGGCGATGGCCACTTTCCTGAGCATTCTCGGCCTGACCCTGACCGTCATCTTCTCCATCGGCGCCATCATCGGCGCCATGATCACCATGTACGCAGCCGTCGCCAACCGCACCACCGAGATCGGCACCCTGCGCGCCCTCGGCTTCAGCCGCGGCAGTGTCCTGGCCGCCTTCGTCGCCGAATCGTTGCTCCTTGGACTGGTCGGGGGGATTGCCGGAGTCCTGTCCGCCTCCCTGCTGCAACTGTTGACGATCTCGACCATGAACTGGCAGACCTTCGCCGAACTCGCCTTCGGCTTCAGCCTGACCGTTGAAATCTGCTGGAAGTCCCTCCTCTTTGCCCTCTGCATGGGATTGGTCGGGGGGGTCTTGCCGGCGCTGCGGGCGGCGCGCTTGCAGGTGGTCGATGCTCTGCGCGCTACATGAGGGGAAAAAACGGGGGGGGTGCTGGAGGGGAAATGAGCAACGACTGAAAGGAATCAACCAACCGCAAGACCACACGAGGAGGGGAAATGAAACAGATCCTGCGTGCCGGCGCCGTCCTGGCGCTGGCAACTACCCTGGCGGCGACCGCCGGAGCCGAAACCTTCAGCAAGAACGGTTACAGCATCCGTCTCGACGCCCGCCAACGGGGAGATCAAGTGGCGATCTCGGGGCGCATCGATGGCGGAAATCCTTGCCACAGGCTGGTCCTCGCTCTGACCCTGCGCCACGCAGCCGGGACGAAAAAGACCACGGAACTGGTGGTCGAAGATGCCGGCGGAATTTACTCGCGGCTGCTCGCGGCGTCGCTGACGGTCAAGACCCCCGTCGCGCCCTGGTCCATCGGCAAGGTGGCGGTGACCTGCGAAGAGCCGTGAACCTCCGCTTCCGCCGCAGTTACGGCAGCAGAAGAGACAGACACCCCACCCGGGACCTGGATCGGGGTCGCGGCGTCGGCTACCGCCATCGCACCCTGGTCGGCCTCGAGGAGGCCGTCGTCATTGACCTCGACGAACTGGCGGTCCTGCAGGGGGGAGACGGGGGGATCGAGACGGGCGACACGCCGGGCACCGATGAGACGTTTGCGGAAATAGGGGCGGTTGACGTCGGAGATCACCACCTGGCGCTGGCTGCGCGAGGCATGGATCATCTTGCCGTCGCCGAGATAGATGCCGACATGGGAAGGGTAGCGGGCATAGGTGCGAAAGAAGAGGAGGTCGCCATTCTCCCACTCATTTTCACTCACCAGTGCCCCCGCTCCGATCTGTTCCCGTGCCGTGCGCGGCAGGGAGAGTCCGAGCCCGGCAAAGACCTGTTGGGTGAAACCGGAGCAGTCGGTGGCAGCGCGGCTCTCGGCGCCGAAGCGATAGGGGGTCGCCAGAAAGGCCAGGGCCGCCGCCTGCACATCCCCCTTAAGCGCCGGGATTTTCGCCAGCGGCAGAGGCGGCAGGTCGGGCGGCACCTTGCTTTGGCCTCGCTTCGCAGCCTTGACCGGCAGCGCTTTGGCCAGGGCTGTTGCCTGTGGCGTTTTCCTGGCTGACCCCGGCAGAAGGAGAAGCTGGCCGGGACGGATGAGATTGGTCTTCAGGCCGTTGAGCTTTTTCACCTCGGCGACATGCAGGTCGGCGGCACGGGCAATCCCGAAGAGGGTTTCCCCCTGGCGCACCTTGTGCCGTGTCGTCCCGGTCCGGGCTTCCGTCGCGCCCCACACCTGCGCAGGATGGGCCAGGACAAGTCCGAGCAAGAGACTTCCTGTGGCAATTCTCCGGAGCATTCGCATCCTGTCAAAAGACAACGGGAAAAGGTCATTATCCTAGCCGCACCCTCCTGCGTCAGGCAAGCTAATTTCTTCCTCCCCCACAGCAGAAAATCTTGGCGCACCGGGACAAAATCGCTACAATGATGGCCATTCTCCAGCACCCGCGGGACCAAAGATCACTATGCCCCAGCCATCGCCAGCAGAGCAACGCATCTCCCGCCGCCCCTCATCCTTGATTGGTCGCGGTTTTTTTCTTGCATTGCTTTTCCTGTTTGCCCTGGCCTTGCCAACGTTGGCCGCGGACACCGTCCCTGAAGCTGCGGACGAGACGGCGGCAGCTGCGGCCCCCTCTCCGGCCGCAGAACCTGCGGCAACACCGGCTCCGTCTTTTACCAGCACCATGCATGGCTCCGCTTCCGCCGCCCTCATCGACCTCTCCACCCGGATAGATACCTTTTTTGTCGATCCGAACATCGACGAAACCTTCAACCGTACGCGCCTGCGTCTGCGCGGCGGAGTCGATTATAGTAAAAGTGACGGGCTCAGCTTCCTCCCGCGACTGAGTCTGAACTTCGACCTGCCGCGAACCCGACGCCGTTTCAATCTTTTTTTCACCCGCGACCAGGCGGAAGAAGAGGAAAAAGCCTCGACGATTCTCGGAACCGGCGGCGAGGACGAGCTCAAATTCAACCTCAGGTCGGGGCTGCGTTATATTATCTCCCAGAGCCCCTCGCACAACCTGCAATGGTCGATCGGCTCCAAACTCGTCCCCGAGGTCGAGCCTTTCACCGAACTGCGCGGCAACCTCATCATCCCGCTGGACAACTGGCTCTTCCGGCCGACCCAATTTCTCTTCTGGCGCGAAAACGAAAAGTTTGGCGAAACGACCCGCCTCGACTTCGATTACCCTGTCGGCAAAACCGCCCGTGTGCGCTGGCGCTTCGAGGGGACCTTTTCCCAGTCCAGCGACGGCTTCAACACCCTCGTTGAAACCTCTTACGCCCGCCAGTTCAAGATGCAGCGTGGTTTCCAGATGGCCTTGCGGACCCAGAGCCGAACCCGCCCCGATCATGACGTTGTGGTCTACCAGGCGACCATCGACTGGCGCCAGCTGATTTATCAGGACTGGCTCTTTTTTGAGGCCGGGACGCGTCTGAGCTTCCCCGAGGATGACGATTACATGGTCGACCCGGCCGTCTCCGTTGTTCTGGAGGTAAATTTCGGCAATTTTTCCCGACCCCAAGCCAGCGAACGGCAACGGCAGGCAGATCCGGTTGCGCCATAAAAAATCCCCCCGCCTCGAAGGTGGGGGGATTTTTAGGGCGCAACATAAACGTTCAACCTTTGGCTAATGGACTTCATCGGACTGAAGGGGACGCTCGCTGGCCATCGGGGTGACGAACGTGGCATCAGCCCGGCCAGTCCCCGCAAAAAATGCCGGCGCCATATCATCGTCGGTTGTGCGCCGGAGAAAATCCTCCAATTGCCGAATTGATTCCGCATCGGGCTGGCAGAAACGGATCCCGGCCCCCTGCTGGTAGTTGTTGGCTTCATTCGGCGTCACCTGGAAAACCACCTCGCTGTCCAGTTCCAGCTCCCGCTTCATCCCGAGGAGGGGGATCAAGAGGCGAAATTCCACGCCGGCATTGCCGATCGGCACACCGGTCTTGATATAGGCCCCGCCGGCACTGAGATTGCTGACTTCGCAGAACTGGCAACTATCCCCCCGGACAAAGAGCCCCGGAAGGGCCATCTCGATGCGCAGGTGCAGCCGCGAGTAATTTGCCACCCGCTCGCACAATAACCGATGCAGCGCCCGGGGGTCGAGGGGCGGGGCGAAGCGGACATGGGGGAATGGGACCGGGGTGTTGTCCTCATCGCCGAGAAGGACGACGAGGACAGCGGCCTCGCCCTTGAACAGATCGGCACCAATGCGTCCGAGGTCGCCGCGCACCTTGCCCAGCTCAAACAAAACCATGTCTGGACGGCGCTTACGGGCAGTGCTGAGCAACAGAGACAGCTTATCGAAATTTTCGACCTTGAGACCGAGGCGCTGCAACAGTATTTCGACCCCACTCTGGTGAAGGGGGCCACACGCCAGGTAAACGAGAGGTTTTTTCATGAATCCTCCGAACCGCAAACCGTCATCTTACCAGCAACCGGCAACCATTGCGCGACGAACGGACGACATCCGTCACTACTATTCCAGTCATTTAACGCAGACTCTCGCCATACCCCGGCATGGCAGGTGGCGCGAGTCATGCCCGCGTATCGGCTCCCGGCATGAAAACGAATGGCTGCGCCGGATCCCCGCTTCCGCGGGGGAGAAGCCAGTCACTGCTCCTGGTACGCTCAGGTCATGAGCAAACTGCCCGCATGGAAGGGCAATGAGATTCAGGATGGTCGCAGCACTCAAATGCAAAAACCCCGCCGAGGGCTTCCAGCGGGGTTTTTGTCTCCAGGCGGAGGGCTCGCAAGCCCTACTCGCGAACGTAGGTATCCATCTCCGATTCATGGACCATCCGCATCATCCGGGCGTAATCGGCCTCGATAAGAAGATAATGACGGTGCGTCTCCTCGGCATTCATCTCGAATACGGCCCGGATTTCGGGCTGATTGATGCCGGAGGCGAGGCGGCGCAGGGATTCTTCCAGGGCTTTTTCCTTGTCCAGCGCGAAAGCGAGGGCCTTCTGCTCGGTGAACCCGCTCTCCAGGCTCTTTTCCAGGGAGGCATACCAACTCGCCTCATGCCCGGACTGGCTATTCAGAAATGCCTCGAAATCGGGGATATCGTTGCCGGGATAGATTTTGTAAAAAGAGGCGGCATGCTCCCGCTCTTCACGCGCCAGCAATTCGAAGACGGACCGGGCCGAACTTTTGCTCATCCTGGCAGCGGCCAGACGGTAAAAATCCATGGCGTATTTCTCGGTCTGCATCGACCGCTTGATGGCGTCTTTCAGTTCCATGACTGCTCCTTCACGGGGATTCCGGCGGTGCCGCCACCCCCTCAAAATTGCTGATGGTATTCCCGCACCCGGCGCGCAAACTGTCGCCCGAACTCGTAACAGACATTCTCGTCGGCCAGGGACGGTTTGTACAGCAGCTGCAAGCCCGGCTCGTAGGTCTCCAGACCCATGCGCTTGAATTCCTCGTACGATTCCTTGACCGCCCCGCCCCCCCAGCCGTAACTGCCAAAAGCGCCGACCAGACGATGATTGGGCCGCAGGCCGCGCAGATGGGTGAGAAGTTCGGCAATGGTCGGGTAGAGGATATTGTTGAGGGTGGGGGAGCCGATGAGGGCGCCCCGCGATTTCCAGAATTCCTTGATGGCAATACTCATCGGTGTCGCCCGCAGCTTCATGACCGTGACATCGAGGCCTTCGTCCTTGATTCCCGCCGCCATCGGCACCGTCATCGCCTCGGTGCTGTGCCACATGGTGTCGTAAATGATAGCCACACTCGCCTCGGCCTTGCCCGAAGCCATGTCCCGGTACATCTGCAGTACGCGCTCGGGGTTCTGCCGCCAGATGATGCCGTGATCCGGGGCGATCATCTCGATCTGCAGACCGAGCTTGGCAATCTCGTCGAGCTTGCGGTTGATGAGCGTGCCGAAGGGCATGAGAATGTTGGCATAGTACTCGATCACGGCGTCCTCGAGATCGGCCAAAGACTCACTGGCGCTGTACTCGTCGTCAAAGCGCCCGGCCGAGGCGATGTGCTGACCGAAGGCGTCCTGGCTGAATAGGACCTTGGCCTCCGGCACATAGGTCATCATCGAGTCGGGCCAGTGCAGCATCGGCGTCTCGAGAAACTGCAGGGTGAAACGCCCGGTCTTGAGGGTGTCGCCGGTCTTGACCAGCTTGATCTTCCAGCGCGCGGTATCGAAAAAACGGTCGATGCCCCGTTTCCCCTTTTCGGTCATGTAGATCGTCGCATCGGGGGCGAGCTCCATGATCTTGTCGAGGCTGGTGGCATGATCGTTCTCGATGTGATTGATGACGACATGCTTGATGCGGGCCGGATCGACGGTGCTTTGGATGTTCTTGATGGTCATCTCGGAAAAGTCGTACTTGACCGTATCGACCAGGGTAACTTCCTCATCCATCAGCAGGTAGTTGTTGTAGGTGGTTCCCCGGGGGGTGACGTAACCGTGAAAATCCCGCACGGCCCAATCGATGGCGCCGACCCAGTAGATTCCGTCCTTGATTTCGACTGCTTTCATCGCTTCGCTTCCATTGGCTCAGGACCGCGGGGAACGACCCCGGCGGCACGTTTCAAATCTCTTCGAAATCCTCAGGACCGACACCGCATTCGGGGCAGGTGTCCGGAGGCTGGGGACTTTCATGAACATAACCACAGATGAGACAATGCCATTTTTTCACGGGTAAAGACTCCTTTCTGGGGGATAATGGACAAGCAGCACACCTTAGCCTTCCTCTTCCGCCCCACCTTGAGTGGCGAATTGCAATTTTAGCATACAAAAACGCCTTGAAAACATAACGTAAAAGGTAATCTTTGTCCAATTTTTTTCCCGAGATCCCGGGTTGCACCGCCGTCCGGGGACAACTAACTCATTGCACGGCAAGCACTCCGGCGTTATGATGCCAAGCCATGACCAGCAAGACCTGCAATCCAGCCCCGACTGAAGCGTCTGAAGCCCCGGTCGACCCTGTCTGGGAAGCCCGCTGTCACCGCTGTGGCCGCTGCTGCTTCGAAAAATGGGTCGAAGCCGACGGCACCATCCACGAAACCCGCATCCCCTGTCGCTATCTTGATATTGTCAGTCGCGATTGTAAGGTCTACGAGCAACGCCTGACGGTCGGCGAAGGGTGCGTCCGCCTCACTCCCGTCCTCGTCGCAACCATCAACTGGCTCCCGCGCGACTGCGGCTATATTGTTCAGTCCCCCCACTCCCCTGGAGACTCCTATGATCTTGCGTCAGACCGTGATCCTTCCGCTGCTCCTTCTGCTCAGCGTCCCCGTCGGCGGCAACGCCGCCGACACTCCTGATCCTGCCGTTGCCGCCGCCCGACTTTTTGCCGAGCGCTTTCCCGAGCTTTCGGCCAAGACCGTGCAACCCTCCCCCATTGCCGGGCTGTTTGAAGTGCAGCTTGACAATCGCATCATCTACTTTGCCCCGGAAAGCGGGCTGCTGCTGGTGGGCGATCTGTGGGCCCCGCACGGGGAGAATCTCACCCGCAAGCGCATGACCGAAATCATGGCCGCGCAGGCCGAAATCATGGCCGCAAAGGTCGCCGCCATCCCCCTCGACAAGGCCCTGAAAATCGGCGACGGCAAACATGTGGTTATCGAAGTCACCGATCCCGACTGCCCCTACTGCCGCAAGGGGGATGAGTTTCTGGCCCTGCGCGACGATCTGACCCGCTATATCTTCTTCATGCCCCTGGCGATGCACCCTGACGCGCCGAAAAAGGCCGCCTATATTCTTTCCGCAAAAAATCCCGAACTGGCGCTGGCCGAGGTATCGGCGGGGAAATACGATCAGCAACCCCTCCCCGAGTTCAAGGACAACGGCCGCTTAGTCGAGCAAGAGACGGTCGTGCGCAAGCTTGGAATCACCTCGACGCCCAATTACTGGATCAATGGCACTTTCGTCTCTGGGGCTAATCTTGAAGCCATGGGCAAGTTGCTGAAATAAGTAACTCCACAGCATCCTGGCCGCAAACCAGCGCAAGACGGCCTATCACTGTCAAATGGAGATGACGCAGAACCTCTTCCTGTTTCCGTCGATATTCGCAAAACCGATGAGCTTGAGTTACTAATGATTCCGACATCTTGAAAGATTCCCCCATCAAGGAAGAGAAAAGCTCAAGCCTGGCAGAATGAAATCGGCCGGCAGGGGCGCTTCGATGGTGACGGGCTCCTGCGTTATGGGATGGCGGAAGGTCAGACGGTAGGCGTGGAGGAGGTGGCGGGAGGGGCCGGCGCGATCGAGAGGAGTGGCCTCGCCATAAAGGGCGTCGCCGAGAAGGGGATAGCCGGCGCCGGCGAGATGGGCGCGAATCTGATGGGTGCGGCCGGTCTTCGGCCGGGCTTCGACCAGTGAATAAATGAATCCAGCACTTGCTCTTGTTTCCCCCTTTGACAAAGGGGGATCAAGGGGGATTTGCTGTTGCTGCCGTTCCAAATCCCCCCCAGCCCCCCTTTGCCAAAGGGGGGAGTTGCCAATTGTTTGCAGCGTCCGAAAAACCGTCTCCGCCGGCTGGCCGCCGCTGGCCACGGCAACGGTGCGGCCGCGCACCCCGGCCTTGAGATGGTTGCTGATGGTGAAGGATTCCGGCGGTGCCCCGGCGACCAGGGCGAGATAAACCTTCGCGATGGTATGTTCGACGAACTGGCGGTAAAGGGCGCGGTTGGCTTCAGGAGTCAGGGCGAAGAGAAGAACCCCGGTGGTATCGGCGTCGAGGCGGTGAAGAAGGATTGGCGGCGTGAGGTGCCCCTCGCTTTGCAGCAACGCCGTGACCATCTCCAGGGCGTTGGCGCGGCCAGCCACGGTCGGATGGGCCGGGAGTCCGGCCGGCTTGTCGATAGCAAAGAGATCGCGGTCGCGATAGAGGATGGCCAGAGTCGGTGGCTGCGACTTTACCACCGGCGCCTCGACCGTGACGACAATCGCCTCTCCCCCTTTAAGCACCATCCCGGCACGGCGTTCACAGCGACCATCGACAAAGACCTGCCCACCATCGAGGGCCTTTTTCACCGCCTTGCGTGAAACCCCGACCAGACATTGCACCAGATAGAGATCGAGCCGGCCCCCGGCATCGTGAAGTGCGACCAGCAGCGTTTCCCGGCGCTGGCCACTCACAGCAACTCCCCCCGCAATACTTCACCCTCGACGCCGACAATCCGCAACATCACCGCTTGCCCGATCAACTCTTCCCCGCCGGTGAAGCGAACATTCAGGTAGTTGCGGCTTAAGCCGCGCCGCGCATTCCCTTTTCCCCCTTCGACCACCACCTCCATCTCCCGCCCGACAAAGCGCTGCGCGAAGGCCGTGAGCTTGCCCTCACCGAGGGCACGCAACTGCGCCGCCCGGGCCTTGGCGACCTCACCGGGAATCTGGCTCCCCATGGTTGCCGCCGGGGTGCCGGGGCGTTTGCTGAAGGGGAAGACGTGGAGGTGGCTGACCGGGAGTGACGCGATGAAAGCATGGGTATGGGCGAATTCCTCCTCCGTCTCGCCGGGAAAGCCGACGATGACGTCGAGGCCGATGGCCGCATCCGGCAGGCGCGCGCGAATTCGCTCGACCAGTGCGCCAAAGAAGGCTGTGTCGCAGCGACGCCCCATGCGAGCCAGGACCGCATCATCGCCGGACTGCAAGGGGATATGCAGATGCGGGCAGAGGACGGCGGAGGAGGCGAGAAGATCAAGGAGAGTGTCGGGGATTTCCGTCGGTTCGATGGAGCCGAGACGCAGGCGTTTGACCCTCGTTTCGGTCAGCAGTCGTTGCAACAAGGTGGTCAGGTTCGTGACCGGGGTGAAGTCGCCGCCGTAACCGCCAATGTGGATGCCGGTGAGGACAATTTCGGGATAGCCGGCAGCGACAAAGTCGCGCACCTGCTGCAACACCTGCTCGGCCGGCACCGAGCGGCTGCGGCCGCGGGCGTAGGGGATGATGCAGTAGGCACAGAAGGCGTCGCAGCCGTTCTGGATCTGGACGAAGGCACGGCTGCGCTCGGCGAAGCTCCCCAGGGTGGCGACCTCGGCCGTGGTGGTGTCACGGATGGCGGAGACCCGCACCGCGCCGTCCCCCTCTTCCGCCAGCAGGCGCAGCAGATCGCGCTTCTCCTCGTTGCCGAGAATCAGGGCGACGCCGGGGATGGCGGCAAGGGCCTGGGGGTCGACCTGGGCATAGCAGCCGGTGACGACGACGCGGCAAGCGGGATGGAGACGGCGGGCGCGGCGGATGAGATTGCGCGACTGGCTGTCGGTGGCGGCGGTGACGGTGCAGGTGTTGACGATGACCAGCTCGGCCCCGGCCTCGAAAGGGACGATGGACCAGCCGGCCGCGGTCAGGCGTTCTTCAAGGGCGGCCGATTCGAACTGGTTGGTCTTGCAGCCGAGGGTGGCGATAGCGGCGGTACGGGTCATGGGCGGGACCACGACGATGTAGGGGCGCATTGCCGCCCTGGGCGGACGCAGTCCGCCCCTACAGAAATTGTATTCATTCGATCCACCCGCCCCCCAGGACCCTGTCCCCCGCATAAAAGACCGCCGCCTGTCCGGGAGTGATGCCGCGCTGCGCCTGGGCGAAGACGACCGCGGCACGGCCCTCCGGCAACGGCGTGATCAGGCACGTCGCCTCGTGATGGCGATAGCGGATGCGGCAGGCGGCGGGGAGTGGCTCCAGCGGCGGCGCACCGAAGCTCCAGTTGACCCGCTGCAGGGTGAGACGGTCGCGGTGGAGGTGCTCCTCCTCGCCGACGACGACCTGACGCGCGGCGGCATCGAGGGCGACGACGTAGAGGGGGTGCGGCCAGGCGATGCCGAGGCCGCGGCGCTGACCGACGGTGAAGCGGTAGGTGCCCTGATGGCGGCCGACCTCTTGCCCCGAGACGTGGACGATGGCGCCGTCGAGTTGCCCGGGACCGCGCTCCTCTTCGAGGAAACGCACATAGTTGCCATCGGGGACGAAGCAGATATCCTGACTTTCGGCCTTCTGCGCCACCGGCAGGTTGAAGCGCGCCGCATGGCCACGCACCTCCTCCTTGCTCATGGCACCCAAGGGGAACTGCACCAGCCCCATCTGCGCCTGGGTCAGGGTGAAGAGGAAGTAGCTCTGGTCCTTCTGGGGATCGAGCCCCTTGCGCAGCTCGTAGCCGGCCGGGCCGGCGACGATGCGGGCGTAGTGACCGGTGGCGAGGGCATCGGCTTCGAGCTCGCGGGCGCGGCGCAGCAGACGTTCGAATTTGAGAGACTGGTTGCAGAGGACGCAGGGGTTGGGGGTGCGGCCGGCAAAGTAGTCGTCGCAGAAGGGGTCGATGACCTGCCGCTGGAAATCGGCCTCGAAGTTGACGACGTAGAAGGGAATCGAGAGCGCCTCGGCGACCCGGCGGGCATCGTAGACATCGTCGAGGGAGCAGCACGAGCCGAAGAGCTGACCGTCGGGCGCGGTGAAGCGCGCATAGTCCCAGATCTGCATGGTCACGCCGATGACCTCGTGCCCCTGCTCCTTGAGCAGGGCCGCGGTCACCGACGAATCGACCCCGCCGCTCATGGCGACGACGATGCGTTGTTTGCGTTGGGTCATAAAACGCCATGTAGGGGCGATTCACGAATCGCCCCCACGGGATGGTGTGTGTTTCGTAGGGGCGGGTTCCAAACCCGCCCGATGGTTCGCAGGACAGACAGGGCGATTCGTGAATCGCCCCTACGAACCCCCTATTTATGCGTCTCGCGATAATTCTTGATCGCCTCGTGCAGCGCATCCGCCGCCAGATTGGAGCAGTGCATCTTCTGCGTCGGCAGGCCATCGAGGGCCTCGGCGACAGCGGCGTTGGTCAGCTCCAGCGCCTCCTCGATGGTCTTGCCCATGGCCATCTCGGTAACCATGGAGGAGGTGGCGATGGCGGCGCCGCAGCCGAAAGTCTTGAACTTGACGTCCTGGATGACGTTGTTCTCGATCTTGAGGAAGATCTTCATGATGTCGCCGCAGGAGGCGTTACCGACCTCGCCGACCCCGTCGGCATTCTCGATTTCACCGACGTTGCGGGGATTGC
>Ga0154464_1066_pt1 | contig 19433 bp, 18 predicted proteins | sample RifGroC2_FD_105657 | JGI IMG/M metagenome (GOLD analysis project Ga0154464, IMG submission 105657) | Desulfuromonadales bacterium GWC2_61_20
AAAGATGTCGCCGGCGCGGATGTACTCCTTGCAGCGCTCTACCGCCGCCTGGTAGGCGCCGGGGGGGAAGTTGGCGGTCAGCTCGCAGCTGTCCTGCCCCGCTTTTGCAGTCCACGGCGGTTGCGGCGCGCGCAGCTTGGCGATGAGAGCCTCGACCCCCTTGATGCCGCGCTGGTAGGCCGCGGCCGGGTCTTCAGCGGGTTGCAGATGGACGTTGCAGACGACCTTGATCTTCTGTCGCATGTTGTCGAAGATCAGCAACGCTTCGGTGAGGAGAAAGCAGGCGTCGTAGCCGCCGATCTCCCGCGGGTTGGCGTCGGGGAGGCGCTCGATGAAGCGGACCATGTCGTAACCGAGGTAGCCGACGGCGCCGCCGAAAAAACGCGGCAGCTCGGGCAGCTGCACCGGCCGGTAGGGGGCCATGAAGTCACGCAGGGCGGCGAGGGGATCGGCGGCGGTGAAGCTCGCGACGACCTTCTCCCCCTCGACGATCTCGACACTTTCGCCGCGGCTGCGGAAGAGCCGGCCGCCGCTGCCGAGAAAGGAGTAGCGCGCCCACTTCTCCCCCCCTTCGATACTTTCGAGGAGGAAGGAGGCGCGGCCGTTGTCGATCTTGCGGAAGGCGGAGACCGGGGTCTCCATGTCGGCAAAGATCTCGCGGCAGACCGGGATGAGGTTGCCCTGACCGGCCAGGCGGGTGAACTCTGCGAGAGATGGGAAGTACATGGACGCTCCGTGCGGGAAAAGTGACGTACCGTAGCACGCCGCCAGCAGGAGCGTCAAGGCTTGCGGGGCGGGCGGAGGGGGGAAATCAGCCGGCGGCGGAAGGTTCCGGCAACGTCATCTCGATCTCCTCGATGCGGCGCTCGACGACCTTGCGCACGACGAAACGGACACCTTGAGCGGTGCAGCTCTCCCCGGCCGCGGGGATGGTGCCGAAGGTGCGCAAGAGAAAACCGGCGAGGGTGGTGGCGTGTTCTTCGGAGAGATGGAGCTTGAAGCGGCGATTGATCGAGCGCAACGAGGCGCTGCCGTCGATGAGGAAGGAGCCCGGCGCCAGCTCGCGCACCAGCACCTCTTCGACATCGTATTCGTCGCGAATCTCGCCGACGATCTCCTCGACGATATCCTCCAGCGTCACGATCCCCTCGACCCCGCCGTACTCGTCGACGACGACGGCAAGATGGACGCGGCGGCGGCGGAAGGACTGCAGCAGCGTTTCGATGCGCTTGGCCTCGGGGACGAAGTAGGGGGGACGGGCGAGGGTGCGCAGAGAGAAGGTCTCCGGGCGATCGACGTAGCCGAGGATGTCCTTGGAGTGAATGACCCCGACGATGCGGTCGAGATTTTCCTCGTAGACCGGGAAGCGCGAATGCATCGAGCCGCGCACCAGGGCCAAGGTCTCGGCGAAGGAGGTATCGACCTCGATGCCGACGACCTCGGTGCGCGGGATCATGACGTCGCGCACGCGGATTTCGGCGAGATCGAAGACGCCGTGCAGCATGCGCCGCTGCTCCTTGTGCACCGTCCCCGACTGCTCGCCGACGCTGATCATCGAGCGGATTTCATCGCCGGAAATGGCGGGGCGCGCCGCATCGGCGGCAAAGCATTTGTTGACGAGGCGGGAGACACCGCTGACCAGCCAGACGAGCGGTTTCAGCAGCGACATTGCCAGCAGCATCGGCCTGAGCACCCAAAAGGCGACGGTCTCGCTGCGTCGGGCGGCAAAGGTCTTGGGACTGACTTCGCCGAAAATCAGCAGCAACGGCGTGACGATGAGGATGGTGAGGAATTCGGCGCGCTCGGCGTACAGTTCGACCAGCAGGGTGGTGGCAAAGACCGAGATGGCGATATTGACGATATTGTTGCCGACCAGCAAGGTGCCGAGAAGGCGATCGGGATTATCGAGGAGACTCTCGAGCTTGCGGGCGCCGGGGCGTTTCTTTTCGACCAGATAAGCGAGGCGCAGCCGGTCGAGGCTCATGAGGGCGGTTTCCGAACCGGAGAAGAAACCGGAGAGGAGGATGAGGACGAGCAGGCCGGCAGCCTGCATGAGTTGATCGGCGGTCATAATTTCCTGAGAGGGTTAAGGGACAGCAAGCAGGGGGGGATTGTAGCCGAAGGCGGCGGGGATTACAACGGGGATGGCCTTTGCCATCCCTTACCGCCCTTTGGCAAAATAGCGCACGCCGGGGATGGTGGCGAAGTGTTCATCCTGGGTCCAGAGGATCGCTTCGTGCAGGCGGGCGGTGCAGAGGATGAGGCTGTCGGCCATCGGCAGGGTCAGGTCGAGGCTGGTTTTGGCGGCGAGGGTGGCGAGGGCCGGGGTGAGTTCGATCACCGTCCCCTGCTGCATCAGGGCCACGGCCTGCAGGGCGGCATCCTCGCCGCGTTGGCGGCAGACGACCTTGAAGACTTCAAAGAGGGTAATCGTCGGCACGATCAGTGCCGGGATGTCGACGAGAGGGGCGGCAAAGTGGGCGGCGTTGGGACCGTCGGCAAAGTACTCCAGCCAGCCCGACGAATCGACGACGTTCACAAGCGATCATCCTCGCGCGGCACCACGGTATCGATCCCCTGGAGAAAACCGCGCATGCCGCCGATCGGCTGTTCCGGAATCATCTCGATACGGTTGCCATAGGCGACTACCTGCATCCGCTGGCCCGGGCTGAGGCGCAACCGTTCGCGGACTTCCCTGGGGATGACGACCTGGAATTTCGGGGAGATTTTGACGGCTTCCATGGCAACATCCTTTGATCTAATTTTGGCAAAACGATAGCATGATCGATGGTGTATCGCAATGGAATCTTGGGAGAAATATCCTTGGCAAAAAGGAGCGGACTAATTTTTCTCAGAGAGAGGCACGACCCCAAAGTGCGTTTTAGCCAAAGGCGGCGGGGATTACAACGGGGATGGCCGGTCGGGATCGAGAAGCCAGTTGAGCGGGTTGGCGGCAATGTAGTCGCGCACGGCGGCGAGTTCGCCGTCGTTGCGGTTGCGTTGCCAGAGACGACCGGGGAAGGATGACCAGCCGTGTTGTTCGACGCCGTGGATGTAGGCGCTGGTGGTTAGGGATTTGAAGGCCTGGACGATCCGCCCCAATGAATCGGGCGCGGTACCTTAGGGGCGAACCTCGTGTTCGCCCAGGTTTTCGGCATCGACGAGACAAATCGGGCGAACACGAGGTTCGCCCCTACCCGTGTCATGTCGTTGATCCAATATTTCGGTCAACCAGATGATCCCATGCACATGGTTCGGCATCACCACGAACCGCTTTTCTTGCCTCATCCTGTCTTTATTCGCTGGCCTCCATCTTTTCTGCGAACCGCTCTCATGCCAGCCCTGTTTCCCGCTCTGACAATCAGACCTTAAAATCAGTAAGGCGTCCCTCTATTTCCCCCTTATTTCCCCCTTATTTCCCCCTTATTTCCTTCCCTATTTCCTTCCTATTTCTTCCCGGCTGCAGGCGGACGATCCCGGTGCGTTTGTACGCGGATTCACGCACTTATTTAATTTCACTCTCCGATTCTACATATTTAATCTGAAAAGGCATCAACATCGACATAAGTGAAGCACCCATCTTGATCATCCCTGAAGTTGTAATCAGCCATATGACTTCGATAGAACCTTTGGTTTTCAACAATTCTCCCTGCCACAATACCCGCGCAGCCGACTCATAGCCTTTCATTTTCGCACAATCCCAGATGATACATAGTTTACCATTCTGCCCGGTACAGAGCGTTTGCCATTTCTGGATGCCGTCTTTTGCTTCTTGTTCGGTCAGGCGCTCATCAAAACGAAAATACAAATACTTTTTACCTTTTTTATCCAGCCATTTGACTTCCATGCATAACTCCTATTCTATTTTGACAATAATATCGCACCTGTTGTTCATCAACCAAATCAGACAGCGCAGGCAATATTCGGATGTTTGAATTAGTTGCGAACAGGTGTGGCGGTTTGCCCATTTTGTACTCGCAACTTGTCGCTTGAAATATTTCCCACCTTGTAACCCATCGATTTACCGGCTGTCAACACAACACGCGCAGCGGGAAACGAGCCGGACGACACGTCCGAATAATTGTCTGCGTGAATTAAAACTTTGAGTCCTTGGACAAATGGGTATTGCCCCATTGCCGCAATTTGCCTATAGTGTTCTCAGGGAGGACAAACATCATGCTGGTACAAACCGATTCGCGCCGACGTATCACCCTGCCGTCCAACCTCGGCATCAAACCGGGAGATGCCGTCGACCTGGAAGTTCTCGACGACGGCCGCATTCTCATCGTCCCGGTCGAAGCGATCCCCAAACATCAGCTCTGGGCCTGGACGGTGGAGAACAAGGCAGCGATCACGGCGTCCCTCGCCGATCCGCGGCCATCTGCGGTTGTCGCAAATATGGCCGAGGCCAAGACGACGGCGAAGAGGTGGTCGGGTGAGGGTTGAAATCCGCCCCGCCTTCGACGCCGCAGTCATGACCGCCGAACTGCCGGTCCGCAAGGCAGCGGCGAAGCTGCTGCTGACCCTGCAACAGCTCGACCTTCCCCAGCTCTGGAGCCACTCCGGCCTCAACTTTGAAAAGCTCCACGGCATGATCGAACCGGTCAGCGGCGAACAGCTCTATTCCCTGCGCATCACCGGCAGCGCCCGCGCCATCAGTTGTCTCCTCAAGGGACCGACCATCGTCCTGGTCAGCCTGCACACCCAGCACGACAAGGCCTACCGCAAGTAACATCCCCGCAGTTGAAATCCCCCTCCCCTCGTGCTACAAAAGCCCTGCGCCCTCCCCCTCACCTCACGGTAGACCATGACCATGCCGACCACCCCCGAGCAGGCGGCCCGCCGCCACGCTGAAGTCGCCGCGGCGCTGCACCGCCACAACCATCTCTATTACGTCCTCGACCGCCCGGAGATCAGCGACAGCGCCTACGACGAGCTCTTCCGCGAACTGCTTGAGCTCGAAGACGCTTTCCCTGCTCTTGCCACCCCCGACTCGCCGAGCCGCCGCGTCGGCGCGGCGCCGCTGGAGCGCTTCGCGGCGGTGCGCCATTCGTTGCCGATGCTCTCCCTTGACAACAAGAAGAGCGCCGACGAGCTGCGCGACTTCGACACCCAGGTGCGCAAAAGCCTCGCCTTGAGCGACGAGGTCGATTACGTCTGCGAGATGAAGCTCGACGGCCTCGCGGTGGAGTTGGTCTACGCGGAGGGGGTGCTGGTCAACGGCGCCACCCGCGGCGACGGCATGGTCGGCGAGGGGATTCTGGAGAATCTCAAGACCATCCCCAGCGTCCCGCTGCGCCTGCAAGCCGGCGCCCCGGCGCGGCTGGAAGTGCGGGGCGAGGTCTACATCGAACTCGCCGAATTTCAGCGCTGGAATCGTGAACTTGAGGAGAACGGCGCGGCGACCTACGTCAACCCGCGCAACGCCGCCGCCGGCTCGTTGCGCCAGCTCGACTCCAGGGTCACCGCCCGCCGCCCCTTGCAGATCTTCTGTTACGGCATCGGCGAGGTCGACGGTCCCCTCCCCGAGAGTCACGGCGTCCTGCTGCAACAGCTGCAAGCATGGGGGCTGCGGGTTAATCTGGCCGCCACCAAAGTGGTGCGCGGGGTCGACGGCGTTCTCGCCTATTACAATGAACTCCTCGCCCGCCGCGACCAGCTCCCCTTCGAGATCGACGGCGTCGTGGTCAAGGTCGACCGCCTCGCCTGGCAGCGCGATCTCGGCGAGAAGTCGCGCTCGCCGCGCTGGGCCGCCGCCTTCAAATTCCCGCCGCGCCAGGCCGAGACCATCGTCGAGCAGGTCGTCCTCCAGGTCGGCCGCACCGGCGCCATCACCCCGGTGGCGCAACTGACGCCGGTGGAGGTCTCGGGGGTGACGGTCTCCCGTGCCTCCCTGCACAACTGGGACGAGATCGCCCGCCTCGACCTGAAAATTGGCGACCGCGTCGTGGTCGAGCGCGCCGGCGACGTCATCCCCGATGTCGTCCGCGTCCTCACCGAGCTGCGCAGCGGCCGCGAGCGCAGCATCCCCCTCCCCGTCGCCTGCCCCGAATGCGGCTCCCCGGTCACCCGCCTGGAGGGGGAGGTGGTGCCGCGCTGCCAGGGGCTGTCCTGCCCGGCCCAGCTCAAGGAGTCGATCAAACACTTCGCCAGCCGCGCCGCCATGGATATCGAGGGACTCGGCGAACGCTACGTCGAGCAGCTTCTCACCCTCGGCCTCATCGCCAGCGTCGCCGACCTCTACACCTTGCAGCGGGGCGATCTCTTCCGCTTCGAGCGCATGGGGGAGAAGCTCGCCGACAACCTCCTCGCCGCCATCGCCGCCAGCAAGACCCGCTCCCTCGCCCGCTTCCTCTTCGCCCTCGGCATCCGCCACGTCGGCATTCACCTGGCCAAGGTCCTCGCCCGCCAGTTCGGCTCTCTCGACGCCCTGGCCGCGGCCAGCCGCGACGAACTCCGCGCCGTCCACGAAGTCGGGCCGCAGGTCGCCGACAGCGTCGTCGCCTTCTTCGCCGCCCCGCGCAACCGCGAGATCCTGCAACAGCTCGCGGCGAGCGGGGTCCAGCCGGAAGCGACGGAACGCCGCGCCGGCGGCCGCTTCACCGGCAAGACCTTCGTCTTCACCGGCGGCCTCGACACCTTGGGGCGCAAGGAAGCACAGGAACTGGTGGAGAGCCTCGGCGGCCGCGCCGCCGGCTCGGTGAGCAAGAAGACCGACTACGTCGTCGCCGGGGCCGACGCCGGCAGCAAGCTCGACAAGGCGCGGGAATTGGGGATCACCATTCTCGATGAAGCGGGGTTCAAGGCGTTGCTGCAAGAGGAGGGTGAATGATGGTCAAGGTCAGAGCCGCGGCCAACGCCGCCTTGACAAGGGTGCGGGATCATGTTAGAGAATTCACCGTAGCTAGAGTACGGGATTAACCCGCTCTGCGCCGCTATGGCTACCTCCCCGGCATGGCCACGCGTTGCGGAGAGCAGCTGTCACAGCATTGACCACAGGACACCAGTGATTATTGCCTTCATAGGAAGGATAGTTTTTCGAATCTTTTTTAGAAAACCACCCACTTTGCTCAGAGCAATCCCCGGGAAACCGGGAGTCGCAGAGCCCCGAGGCTAATTGGGGATTCCCCCCAGATGCCAGTCGAGCCGCCAAAGATTCGTCTCACTTCGTGAACGCTCTTTGGCTTTTTTTTCGCAAAAATCTGTGTCGCCACCTCCCTGCTTTGGGCCGGAGGGTACGCCGACACAAAAGGAGATCGTCATGACCAAGCGGGTTCTGCGAGTGATTCTGGTTGTCGGGGCGGGAATGGCATTGCTGGCATGCTCGCCCAAGATCTATGGCCGGGTGCAGCTGGTCGATCCGGCCATGAAGCCGGTGGTCGGCGACTCCTCCGACGGCACGGTGATCAACATGATCAACACCACCTCGGCCCTGGAGAACGCCTCCCATTCGGTCATGGTCAATGCCCAAGGGGAGTTTGCCTCGGAAAAGGACAAGGTGAGTCCGGGGATGTATAAGGTCGAAGCGAGCCGCATCGGTTACCTGACCGAGACCCAGAGCGTGGAGGTTGGCCGCTTCAGTCGCAAGGAGCTGGAGATCAAGCTGAAGAAGGTTGTGGAGGGGAAGCGGCGGTCGATTGAAGGGGCGCGCAGCGACGCGGACAAGATCGTCAACCCCGGCGAAGTCAATATCCAGCCCCCCACCATGTAGCCGACCGAAGGGACAGCATTCGTCACGATGCTTGTCCCTTTTTTCGTGGCATGAGTTCTAGCGAACCGAGGAGAGTGGTATGCGCATAAAGATCCAGTCTGTATTACTCATGGCAGCGGTCCTGGCCACCCTTTTTGCCTGTCAAGGCAAGGATCAGGGGGCGAAGCTGGAACTGTCCGTGGAGGCGCGCCTGAGCGGCAAGCCCCTCGCCGGAGCGCGAATTCTGGTGGATGGCGTTCAGCTCGGCGAAACCGATGCGTCGGGGCGCTTCACCACTCTCCTCTCCAAGCAGCCCGGGAGCGAGATCCAGCTCGCGGCAGAGAAGGAGCAGCCGGGAGCCGTCCTCGCCCCCTGGAAGGGAAGTTTTATCGTCAAGCTCCCCCGGGAGGGGAAGGTCGACCGCTACGACTTTGTCGCCGAGTTCAAGTCCCCCTATCTCTTCGCCTTGCAGGTGAACGATGAGGGGAAACCGGTGGCCGGGGCGACGGTCCTGGTGGACAATCGCCAGGCCGGAGTCAGCGATGCCCAGGGCGAGTTCGCTTACGCGGCAGCGAAGATGCCGCCCGCCGGGGTGACGGTGGTCGTGCGCAAGGATGGCTTCGCCCCCTGGAAAGAGCGGGTGAAAGTCGCTGAAGGTGAGCGGGTCACGGTGGCCTTGAGCAGCCGGGCCGAAGTCACCGTCGCGGCTCGGACCGAGGAGTATGGCAAGGGTGTCCCCCTGGCTGGCGTCCAGGTCAGCATCGACGGTCGTGCGGTCGGCAAGACCAACGCCAAGGGGACCTATAGCTATTCCGTTCCTCCCGCCGCGAAGGGGCGCAAGGCCAAGGTCGGCCTGGAGTCTCCGGGGATGATCCCCGCCTTCTGGGAAAAGAGCGTGACCCTGGTCGGTCTGGTCGAGCTCCAGCATTACTTCTACCCGGTCACGCCCAAGGCGATTCGCACCGGCATCTACGGTTTCAGCAGCAATACCCCCGGGGTCGATCTGCGCGAGGCCCTCGACGGAACGGAACAGGCCCTGCGTACCCAGCTCTTCCGCTCCGCCGCCTTCCGCGAAGTGCCGGCGGACGACTTGAAACGGGGGATGAAAAAGGCCAAAACCAGCATCGAGAAGGTGGCGGGCAAGGGCTGGCAGGGGACCTCCCTGGCCAGCAGCGTCGATCTGATCATTGTCGGCAGCGTCGCCCGCGACGACCGCGGCTTTCTGGTCGAGACCAAATGCTACGCGTCGAGCGGCAAACTCCTCCTCTCCTACCTGACCCGCGCCCGCAGCGCCGGCGATCTGGAGGGAGCGGTGAAAGAGATTGTCGAAGCCATCTTCGACCGCTTCCCCTTTGAGGGGACCGTCCTTCTGACCGAAGCGGAGCGCTTTCGCATCAATCTCGGCAAGGCGGCCTATCGTCTCGAAAAGGGGATGGAGTTCGACGTCAAGACGCCGCAGCTCGATGCCGCCGGGAAGGTCACCGGCTACCGCTCCATCGGCAGCGCCAAGGTCAAGAAGGTCGACGACAGCGGCGCCTGGCTGGCCATCGACGATCTCAAGCCGGGGACCGTGGTGGCCGATGGCGATCGCGTCGTCCGCTTCGTTGCCAGTGAAGAAGGAGACGATAAAACCTCCTGCATCATCTCCGCCAAGGGTGGCGTAGCCCCGGATCTCTCCCCTCTGGCCGGGGTCAACATCTACCTCAACGACCAGTGGGCCGCCACCACCGGCAGCGATGGCCGGGTCGAGGTGCCGCTGCGCACCGGCAAGAACTACAATCTCACCCTCTACCGCCATGGCTACCAGCAGCTGACCGAGAAGTTCAAGGTCGAGAAGAATGGCGACGTGCGGGAATTCGCCCTGCAGGTGAACAACTCCCTCTTCCGTCTCGAATCCCAGCCGAGCGGCGCCACGGTCTATCTCGATGGCGAGGAGTTCGGCAAGACCCCCCTGACCGACAAGCCGGTCCCTCTCGGTTTCCACACGGTGCGCCTGACGGCAGGTGAGGAGTACCGCGACTGGGAAGAGGTGGTGGAATTCAATCAGAAAGTGGAGGATCGGACCGGTGCAAAGCAGGTCACCCTCTATAAGGATTTCCTCAAGCTGGCTGAGGAGGCACAACGCAGCGGCCAGGTCGACCAGGCGCTGCAGTTCTATGCCGGCACCGAGAAGGGCCATCCCGATTTTTCCGAAGCGCACAGCCGCCTGGCCCAGCTCTATCTCGATGAGAAGGACGACTACGCGGGGGCGATCCGCGAGTACGAAATGGTCATGGAACTGCCGGAAAACAAGCAACTGGTCTTCAAGCAGTTTGCCATTGCCTACACCAACCTCGGGCACGCCTACTACGAGCAGGGGAACGCCCTGGTCAACCGCGACAAGGACGCTGCCTCCAAGTTCCTGGCCAAGGCGGTGCAGAACCTGCAGACAGCCAAGCAGAACACCCGCTTCTTCCCGACCCAGCAGTATGACGAGGCGGTGCACGATACCTACTATTATATGGCCCTCTCTCTGCACAAGCTCTATTTGCTCACGCGCAAGCCGGCGGTGCTGACGAGTGCCAATGGCGCCTTCCGCGAATACTTCGACTTTTTCCCCAAGAGTCTGGAGGGGAACAGTACCTTCGTCGCTAATCGCGATACGGCCCAGAAGTACTGGGATCAGATCCGGGAGTAACGGCGCATGACCTGTAGGCCAAGATGTCCCTTCATCACCTGGGCGCTCCTTTTGGCAGCGATTCCGGGGATGGTTGGGGCCGAACCGCCACCACCGCCCGTCGGCTCACCGGAACTGCCGGCGGTCGTGGCCGAGCCCTTGCCGGCGATTACGCCGGCGGTGGTAAGCGAACCGTTGCCGCCGGAGCCACTGCCGGAGATGGCGATGCCGGCAGTCCCCCCGGTGCCGCCGGTGACGGTCGTCGCCTTGCGCCCCCTGACCTCTTTTGCTGCCGGGCGCAACGACTCGGCACCCCTCTGGTCGCCGACCGGAGACTTCCTCGCCTTCGAGCGCAGCAGCGGCAACCAGCGGGAGATCCTCATCCACTGGGAGGATGGAGCGCCGGTGCAGACCGTCTCTTTTCAGGAGGCGGCAAAAAAGGACGACCTGCCGCTCTTTCTCAGCGGCGTGGTCGACGAAGTCAGCTACAGCGCCGGTCTGACCTGGAATCCGGCGGGGGATCGCTTCGTCTTCATGAGCAATGGCGACGAAGGGAATTACGATCTCTACCTGGGGGAGGTGTGGGGGGCAAAACCTCAGCGCCTGACCACCCATCGCAGCATGGATGGCCATCCCCAGTGGTCGCCGGTCGGCAATCGCCTGGCCTTTGTTTCGGGGCGCAGCGAAGGTGGGGATATCTATCTCCTCGACCTGGTGAGCAAAGGCCAGACCCGCCTCACCTTTGGCGGCTCCTCCCATCTCTACCCCCAGTGGTCGCCGGACGGCAAGCGCCTGGCCTTCATGGCCGGGAGCAACGAAAACCACGATATCTACGTCATCGACGACCTGGCCCGTCCCCAGGAGAGCCTGCGCCAGCTCACCAGCGGGACGAGCGACGAACTGCGCCCGGTCTGGTCGCCGGATGGCAGATCCCTGGCCTTTTATACCAACCACAACCCGGAAGGCGATCGGCGGCGCTGGGCGCTTGCCGTCGTCCCCGCCGAGGGAAACAGCGCGACCGCCGACACCATCCGTATCGTCGCCGAGGATGTGATTACCGACGTGGAGCGGGGGCCGGCCTGGATGTCGACGGGAGAGCGGCTGGTCTTTGTCCGCAACGACAAGCAGGAGTTCAACCCGCTCTTTCTCGCCGATCTGGCGGGGGGAGATGAGCGACCCATTCCGACCGGGACCAAGATGAACCACGATGTCACCTGTGCGGCCGACGGACGTCTCGCCTTTCGGGCGCAGGTCGACCAGTGGGACCAGATTTTTATCGCCGAAATCGGCAACTAAAGCGGATGGATAATCGATGAAACGATTCGGGCCGATCCTTTGTCTCTGTGCTCTCCTCACCCCCGGCCTGACCCTGGCCGCCGACGATGGGGTGAGCCGGGGAATGAAGCTCTGCGAGCAACGCCGCTATGATCAGGCGATTACCCTCTTGCGCCCTCTGGCCTCGGGGAGCGGGTCCAACACCTCGGCCCGCCTGGCTCTCGGCATCGCCTATCTGCGTAATGCCGAGCTCCACGCACGGCTGCAACGGATGGCCGTCCTCGTCTACCCCGATTATCTCCAGCGGTTGAGCAAGGAGAAGGGCGAGGGGAGCACCTTCGTCAACCTCTACCTGGGGGAGTACCTGCTCGAGAGCGGCAAGGCCAAAGAGGCGGCGCCCTATCTCGAACGCTTCATCGCCAGCAACAAGGTGCCGGCGAGCTACACCCTGCAGGCTCAGCTCGACCTCGGCTTGTGTCGCAAGCTCGCGGGTGACGCGGCCGCGGCTAAAGCCCTCTGGCAGAAGGGGACGGCGAGCAGCGATCCGGAAGTCCTGGCGCGCTTGGCGGCGATCTACGTTCTGGGGAAGATCGAAGGTGAAAAGCCGGAGGAGCTCTGCCGGCGCGCGGTCGAAAGCGTCGGCAGCAAGGGAAAACTCTCGCTGCGGCTGGTGCGCAACCTGCTGCTGGTCTATGGCCGGACCGGCGATCTTGACCGGGGCCTGGCCCTGGCGGAGAGCGCCGATCTCAAGGCATTTTCCTTTGAGGAATCGCTGGGGAAGAACAAGACCCTTTATTTCTACGAACCGCTTCTTCTCGACGATCTGGCCCGACTTTATGGCGAGGGGAGCAAGGCCGCACTCACCGCTGCCGCCGGCGATCCCAAGCTCCGCGCCGCAGCCAATCTCTATCTGGCCGAGGCCGCGCTCCGTTTCGGCAACCGCATGCAGACCCTGGCGTTGGCCCGCGAGGGCGCGCCGCAGCTGCCGCCGGTTCACCAGAAACGCCTGGCGCTGCTGGCCGCTGCCGCCCAACAGCGGCAGGGCGACAAGGAGCCGATGGCCGCCCTCCTCCAGCGTGAGGGGGACGATCCGGAACTGCTGGCCGAAGCACTGCGCCTGCAGCTCTTCCTCTTTCTCGATGCCACGGCCACCAGCCAGCAGGCGACCGTGCTGCTGCCTCGCACCCCGGGGAAAAAGGGGGTCGCCCTCAACGGCGCCCTCGGCAGCTACTGGCTGAGTAAACAGCTGCCGGGGGATGCTCTCGTCTTTCTCGAAGCGGCACGGGACAAGGCGCACAAGAACAAGATCGAGGCCAACGAACCGTTATTACTGGTCGATCTCTCCGAGGCCTATTTCCGCAGCAAGAAATTTTCCGAGGCACAGGAAATCTATTTCGAGCTGGCCAAGGAGTTTCCCGCCGTGCGCTTGATTCAGGAGGGGATGCAGGGCATCTATTCGCGGGAGCAGAAGAGCGCCGGCGATGTCAGGATTTTGTAGCCACCCGCCGCCCCTTTTCGGGGTGGTGTCTCTGTCAGGAGGAACTCATGAAGCGGATTACTACTCATTTGTTTGCATCCCTGCTGGTGCTGGTCGTTGCCAGTCAGGCTGTTGCCGCTGCTCCGCGCGACCCCGCGAAAGTCGGGGGAACCCTGAGCTACGGCGAATTCGGTCGCCCGGCCACCCTCGATCCGATCACCAGCAACGAAATGACCTCCTTGCGGGTGACGGAGCTGATCTTCAACGGCCTCGTCGGCATCAACGAGCGTCAGGAGATCGTTTCCGAACTGGCCGAGAAGTGGGAGGTGACGGAAAGCGGCCGGGTCTATACCTTCAATCTGCGCCGCGATGTGACCTGGCATCCGCGGGCCGGGGAGGCGGCCAAGCCCTTCACCGCCGAGGATGTGCTCTTCACCTACCGGATCATGATGCACCCCAAGACCATCACCGCCCTCAAGGTGCGTTACGAGTTCATCGACAAGGTCGAAAAGGTCGATGACTATACGCTCCGCTTCACCCTGAAGCGCCCGATTCTCAACGCCCTGGCCAAATTCAGCTTCAAGATCATTCCCCAGCACGGGCCGCGCAACCCCAACTTCCTCACCCGCGACGACCCGTTTGTGCAGAACCCCATCGGCACCGGCCCGTACATCTTCGATTCGGTCGCGGCCGACCGCTCCATCATCCTCAAGGCCAATCCGACCTACTTCAAGGGGCGCCCCAATATCGACCAGTTCATCCCCCGCCCCTTCGCCGACCAGAACATCATGACCGAGGCGCTGATGCTCAAGGCCATCGACATGATCGTCCTCGTCAATCCGCGCGATCTGACCCGCATCCAGGGGAGCAGCGACTTCATCCTCCAGCCGTACAACGCCCTCTCCTACTCCTTCTTCGGCTATAACTTCCGCAACCCGGTCCTGGCCGACAAACGCGTGCGCAAGGCGCTGACCCTGGCGGTCAACCGCCAGGAGATGCTCGACTCCTTCTTCAACGGCCAGGGAACCATCATCTCCGGCCCCTTCGCCCCGGGGAGCTGGGCCTACAACCTCGACGTGGCCCCGGCCCCCTTCGATCCGCAGCAGGCACGGGAGCTCCTTCAGGAAGCCGGCTATACTCCCGGAGCGAACGGCATCATGCAGAAGGACGGCCAGTCCCTCTCCCTGTCGCTGAAGGTCCCCATCGAGAAGGAGAGCGAGGCGGTCAAGCGCGTCGTCCTCGCCTTCAGCAACTATCTCAAAGCGATCGGCGTCGACGTCCGGGTCGAGTTCAAGGAATGGCAGTCGTGGAAGGAGGATGTCTTTCTTGAGCACAATTTCGACATCATCTTTGCGTCCTGGGTCTTCGATGATTCGGCCGACATCTCCTCCCTCTTCCATTCGGCGGAAATCGGGCCATGGAAGAACAACTTCGGCGCCTACTCCAACCCGCAGGTCGACAGCCTCATTGTCGAGTCGAAGCTGACCCTCGACCACGAGAAGCGCCGGACCATCAACCGCAAGCTGCACGCTGTCCTGGCCGATGAGAATCCCTATACCTTTCTCTGGACCCTGACCAACTACACCGCCTATAACCGCAAGGTCCGGCGGGTCGCGATCCACCCCTACAAGTTCTTCTCCTTTGCCGACGAGTGGTTCATCGCCGACAAGTAACCAAAAGGATGCCGCCAGCCCTTCCCTTAAACGGGGAGGGCTGGCGTTTTCCGTCCCTCTCGGACCACTTGCCTATGCGCGCTGCTTCCCTGAAACCGCTGGCCCGCCTCATGGGGCGAGAACTCCTCATGACCTTCTTCCTGCTCATCGGGGTGAGCGTCGTCGTCTTCGTCATCCTCTATCTGGCGCCGGGAGATCCGTTCAGCGTCCTGCTGGAGGGGGAGATGCCGACAGAAGCGGCCCGGGAAGGAATCCGCCAAGCCATGGGGGTGCCGACCACCTGGTATAGCCAATATTTCGCCTGGCTCGGCAAGATGCTGGTCGGCGATTTCGGCACCTCGATCCGCACCGGCATGCCAGTCTTGCCCGAGCTCCTTCGGGTCGGCTGGAACACCCTGGTCCTGACCGGTGGCGCCATGCTGGTCACGCTGCTGGTGGCGGTCCCCGTTGCTCTCTACAGCGCCGTGCGCGGCGTGACCCTGATCTCCTGGCCGTTGACCATCCTTGCCTATGTCATCTCGGCCCTCCCCCTCTTCTGGCTCGGCTACCTCGTCCTTTATGTGGCCATGCGTCACTTCGGCATCTTCCCTTTTGCCTTCGCCAGTCTGGGGAGCGAGCCGAAGCTGATCTATTTCCTCCTGCCGATCCTGGTCCTCGGCTTGGGGAGCGGCGCCATCAGCGAGGTCGTCCGCCACCTGCGCGAAGAGAGCAGTCGGGTTCTCGACGAGGAGTATGTCCGCACCGCCCGGGCCAAGGGGGCGTCGGTCTGGCGTCACGCCTTCAAGGAGGGGTTTCTCCTGCCGGTGACGGCGATCATGGCGACCAAAGTCCCCTTTCTCATCGGCGGCGCCATCATTGTCGAACAGGTCTTCAACTGGCCCGGCATGGGGCGCATGGCGTGGCAGGCGGCCCAGGACCGTGATTACCCGGTGATCATGGCCATCGCCATCGCCGCAGCGCTGCTGGTGCGTATCGGCACCCTGGTGCAGCGCGTCGTCTACGTAACCGTCAACCCGCGCGCATCGCAGGAATAGATCGCTCCCCTCGCACCTCTGCGTCCCCTTGACCGACCCAACGCTTTGCCAGGATTGACCCCATGAAACGCTTCCGCCAAAGACCCGGCGAAATCAGTGAGTTCTCCGACCTCCCCTTGTGGCAGAAGGCCGACACCATCGACCTGCTCTATGTCGGCTACGGTCTCCTCATCGTCTCGCTGGTGGTCGCCTCCTACCTCCTCGGGGCGTTGCAGTGGCTGCCGCACGATCCCAACGCGCTGAATCTCAACCTGCTCCTCGCCGGGCCGGGGACGCCGGGCCATCTTCTCGGCACCGACTTCATGGGGCGCGACCTCCTCACCCGGTTGGTTCTCGGCATCCAGGCCTATTTCCTCCCCGGCCTGATGGCGGTGGCCAGCGCCCTCTTTGGCGGTACCGTCCTCGGGGTGGTGGCCGGCTACCGCGGCGGCGGCGCCGGCCTGATCGTCACCTTCCTGGGCAATCTTATCGATTCCTTCCCCCGGCTGGTCCTCATCCTGCTGGTGATCGCCGCTTTCAAACCCGATATCTGGTACATCATGGCGGTCATCGGCATCAGCAACGTGCCGGCGGTCGCCTCCCTGGTCCAGGGGAAGATCGCGATGCTGCGCGAGAAGAACTTCATCGAGGCGGCGGTGGCGCTGGGACTGCCGACCCGGACCATCATTGCCAAGCATATCCTCTGGTACAACTGCAAGGCGCTCCTCATCATCCAGGCGACCCTCGGCATGGCCGAGGCGATACTGATGGAGACCAGCCTCTCCTATCTCGGTTTCGGCGTCCAGGAGCCGACCCCCTCCTGGGGCAACATGGTCCAGTCCGGGGCCAACTACTTTTTGCAGGGAAACCTCTGGCCGTCGACGGCCCCGGCCCTGGCGATCCTCTTCACCATTCTCGGCTTTCACCTCCTCGGGGATGGTCTGAACAACCTGCTCGAAGGGAAGAGGGGGCGATGAGTGCATCGCTGCTGAAGATCGACAACCTGCGCACCTACTTCTATTCCCGCAGCAAGCGCGCCTTCATCCGCTCGGTCGATGGAGTCTCCCTCGCCATCAACCGCGGCGAGACCCTCGGGATCGTCGGCGAGAGCGGCTGCGGCAAGAGTGTCACCGCCCTCTCGGTCATGGGGCTGATTACCGCGACCCCCGGCGTGATCACGGGGCGGATCGACTTCGCCAACGGCACCCTGCACCGCAACCTGCTCGACGGCCTCGATCAGTCGGTGCGCTTGAGCGAGGAGGAGGGCCGGATCATGGACGTGGTCAAGGATTCTGGAGCCTGGCAGCGGCAGAGCGATCGCCTGCAACGGGGGGTGCGCGGCGGCGAGATCGCCATGATCTTCCAGAATCCCAAGGCCTCGATGAATCCTTTCGAGCCGGTGGGGGCGCAGATCGTCGAGGCGGTCCGGCTCCATACCGAGCATACCGGGAAGAAAGAGGCCGAGCAGAGGGCGCTGCACTGGCTCGAACGGGTACGCATCGATTCGCCCCGGCTGCGCTTTCATAACCACCCCTATGGTCTCTCCGGCGGTATGTGCCAGCGCGCCATGATCGCCATGGCCCTGGCGGCCGAGCCGTCACTCCTCATCGCCGACGAGCCGACGACCGGACTTGACGCCACCATCCAGTCGAAGATCGTCGATCTTCTCGCCGAACTCAAAGCCGAGATCGGCATCACCACCCTGCTTATCAGCCACGACATGGGGGTGATCGGGCGCCTTGCCGATCGGGTGGCGGTGATGTACGGCGGCCGGGTGGTCGAAGAGGGCGGCGCGCAACAGGTCCTGGCCGGGGGGGAGGGGAATCACCCCTATACCCGGGCGCTCATCGCCTCCATCCCCGGCGCGGCCGAGGTGCGGCAGAAGAGCTATTTGCAGGCGATCGAGGGGGACGTCCTCGATACTATCAATATTCCCGCCGGCTGCCGTTTCTATGAGCGCTGCAACCGGGTGACCGAGGCGGTCCGTGAGCGCTGCGCCGACTGCGAACCGCAGCTCTTCGACGCCGGCAGCGGTCAACGCGTGCGTTGCTGGTTGTTTGCGCCATGACCATGGAAGCGAGAGCCCCCATGTCCGAGTCCCTCCTCGAAGTCATCGACCTGAAAAAACATTTCCGCCAGCGGCGCGGGCTCTTCGCCAACCTGCGGGGGGCTGAGGGGGTCATCCCGGCGGTGGACGGGGTCAGCTTCTATCTCAAGGAGCAAGAGACCGTCGGCCTGGTCGGCGAGAGCGGCTGCGGCAAGACCACGGTCGGCAAGACCATCCTCGGCCTCACCGGCGCGACCAGCGGCAAGGTGATCTTTGCCGGCCACGAGATCACCGCCATGGGCGGTGAACCGCTCCGGGCACTGCGCAGCAGCATGCAGATGATCTTCCAGGATCTCGACGCCGGTTTGAATCCGAAGATGCGGATCGAGCAGATTCTGCGTGAGGCCCTCACGGTCCATCACCGGCCGAGCGATGCCGAGTGCGCTCGCCGTATCCACGAACTGCTCGATCAGGTGAAGCTGAAAAGCAACAAACTCTCGCAATATCCCCACGAACTCTCCGGCGGCGAGAAGCGGCGCATCGGCCTGGCGCGGGTGCTGGCCGTGGGGCCGCGCTTCATCGTCGCCGACGAGCCGACCAGCGCCCTCGACGTCTCGATCCAGGCGCAGGTGGTCAACCTGCTGCGCGACTTGCAGCAGGACCTCGCCCTCTCCTTCCTCTTCATCTCCCATGATCTGCGCATTGTCGAGCTGATGAGCCACAAGGTGGCGGTGATGTACCTGGGGAAGATTGTCGAGATGGGGGTGTCGGAGCGGATTTCGCACCGGCCGGCGCACCCTTACACCCGCGTCCTGTGGACGTCGCTGGTGGAGAAGCAGAATCGGGAGGCGCAACCGGCGGCCGCCTCCGGCGCCTGGGGGGTCTTCGATTTCGAGCGCCCTTCGGCCGGCTGCCGCTTTGCCCCCCGCTGTCCGGTCTATCAGGCTGCCGGACGGCCCGCCATCTGTACCGATGCGGCGAGCGAGCCCCCGCTTCGGGAGCTAAGCAGCGGCCATTACTGCGCCTGCCACTTCCCCCTCTCCTGATCTGGCAAAAATTATCCCCTTCCCGGTAAAGCGGGAGTCAAGGCATAACAGCAACAAAGAGGGAGTAATGGCAAAAGTGCGGGCAGCGGTGGTCATCATGGGGGAAGTGCAGGGGGTGAGTTTTCGCTACTTCACCCGGCGCGTGGCGCTGCAGCAGCGGGTCTGTGGCTGGGTACGCAATCTGCCGGGGGGGGAGGTCGAGGCCCTCTTCGAGGGGGAGGAGACGGACGTGCGAACGGTGCTCGACTGGTGCCGGCGCGGCCCCGATGCCGCCCGCGTCGACGCAGTGCGGGTGGAGATGCGTATTTATACCGGCGAGTTTGCCAACTTTGAGATCAGGCGATAAAGACTATAGCCGTGCACCCTCCCCCAGCCCCTCCCATCAAAGGGAGGGGAGCGTAACATTCCCTCTCCCCTGGTGGGAGAGGGCTAGGGAGAGGGGGACTCAGCCCTTCTTCCCCTTCCCTTCCTTCATCGCCAGCGCCGCCTTGTAGACCTCGTCGCCGGGGAGGCCGAAAGCCTTCGCCACCAGTTTGACCACCCCCTTCATCGGCAG
>Ga0154464_1022_pt1 | contig 17724 bp, 19 predicted proteins | sample RifGroC2_FD_105657 | JGI IMG/M metagenome (GOLD analysis project Ga0154464, IMG submission 105657) | Desulfuromonadales bacterium GWC2_61_20
GTACCTGCGCAAGGTGCCGGCCGATCCCTGGGAGACCCCTTACGTCTACCTGATGCCGGGGGTGCATGGCGACTACGACATCATCAGCTACGGCGCCGACGGGGTGCCGGGGGGCGAGGGGAAGAATGGCGATGTGCAGAGCTGGGAACTCCCCTGAGCCGCGGGGCTTCACCCTCCTGGAGCTGGTGGTCGTCGTCTTTCTCATCGGCCTCTTTTCGCTCCTGACGGTGCCGCTCCTCTCCGGTCCGGGCGATGCCGCTCTGACCTCCTCGGCCCGGCGCCTGGCCGGGACGGTCAAGCAGCTGTACAACGAGAGCGCCCTCTCCGGCCTCGAGGGACGCCTGATCTTCAACCTTGACGGCGGCACCTACACCGCCCGCCTCCGCGAACGCGACGGCACCCTGCGCCCCTTGCCGGGGGCCGGCCAGGACGGGAAATTGCGCGGCGCCACGCGCTTTACCGCCGTCGCCGTCGCCGGGCGCGGCAGCGTTGCCCGCGGCGAGGTCGTCACCGAGTTTTCTCCGGCCGGCTGGCTGCCGGAGACGGTCATCCATCTGCAGGACGGGGAACGCCAGCTGACTTTGCGCCTCCTCTCCTTCACCGGCATCACCGAGGTCTATGCGGGCTACCGGGAGTTCTGAAAAATCAATATCCGGCTTCACCCTCCTCGAGGTGATGATCGCCCTGGCCCTGGTCTCCATCGGTCTCATCGCCCTGCTCGGCCTGGGCAACCGCTCCATCGCCGTCGGCGAGCGGGTGCAGCGCCTGACGGCGGCAACGCTGCTGGCGCAGCAGAAGATGACCGAACTGGAGCTGGCGGCCGCGGCCGGCGGACCTCTGCAAGCGGAGCAGGGGGATTTCCCGCCTCCCTTCGAGCTCTTCCGCTGGCGCACCGAGTTCAGCCCGACCCCCCTCGCCTCGGTCCGCCGGGTCGATGTCATCGTCATCTGGGGGAATGAACGCCGCAACGAAGCGGTGGCACTGACCTCCTTCCTCTTCCGCCACGGAGGGGGGGCATGACCATGGTCACGACGAGACGGGGGGACGCCGGCTTTACTTTGCTGGAGATTCTGGTGGCGGTGACTATCGTCGTCCTCGTTCTCGGCAGCATCTACGGCGTCTTTACCGGCATCAGCCGCGCCCGCGACCGGGTCGAGCAGCGGGGTGGCGCCGGCCACCAGGCGCGGGTCGTCTTCGACCGCATCGGCCGCGAGCTGCGCAGCGCCTATCCCCTGGCCGGCAGCGTCGGCGCCTTCAGCGGCAGCGGCGGGGCGGGGAGCACCCCCCCGACCCTGAGCTTTGCCACCATCGCCGGGACCCCGGCCGGCGGTGCCCACGGCGGCATCCGCTTGGTGCGCTATGAGCTGGCAACCGTGCCGGAAAGCGCCGGGGGCGGTTACGAACTGCGCCGCAGCGAAGTCCCGGCCTTCCTCGGCACGGCGGCGCCGGAGCAGGCGAGCCGCCTCCTCGCCGGGATCAGCGCCCTGCGCTGGCGCTTCTACGGCGACAATGCCTGGCAGGACGAGTGGCCGGCCAGCTCCGGCCGGCTGCCGCAGGCGGTGGAACTGACCCTGTCCCTGCAGGCCGGCAGCGAGACGCTCCCCTTCGTTTCGGCCTTTGCCCTCCCCCTCGCCGCGAGGCAGCCATGAGGCGGCCGGGGGAAAAAGGCATGGCCCTGTTGCTGGTGCTGGTGCTGCTGGCCCTCCTTTCGACCCTCCTGGCCGACTGGGCCTTCTCCTCCCTGGTCGAATTGCGCCAGGCGGAGACCTTTCGCGACGGCAGCCGCGCCTACTATCTGGCGCGAGGCGGGGTGCAGGTTGGGCGCATGCTGCTGCAGGAGGACCGCAATGCCTACGACTCCCTCGACGAGAGCTGGGCCCTGGGGATTCCCGGCTATCCCGTCGGCGAGGGGGCGACCGTCACCATCGCCATCGAGGATCTCGACGGCCGACTCGACCTCAACCGCATTGTCGATGCCAGCGGGGAGAACCCGGCGCCCTACCGGGAGCGCCTGCGCCGGCTCCTCGATCAGCTCGGGGAGACCGAGGCCGAGACCCTGGGGGATGCCCTTCTCGACTGGATCGACCGCAACGATGCGAGCGCCCCGGGCGGGGCCGAGAGCAGCTACTACCAGGGGCTGACCCCGCCCTACCGGGCGCATAACGCCCCCTTGGACACCCTCGATGAGCTGCTGCTGGTCAAGGGCTTCACCCCGGAGCTGTTCGCGCGCCTGGCCCCTTTCGTCACCATCCATAACGGCGGCGGGCTCAACCTCAACACCGCGAGTCCCGAGGTGCTCCTCTGCTGGGATGCCGACATGAGCGCCGACGTGGCGGCGCGCCTGCTGGAAGGGCGGCGCGCCGCCCCCTTCAAAACCCTGGAGGCAGCCCGCGACCTCCTCGGGATCGAAGTCTTCTCGGGACTCAATCGCAACCTTGATCTGGCTGTCGCCAGTGCGAGCTACCGCATAACGGTCACGGCCCTGGTCAATGACGGCAGTCGCCGCAGCGAAGCTCTGGTCGACAAAAGCGGCGACCGCATCCTCGCCCTGAAGGTTTACTAAAAACGGCGGTATAAACCCGCCCCTTACGCTTCTCCACGGGATTTTTCATGGCACGACGTCTCATCGGCATCGACCTCGACGGCGACACCCTGAACATCGCCATCCTTCTGGCGGACAAGGGGCGCATCCGCCTGTTGCGCTGCGGTCACCACCGTTATGGTGGAGAAGGCCTGGCCGCGACCCTGACCGAACTCGCCGGCGGCCCCCTGGAATCGGCCGACCGCCTCTGCCTCGCCCTCCCCGGCGGCAGCGGCTGGGTGCGCCACCTCGCCTTCCCCTTCCGCGAGGGCAAGGCGCTGACGGCCGCCCTCCCTCTCGCCCTCGCCGCCCAGCTTCCTCTCCCCCTGGAGGAGTGCGCCTGGGCCAGCCAGGAGCCGCAACCGGACGGTGCCGGCGCCCGGGTCCTGGCGGCGGCGGTGCGACACGACTCGGCCGCGGCCGCCCTCGCCCCCTTCGACACCGCCGGACTGCCCTTGCAGACCCTCGATCTCGCCCCCTTTGCCGTCGCCGATGGCGTCCGCCGCCTCCTCCCCGACGCGGCCGGCGTTCTCATCCTCGCCGGTCGCGCCGAAACGACCCTGCTGCGCCTCGGTGCGCACGCTGCCGCCGACTACCGTCTCCTCCCCCATGGTCCCGCCGGCCACGTGCCGACGCCCCTGATCGCCGCCGCCGCCCGCACCCTGCGCGGCGGGCGCAGCGGCAACGACTGCCCCCTCATCCTCGCCGGCAGTCGCGCCGACGCCGGCCTCCGCGCCGCCCTGCTCAAGGAACTCGACGGCGTCGACCTGGCCCGCGCCAGCCTCGACGGTCAGCCCGTCCCGCCTCAGGAACTGGCGACCGTCGCCATCGCCCTGCGCGGCGCCGACGGCGGACACGGCACCGGCTTCAACTTTCGCCGGGGGAGTCTGGCCCACCGCGGCGCCTGGGCCAGACAACGCCGGCATCTCATCGCCGCGGCTCTCCTCCTCGGTGCCAGCCTGCTCATCTTCACCGGCGCCGCCCTCACCACCTACCTGCACAAGGTCCGCCGGGCCGATGCCCTGCACCAGGAGTTGTCGCGGCGCTACCGTGACCTCGTTCCCGGCAGTGGCAATGTCGTCGACCCCCTGCTGCAGCTGCGCAGTCGCATGGTGGAACTGGAACAGAACTCCCGCCCCGGCGGCAGCGACCGCAGTCAGGCGCCCCTCGCCATCCTGCGGGAACTCTCCCGCTTGACCCCGACCGACCTGGCCGTCGATCTGCACGATTTTGCCTGGAGCCCCGATGAAGTCCGCATCGAGGGAACGACTGCATCCTTCGATGCCGCCAACCGCTTGCTCCACAGCCTGCAACAGTCCCCCCTCCTCGGCCCGATGCGTCTGACCGACGCCAAGGCCAACGCCGACGGGGGCAAGGTCAGCTTCCGTCTCACCCTCCCTCTCGGCACTCCGGCGGAGGTGCGGCGATGAAACAACTCAGCCAACGGGAGCGGATCGCCCTCGGCGTCGGCGCCACGGCTCTCCTCATCGCCCTCCTCTATGGGGGTCTCATCGCCCCGTGGCGCGCCGCCGAGGAGCGCCTCGACCGCCGCCTCGTGGTCTATCGGCAACAGCTGGGCGAACTGGAGGGCCTCGCCGGCCGCTACCGGCAACTCACCGTCGAGGCGGCCGCAACCGAAGAGCGACTGGCCCGCGGCGGCAACTTCCAGCTCGTCCCTTTCCTTGAAGGTCTGGTCGACAGCAGCGCCGGCCGTGATCGCCTCGTCGCCCTGCGTCCCCAGCCGGTCCCCCCCGGCGGCAACCTGCGCGAGGAGAAGGTTGTCCTGCAGCTGCAGCGCCTGCGCCTCGACCAGGTCGTGCGCCTCCTCCACGCCATCGACAACGCCGATGCCTGCCTGGCGACGCGGCAGTTGCGCCTGCGCCAGCGCTTCGACGATCCGGCCCTCCTCGACGTCGAAGTGGCCGTCTCCGCCTACGGGAAATTGCCATGATTCGCTTGAAGATCCCCGCCCTGTTCCGCTCCCCGGCGCAACGTTTGCGGCCGCCGCCAACCGCCGGCCCCACCGTCACCGCCGGCCCGACGGCGACCCTGCGCACCCGCCTCATCTTTATGGCGGCGAGCGCTCTTTGTCTCGGCTGCGGACTCCTTCTCGGTTTCTACCTCGCCTTCCCGGGGGAAAGCCTGCGTCTGCGCCTGGAGCAGGTGGTCTCCCGCCGCACCGGCCTGCACCTCACCATCGGCGCCCTGCGCCCCCTCTTCCCGCCGGCCCTCGAAGCGACCAACCTGCGCCTCGTGCTGCCGGGGAGTGCGGCCGCCCCCCCCTTAACCCTCGAACGTCTGCGCCTGCGTCCCCTCTGGACGAGTCTGGCGAGCAGTAACCCGGGGAGCGCCTTTGCGGCGGAGTTCCTTGGCGGTAGCGTTGACGGCAGCTGGCTTCGGCGTGGCGAGGTGACCCTTGCTGGCCGCGGCCACAAGCTCCTCCTCCCCCTCCCCCGGACCCCCTCCCTGGTCTTCAGCGGCAGCGTTCGCGAAGTGACCTTCGCCGGCGCCTTTCCGCCCCAGCCGGGGAGCGAGACCCTGCTGCAACTGACCATCGACGATTGCGCCATCAATGGCCTGCACAGCGCCGGCCTCGGCAGCGATCGCCTCCCCCTGGGAACGCTGACCGCCATGGCGCGCGGACGCGGCAACGACCTGCGCGTCGAACGCCTCGCCGTCAGCGGCGGCACGCTCCTCCTCGAGGGGAAGGGGCTGGTCCTGCTGGCCGCCGCACCGCTGCAAAGCCGCCTCAACCTGACCCTGACCCTGCGCCCCGGTCCCGGTCTCGACCCCGCCCTCGCCGGGTTGCTGCCGCTTCTGGCCCAACCGGCGGCCGATGGTTCCCGCAACCTCGCCGTCAGCGGCACCCTCGCCAATCCCGCCCTGCGTTGAGCCTGAAGTTGCCGCGGTTGACAACGGACCAGAGAGGGATTAGGTTCAAAGAAAATCGAGGATTTGATCATGCGCACACCCAAAACAGCGACGCCCCTCGCCGGCGATGAGAATAATGACGTCACCCCCGAACTCCCGAGTGAAGGGCTGGTCGTCGCCGCCGAACTTCTCCCCAACGGCCTGCCGCTCATCCCCTTAAGGCCGCGGCCGGCCTTTCCCGGCATCTTCATCCCCATGGCCATCAACGGGGCCGACAAGGTCGCCACCGTCAAGCGCGCCCTCGACAACCCCTCCCAGGCCCTGGGGCTGGTCCTGGTCCGCGACCCCGACGGGCGCGACGAACCGGCCAACCTGCACCGCGTCGGCGTCGCCTGCAAGATTCTCAAGGTCATCCATTCCGACGACGACAGTATCCATCTCCTCCTCAACAGCCTGGAGCGCTTCATCATCGAAGAAATTGCCGAGACCGACGGCGGTCTCTTCGCCCGCGTGCGCTACCACTTCACCGCCGAACCCTTGGTCAACCCCGAGCTCAAAGCCTATTCCATGGCGATTCTCGCCACCCTCAAGGAGCTGGTCCAGATCAATCCCCTCTACTCGGAAGAGATCAAGATGTTTCTCAACCGCTCGAGCATGGATGATCCGGGGCGCCTCGCCGATTTTGCCGCCAACCTCACCAGCGCCGACGGCCAGGAGCTGCAGGGGATTCTCGAAACCTTCGACGTGCGCACGCGCATCGACCGGGTCCTGGTTCTGCTCAAGAAGGAACTGGAGGTCTCGCGCCTGCAGACCCGCATCACCAAACATATCGAAGAGAAGGTTTCCAGCCAGCAGCGCGAATTCTTCCTGCGCGAACAGCTCAAGGCAATCAAGAAGGAACTCGGTCTGGAGAAGGAGGGGAAGACCAGCGAGATTGAAAAGTTTGAAGAGAGGCTCAAGGGACTCAAGCTCAACCCCGAAGCCCAGAAGGCGGTCGACGACGAAATGGAGAAGCTGCGCCTGCTCGAGCCGGCCTCGGCCGAGTACAACGTCACCCGCAACTATCTCGACTGGCTGACCATCCTCCCCTGGGGGAAGCAAAGCCGCGATTCCTATGACCTGCGCCGGGCCCGCAAGGTTCTCGACCGCGACCACTACGGCCTGCAGGATGTCAAGGAACGCATTCTCGAATTCATCGCCGTCGGTAAGATGAAGGGGGACATCTCCGGCTCCATCCTCTGCCTCGTCGGCCCCCCCGGCGTCGGCAAGACCTCCGTCGGCCACAGCATCGCCGATGCCTTGAAACGCAACTTCTACCGCTTTTCCCTTGGCGGCATGCGTGACGAGGCCGAGATCAAGGGGCACCGGCGGACCTACATCGGCGCCATGCCCGGCAAGTTCATCCAGGCCCTCAAGAGCGCCGGCAGCGCCAATCCGGTCCTCATGCTCGACGAGATCGACAAAATCGGCGCCTCTTTCCAGGGCGACCCGGCCTCGGCCCTCCTCGAAGTCCTCGACGCCGAGCAGAACAACGCCTTTCGCGACCACTACCTCGATGTCCCCTTCGACCTCGGCAATGTCCTCTTTGTCGCCACCGCCAATCTGCTCGACACCATCCCGGCGCCGCTCCTCGATCGCATGGAGGTCATCCGCCTCTCCGGCTACATCCTCGCCGAAAAGGTCGAGATCGCCCGTCGCTACCTCATCCCCAAGGCCCTCAAGAACCACGGCCTGAAAAAGGGCCAGGTCGAGATCCGCCCCAACGCCCTTGAAGCCATCATCGACGGCTACGCCCGCGAGGCCGGGGTGCGCACCCTGGAAAACCGCATCAAGAAGATCATGCGCAAGGCGGCGATGCAGTTCGCCAGCGGCAACAGCAGTCGCATCGTCGTCACCGTCGCGGCCCTCACCGACTTTCTCGGCAAACCGGTCTTCACCGAGGACGAAGTCATCGCCAGCACCCCCGGCGTCGTCACCGGCCTCGCCTGGACCAGCCTCGGCGGCGCTACCCTGCAGATCGAAGCGGCGGCGGTCCCGAGTAAAGCCAAGGGCTTCAAGCAGACCGGCCAGCTCGGCAGCGTCATGATCGAGAGCTCGGAAATCGCCTACAGCTACGTCATGGCCCATCTCACCGACTACGGCGCGCCGGCCAACTATTTCGACAAGCACTTCGTCCACCTCCATGTCCCCGCCGGGGCCACCCCCAAGGACGGCCCGTCGGCCGGGGTGACGATGACGACGGCGCTCCTCTCGATGATCACCGGCCAGACGACGCGGGCCAAGCTCGGCATGACCGGGGAACTCACCCTCACCGGCCGCGTCCTCCCCATCGGCGGAGTCAAGGAAAAGACCATCGCCGCCCGCCGCGCCGGCCTTACCGCTCTCATCTTCCCCGAGGCCAACCGCAAGGATTTCGAGGAACTCGACGACTATCTGCGCGAAGGGCTGGAAGTGCACTACGCCCACGACTACAGCGAGGTCTATCGGGTGGCGTTCGCCGAGCCCAGTCCGGTCAACAGTCAAAGCTGACGCAGCCCCGACAGGAAATATCCGTCATGGCCATGAGCCTGCACAAAAGCAAGATCAGCCGCATCGTCTCCCGCCAGGTGGTCACTGTCCCTCCGGAGACCTTGGCCGCCACCGCCATCGGGGTCATGGCACAGGCCAGAATCAGCTGCCTCGTCATCGCCGAGAAGAAAATGCCCCTCGGCATCTTTACCGAGCGCGATCTGGTCAAGGTCGCCGGACGCAGCGCCACCCTCGGGGAACTCCCGATCAGCGCGTTGATGACCCACCCGGTCGTCACCATTTCCGGCGAGCTGACCATTCTCGAAGCTTACGGCCTCATGCTGACCAACAAGATCCGCCACCACGTCGTCGTCAACAAACGGGGGGCGATGCTCGGGGTGATGAGTCAATCCGATCTGATCAACCGCCTCGGCTTCGAATATTTTGTCGAAATGCGCAAGGTCGAGCAGGTCATGAGCCGGACGGTCATGACGGTTCCGCGAGAGCTCCCCGTCGGCCAGACCCTGGCGCGCATGGCCGCCTCGGGCATCAGTTGCGCCGTCGTCACGGAAAAGGATTTGCCCGTCGGCATCGTCACCGAACGGGACGCGGTCCGCCTCGTCGCCGAAGGTCACGATCTCGAGCGACTGCCGACCGGAGCCGTCATGAGCCAGCCGGTAGTGACCGTCCCTGTCGGCACCACGGTGCACAAGGCCGCCCAGATCATGAAGCAGGCCCACATCCGCCGGGTGGTGGTGGAGAGCAACGGCCAGGTCGAAGGGATTGTCACTCAGTCGGACATCGTCAAGGGGCTCGAAGGACAGTACATCGAGTCGCTGCGGGAGATCATTCGCGAAAAGGAAGATATCTTCCAGCAGACCGCCCGGGAACTCCTCGACAAGACCATCTACCTCGACAACATCCTCAACTCTTCCATCGACATGGGCATCGTCGCCACCGACCGCGACTTCATCATCAAATACTTCAACCCCGTCGCCGAGAAGGTCTTCGGCTACAGTGCCGCCGACGCCATCGGCCATTCGGTCATGGAGCTTCATGCCGCCGAGGGGATCGCCCCCGCCCGTCTCTTCAAGGCCCGCGACATCGTCCGCAAGAAAGGCTTTCATGCCTTCCCCGTCGCCATTGCCACATCGGGAGCGACCCGCTGGTTCGATGGTCGCCTCTCCAGCATCGTCGACAAACAGAACCGGCTGGTCGGCTATGTCCTCATGCTGCACGACATCACCAAGCGTCGCCAGAACGAGGAAGCGATCCGTTTCCTCGCCTACCATGACGCCCTGACCGGCCTGCCCAATCGCATCCTGCTCAACGACCGCCTGACCCAGGCCCTCGCCGCTTCCCACCGCAACAGCAGTCAGGGTGCCCTGATGATCCTCGATCTCGATCGCTTCAAGGATGTCAACGACACCCTCGGTCACGGTGTCGGCGACGAGCTCCTGCGCGCGGTCAGCCGGCGCCTGCAGGAGTTGTTGCGCAAAAGCGATACGGTCTCGCGCATGGGCGGGGACGAATTCGTCCTCCTCCTGCCGACGGTTACCTCGCGGGAAGCCGCGATGGCCCTCGGCGAAAAAATCGTCAAGGCCTTCCGCAAGCCTTTTCTCTGCTCCGACCAACCGTTGCAGGTCACCGCCAGCATCGGCCTGGTCCTCTTTCCCACCGACGGCGACGACGGCGAGACCCTGCTCAAACGCGCCGACATCGCCCTCTATCGGGTCAAGGAAGGGGGCCGCAACGGCGTCTTGCGCTATACCGTGGAAGGCGGCGCCTGAAATGCCGGCGTTGGCTTTTCCCCGTTGACGAAAAGCGTGGCAGCTGTTAGCGTAACGCCCCCTGTGACCGCGGCTTTCCCTTGGGGCCCAGGGCGGCCATTCCAAATGAGTGAGGTAATAACCATGCGTGTCCTCTCCGGCATCCAGCCTTCCGGTTCCCTCCATCTCGGCAACTATTTCGGCATGATGAAGAAGATGATCGAGCACCAGGAGAAGGAAGAACTCTTCTGCTTTATCGCCAACTACCACGCCATGACCTCGGTCAGCGACGGCAAGGCCCTGGCCAAGGGGACCCTGGAGGCGGCGGTCAACTTCCTCGCCCTGGGGCTGGATCCGGAGAAGAGCACCTTCTGGGTCCAGTCCGACCTCCCCGAAGTGCAGGAGTTGACCTGGATCCTCTCCACCTTCACCCCCATGGGCCTGTTGGAGCGCTGCCACAGCTACAAGGACAAGACGGCCAAGGGGATCGCCGCCAGCCACGGCCTCTTCGCCTATCCGGTCCTGATGGCCGCCGACATCCTCCTGTTCCAGAGCGAGAAGGTCCCGGTCGGCAAGGACCAGAAGCAGCACGTCGAGGTCGCCCGCGACATCGCCATCAAGGTCAACAACCACTTCGGCGAGCTCTTCGTCGTTCCCGAACCGGAAATCGACGACGAGGTCGCCACCGTCCCCGGCCTCGACGGGCAGAAGATGAGCAAGAGCTACGGCAACACCATCGACCTCTTCCTCGAGGAAAAGGCTCTGCGCAAGCAGGTCATGCGCATCGTCACCGATCCGACCCCGGTGGAGGAGCCGAAGGACCCGGACAAGTGCAACGTCTACAAGATTTCCCGGCTTTTTTTGGATAAGGAAGAGGACGCGGCGCTACGCCGGCGTTATCTGGCGGGGGGGATGGGTTACGGCGAGGTCAAGGAGGAGCTGTTCGTGCGGGTGCGCGACTATTTCGCCCCCTATGCGGCGCGGCGGGCCGAACTCGCCGCCGACCCCGACGGGGTCCGGGCGATACTCGCCAAAGGCCGCGACAAGGCGCGCTACGTCGCCAACAAAACGATGCGCAAGGTGCGCAAGAAGGCGGGGTTGGAATACTGAAAGGCAGAAAGGCAGCTGTCAGCGATCAGCAATTAGCGGTCAGCTTGAAGCCAATAGCCAATAGCCAATAGCCAATAGCCAATAGCCAATAGCTAATTGCTAATTGCTAATTGCTAATTGCTAATTGCTAATTGCTAATTGCTAATTGCTTCAGCTCGCGTGAATAAAACAAAAGCCATCGCCGGTCGTTTACTCGAATCGCGCATGGCGAACTGCATGCCGTCGTAGTGCCAGCCTTTTTCCGTCCAGTGATTGATAATCTTTTCCAGTTCTTCGTCGGTCACCGTTGGTGTTTCGACTACCTTGTAAAGAGTCATTCTTCCTCCCGAAAGTGAAGCCCATGGCTATTTCCGGCAACCCGAAAAAACTCGCCCAGGACATCGCCGACGGCTTCTTCGCCCTCTCGCCGCCGATGCTCAAGCTCTACACCCCCGCCGACCTCAAGATCATCCTCGCCCACATCGGCATCGTCGGCCGCGAACTGCGCGGCGAGAAGATCCCCCTCGAAGACATCCTCGCCCTCAAGTCCCGCAACTCCAAGCTCTCCCGCCTCAACCAGAACGAGGTGGTGATCCGCGCCTTCTGTAAAAAGCACCGTTACCTGGTCTGAAAGTCAACCGGACACCCACTTCGTTTGCGGTGTCCCCCCGCCATGACCATGCCGCCAGGCAAAATCAAGCCAACCCAAATTCATTCGAACTGCGTGCGATATTTTTCCCACATCAATTCTGCACCATAAGCAGTAAGATGGTTGGAATCCCTGTATAATGCGTATTTATCATGATCATGGCCATCAAAACACTCGATGCGCTTGCAACCTGCACTAATGAGCTCATCGCGTTGTTCGAAAATTGTAACATTTTTTAGCAGTCTCAATCGATGGAAGGCTTGCTCCCAAGCTATTTCGTTTTCCTTATTATTGTTTTTCACATGGACTTCTTCTATGGCATCCAACGTCGCGTATTTAATTGGCACGTTTTTGTCAAGATAATGTCGCGGCGTGAATATAATAATTTCTTTTGTATTTTCACCAAGACTTGCAATAAGTTTTGTCATTGAATCTATCGCTATCAATCTATCATTGTTTGGCAGATTGCGAGTATGACCCGTAAAATTTACGATGAAATACAATTTATCATAGTTCTTTTTCGCTACATCTGTTTCAAGAAGATCAATAGCCATGTTACAATTTTCATTCTTCTTACCATCTCCAAGTTGCATCAGCCCGCAACCACCAACCGACATTTGCCATCCGTTAGCGTCAGCGCTACGAACGTACGCCGCGAACGCAGAAGAGTAGTCGGCACTATGGGAGTCTCCCACAAGCAGGTAATTTACGTCTGAACTCGTCTCATAAAATTGGCACATCATCGCCTGTTCAGACACACACGGTCCTCCATCAATACCACGATTGGGAATTGGACCGAGGGTCTTTGAAAGATAATCGCTCGGCAGAAAAGAAGTATACATCTGCCTCATCATAAATCCCTTACTATAATATCCAGTCAATCCAGTCAGGATAAAGACGATTGATCCTATAATTGCACCACAAAGAATATATTTCCTGTCAAATGTATCTTTATTTCTGAAGGGTATTTCTACATATCTCCAACTAAAATAGCCAAGAACAATAGACAGACACGCCAGAAAAATCATCGACGAAACGCTTAATTCTTCCAAGCTTCTATGTCGGGCAAATGAGAAAATTGGTTGATGCCACAAGTACGCGCTATAGCTGATTAACCCAACGAATACCAGAAATCTTGTCCCAAGAAGTCGACCAGTCAATGTCCGATGGGTTGCAAATATTATTACCAAACCTGTCCCGATCGTCGGGACAAGTGCGTAATAACTTGGAAACGGCGTCGTTTTATTAAAAACGAAGATCGAGTAGACAATTAGTGCAAGCCCAATCAAACCAAAAATTTCGCTCGATATTTTATTGGAAAAGACAAGGTCTTCCTGATTTTTTTTATAGATGAAATAAAACGCAATCAGGGCGCCAATGGCCAATTCCCAACTGCGTGTCGGCAACAAATAGAAGGCGGCAGCCGGTTGATTGTCAGCACCCCACAGCGACAGCCATAAACTTGTAACCGCAATTACGAATAAAGCGGTAAATATCCACCGTTTGCGCAATTGCCACAGCAGCATGAGAAACAAGGGAAAAACCAGGTAATACTGCTCTTCTACCGCCAAACTCCAGGTGTGCAGCAATGGTATCAGCTCGGCGCTCGGCGAAAAGTAACCATCAAGCAACAAAAACAGAATATTTGAGCTAAAACAGGCGACGGCAACCAGACTTTCAGAGAAAACTTTCAAATGATCCGGTGTCAGCCATAAAAAGGCAAAGGGCATGCTGCACAGCATGACAAAGAACAAAGCAGGAAGTATACGTCGTGCTCTGCGTTCATAGAATCTAACTAAAGAGAATGTGCTTTTCTCTTTTTCTGTCAAAATTATTGTGGTTATCAGATATCCGCTTATGACGAAAAAAATATCTACACCGACATATCCACCACTGAAAGCCACAAATCCGGCATGATAAAGTATCACTGGTAATACGGCCAGAGCGCGCAATCCGTCTATTTCTCTTCTGTACTCCAATGACCTGCCCCTTTCGGCAATATCTCATCAAAAAGCACCGTTACCCGGTCTGAAGAGTCTCCCCTATTTGAAGCTCACCTTCAGTGTTTTCCAGAAGGTCTCGATCATCGCTTTATCCTCGGCGGTGCTTTCGGCCTCGATCTGGGTCACGACCAGCACACCGCTCTCCTTCCCGGCATAGCTGAGGACCTGGCGCGTGTACTCGTCCTCGGCGGAGGTCGAGACGGAGAGCTTGCCGTTGAGGATCTCGCCACTGGCGAGCTTCTGTGTCGTCAGGCTGTTGGTGACCTTGTAGCCGCTCTGCAACTCTTCCTTGGTCAGTTCACTGAGCATCAGATCGATAAAGGGAGAGGGATCGAGGGTGGTGAACTCCTGGATCATGACCAGTGTCCCGCGCGGGCTGGCGAGCATGGTCTGGAAGACGCCGTCGCCGAGGTCGGTGCGCGCCGGCGCGAGGTTGCCGGGGTGGTCGAAGGAGATATGCTCGGTGGTGAAGTTGACGACCGCCTTCTGGCTCAGGGTGACGCGCAGCTCCTGCTTCTCCGAGAGCCGGAGGACCGCTTCGCGGTCGAGATCGAGGTCGTAGGCTTTGCCGTCGATGGTCAGGGTGAAGTTGGCGGCGAGGGTGGGGGTGGTGCAGAGGCAGGTGACGATAAGGGCGGTGATGAGACGATGCATGGGTGGGTGTCTCCTTTGGGGATGTGATGGCTATGTTGTTATCTTGCGGGAACGTAGTGGGCGGTGAGCGGGGTTCACCGCTCCACCGGACTTGTTGGGCTTTCGGTTGTTCATTTCACCTTAAACGGCGTCGAATCGCCCACAGGCCACAACCGCTCGTACTCTTCTTCGTCCAGTTTCCGATAACCTGCTGCACTTGGCGTTTGTTCCATGTCGTTCATTATCTTCATTGCTTCTCTGAAGTATTCCTGCGGGTCTCTTGTGTCGATGAAGACGTTCACTACACCTTCACCTACATCGTGCCCATCGACTTCACCGGACTGAAGCTCCGCTTCAAGCTTTGTTTCTAGTGCAACCACGCGATCATAATCCCCAAGATCATCGCCAGTAAATTCGAGCACAACCCGGTAATTGTTTGTCATTATCCTTTTCCTTGCTCAACTGTGGCGTGGCGCAGCGACGAAGCGTAGCGAAGACCGGCTGCCGCCGCGTGGCTAGCCCTCTATAGCCTTACAATGCTGATATTCTTGTCGCCACAATGGCCGGCTATGTCTGCCATAATTCGCTCATAGGTGTCATTTGGGACAAGAGGACCGAAGCCGATTTCGGAGATGGAGCCATCAACAATAAAATTTACGTCTTGCCGTTTCCCGATAAAGCGAATTTCTTCTTCTTGCGACCACTTTTTTGTTTTAGTCAGCAAGATATTTCTAAAATTCGTGATTCTATTCTCTACCTGAAGTGCGGATTCGAGAAAACTGTCTATATGGAAGACCCTTTCTTGTACATAGTTCACCCGATGGAATGACTCACCGACTAGAGCGTCAGGTATATCAATTTCAACATATGCGCCGTTACCTAGCCCGCCGTACTCTTCCCACAGATGATTATCTGATTTTACCAGTGAAAAACTGGTTATTCCGATGTCTGTCCTGCACTGCTGGATGATCTCTGCGACATGCGTCGCCGCAATCTCTTGGAGCTTTCCCGTCGCTAAAACCATCGCTGCTGATAGTTGAGGAGGGAGAAGCTTGGTGGTTCGGTACCGAGAAATGAAATCAGACAATAGTCTAGCGGTATTGTTGGACGGTGTGTAGTCCAGGCTAAACCTGAACTCATCTTGATCGTTGAGGTCATCTGGCTTTGCACACCAGACAGTGTTTTCCAACACAATCGGCAGGAAGCGCTGGAGTTGCGTCTCATCCGTCAATCCCCTGAACTTGTATATTTTCATGCATATTCCTAGGCTAACGTCGTGGGCGCTGGAAATAGCATAGGGGTCAACTCTCCATTCTTCACGCTTTGACCCGCTCCCTGATTCTCGCCACGGTTTCTCTCAACTCCGGATTCGTGGCGATGCGCCTCTTCGTCCGCCGGCTCGCCTCACAGAGCGCCGTCGGTCCCACGCCGAAAACCTCTCCCAGCTGACGTAACGACAAACCGCTGAGGACGTGGCACAGGTGCAGGCCGATCCGCCGCGCCTCCTGATCTTTCCCTCGCAGTTCTTCTGCGGCGACCGCCATGATCTTCTCCACCAACGGCCGCGCCGTCAGCTTCCTTACCGCCGGCAGATCCTGAACCAGATCGCGGTCCTGAACATGAGCAAGCTTGATCTGGTCGACGAAACCCCTCCCTCCCAGAATCGTTCCGGCGACCGCGCCAAGCAGAGGACTTTCATACTCTGCGCCGAGCCGGTCTTCGACAAACTTGCGATAGAGCACCGACGCCGCTTTGGCCTCGCTCGCGACCGAGCCCAGAATCAACTCATGCTGTAGCCAGCCGGGAGGCGTTTCCTGACCGATGTAGCTGCGATAACTCGAGAAAGACGAGGGGACGTTGGTAACTATTGTAAGTTATTCTTCTGACTCCGCGACCTATCGTGGTTTTCTTGCAGAGTAAATACTTTCATCCTATAAGTTACAAAACTTACCAACGTCCCCTCAGTCTCTCCCAGTCTCTCATAGCTACTTGCTCCAAGCAATTTCAACAGGGTCTTTTAATTTCAGTATCGTTTCTATTTTATCTTTCAGTTCTGCCGGCGGATTCTCTTCTTTGAACAATTCAAAGGTCAATCTGTCAAAATAGAAGCCGTTGTCGTCCATCCCGTTTTCAAGAAATTTCTTTCTCAAATAATCTATTTCATCGTTTGTAAACGAACCTAGATCGGCATTGCTGACCTTGTCCGTGATTTTATAATTGCCAATAGGGAGTGTATTAAGTTTACGCAGCTTCTTTTTGGCGAATCTCCTTTCGTGAATTCCAGAGAAGAGCTGGTACGCTAATTCTGTAATTAAAGATGTAAAAAATAGGAGTGGAAATACATTGACCAACAAATCGCGGAGCTTAATAACAAATATGGAGCTCATGAATAATGCTATTAAAGCTCCGAAAGACCATGTAGAAATCGTGCGAAGTATTTTAAGTTTATTCATTTCCAAAACTCCCACCAACGTTTTGGCGCTTCCTCGACTACAAGGTCTAGAACCTTCCAAGCGGGCAATCCGTCTTCTGTCTTGAAAATCTCAACACCGCCGCTAAGTGTCGCGGATCGTGGTCTTGAATTAAGTATTCCAACCTCGTCTCCTACGGCAGCCTGCAGGAACTTCAGGGACGTTGTTTATTTGTCAATTTATGCCCAGCATCACTCCACCAACACATCGAGCGGCACCGCCAACGCCTTGGCAATCGCCGCCATCGTCTCCAGCGTTCCCTGCCGCTTGCCGGTCTCGATCTGCGACAGGTACGGCTTGCTGATCCCGGCTTTCTCGGACAACTCCGGTACGCCAACAAAAAAAGCCGCCCACCGGCTCATTCGCCGGCCCGACGGCCCGTCTTATTACTCTGCTGCATCCCCTCGCCCGCCCATCGCCACCTCCGGCCCGCTGGTTGAAGCATTAAAACCTTTCCCTCCCCGCTTGTCAAACCCTCTCTTGGCTGCGACAACCAAGTCAAAGGCTTTCCTCACGCAACGACGCAACGACGCAACGTAAGGCTTTAACCCTGGTCCTTTTTTGGTTTTAACGTCGCGTCGTTGCGCCGTCGCGTGAAACTTTGGGTTCTGCCAGGTCGTTGTACTAAGCCTTTCATAAATCGACCTTGAACGGGAAGTATTAAAATTTGGATTTACTCGATCCCACCTGATGTTATAACCTGTCCGAGTCTTTTCTGAGAATACCGGTTATCCCGCGTCTGCCCCCCTTGATGGAGTCCTCCTGACATGCGCTTTCTCCCCCCTGCCCGTCTTCTCCTGCTCCTTCTGACTTTCATCGCCATTGGCGCCGGCAGCGCTTATGCCGCGGGAACTACCCCAACCTACAACTACATCGGCGCCGCAACCCTCGAAGCCCGCCTCAAGGCCGGCGAGGCGATCCACCTCCTCGACATCCAGGTCGAAGAGGAGTACGCCAAACATCACATCAAGGGCGCCACCCCGACCCACGCCTACCCGGTCAAGAGCGAAGCCGACCGGGGCAAACTCTCGGCCGCCATCGCCCAGATCAACGCCGACAGCGCGCCGGTGGTCATCGTCTGCCCGCGCGGCGCCGGCAGCGCGACCCGCACCTACGATTATCTCCTGACCCAGGGGATCGCCGCCGCGCG
>Ga0154464_1093_pt2 | contig 17273 bp, 19 predicted proteins | sample RifGroC2_FD_105657 | JGI IMG/M metagenome (GOLD analysis project Ga0154464, IMG submission 105657) | Desulfuromonadales bacterium GWC2_61_20
CGGTCAAGGTCAGCAGTCGCGCCCGCCTCCATAGCGGCGGTCCCTACGCCGACGCCGGCACCCGCATCACCGCCCGGCTGCAGCAGACCGCCTTTGTTTCGACTCATCCGTTGGCCCGCACCTTCTGGTTCGACACCCTCCTCCCCGGTTACTGGGAGCAACGCGACATCTACTCGTCCGAAGGTGCAGTCAATGCCCAGGGGGATCAGGAGAGCGAATTCACCCTGAGCAAGGCCGGCATCCTCTATGGCCAGCTGACGGTGGAGAGCGCGGTGCGCGACGACCGCGGCAAGTATGTGGCGAGCGAGGCGACGGCGCGCTATGTCGGCCGCGACCGTTTCGTCGGCCTGCGCCAGAGCGAGTGGGTGCTGCAGAAGGGGAAGACGGCGACCATAGAAACGCTGGTCGTCGATGAATTCGGCACTCCGGCCAAGGGGACCGAGGTCAAGCTGACGGTCGAATACCGCCAGACCCTGGCCTCGCGGGTCAAGGGCTCGGGCAACGCCTACATCACCCGTTTCGAGCATCAGTGGCTCGCGGTTGACGAAACGACCCGCGAACCGGGGAGCGAACCGGCCGCCTTCACCTTCACCCCGGAGAAGCCCGGTTACTACCGCATCACCGCCGTCATCGAGGACCGTGACGGCCGCCCTCAGAGCACCGTCATGTACCGCTGGGCCGCCGGCGCCGGCGAGGTCATCTGGGAGAACGGCGCCGACAACGCCCTCTCCATCATCCCGGAAAAGAGCGAGGCGAAGATCGGCGAGAAGGCCCGCTTCCTGGTGCAGAACCCCTATCCCGGCGCCAAGGCCCTGGTGACGGTGGAGCGCTACGGTGTTCTCAAGAGCTGGGTGACGACCTTCCCCGACAGCACCGCCATGGTCGAAGTCGAGGTCGAGCCCGACTACCTCCCCGGCTTCTACCTCTGTGTGACCCTCTTCTCGCCCCGGGTCGACAAACCGATGGGCGACGGCGAGGTCGATCTCGGCAAACCGGCTTTCCGCATCGGTTGTGTCGCCATGCCGGTGCGCGATCCCTACAAGGAACTGGTCGTCACCGCCAAGCCCGATCGCGAGGTCTACCGGCCGCGCGATCAGGTGACCGTCGATCTCAAGGTCCAGCCGCGCCAGGCCGGGGCCAAGCTGCCGCCGACGGAGCTGGCGGTGGTTGTCCTCGACGAGGCGGTCTTCGACCTCATCCAGGGCGGCAAGAACTACTACGATGTCTATAAAGGGTTTTACACCCTCGACGGCCTCGACCTGCGCACCTACAACCTGCTGATGCAGCTGGTCGGGCGGCAGAAGTTTGAGAAGAAGGGGGCGAGTCCCGGCGGCGACGGTGGCCCCGATCTCGCCATGCGTTCCCTCTTCAAGTTCGTCGCCTACTGGAACCCGACCCTGCGCACCAACGCCAAGGGGGAGGCGCGTATCACCTTCAAACTCCCCGACAACCTCACCGGCTGGCGCGTCCTCGCTCTCGCTGTCACCCCTGGTGACCGCATGGGTTTGGGCGACGTTGGCTTCAAGGTCAACCAGCCGACGGAACTGCGCCCGGCCCTCCCCAACCAGCTCCTCGACGGCGACAGTGTCAAGGCCGGCTTCACGGTGATGAATCGCACCGATCATGAGCGTACCCTGACGGTCAAGCTCGCCGCCCGCGGGCCGCTGGCCGCCCCGGCCGAAGTGACGACGAGCGTCGTCGCCCCGCCCTACAAGCGGGTCAACGTCTGGCTGCCGCTGCGTACCCAGGGGGCAGGGGAGTTGACCCTTACCGCCCGCGCCAGCGACAGCGAGGATGGCGACCTCACCGAGGTGAAGATTCCAGTGCGCCGACGGCTGACCTTGGAGACCGCCGCCACCTACGGTACCACCACCGCCGCAACGGTCGAGGAGCGCATCGCCTTCCCCGCCGGCATTCGCAGCGATGTCGGCGGGGTCAGCGTCGTCGCCGCGCCGACGGTCATCGGCAACGTCGCCGGCGCCTTCGCCTACCTGCGCGACTATCCCTACATCTGCTGGGAGCAGAAGCTGACCAAGGGGGTCATGGCCTCCCACTACCGGCAGCTGCGCGCCTATCTCCCTCCTGATCTGATCTGGCCCGAAGCCGCCGCCCTGCCGCAGCAGACCCTCAAGCTGGCGCGGGATTACCAGGCGCCCAATGGCGGCATGGCCTACTACCGCGCCGGCAACGAGTACGTCAGTCCGTACTTGAGCGCCTACACCGCTCTCGCCTTCAACTGGCTGCGGGCGGCGGGGGAGGAGATCCCGCTGGAGGTCGAAAAGTCCCTGCACGGCTATCTTCTCGAGCTGCTGCGCCGCGACGAGTTCCCCTCCTTCTACAGCAAGGGGATGGGCTCGACGGTGCGCGCCGTCGCCCTCGCCGCCCTCGCCCCCCACAACAAGCTGAGCAAGGCCGACCTTGAACGTTATCGGCCGCATCTGCACGAGATGAGTCTCTTCGGCAAGGCTCATTACCTCCAGGCCCTTCTCGCCGTCAAGGGGACTGAATCCCTGCGCGACGAGGTCGCCAAGCTCATCCTCGCCCACGCCAACGAAACCGGCGGCAAGTTCATCTTCGGCGAAGAGCTCGACGCCATCTACCAGCAGATTCACACCTCGACCCTGCGCGACAACGCCGCCATCCTCTCGGCCCTCCTGCTCTATGCCGAGACCCCGGCCGGAGGAAAATTGATCGCCGATGTCCCCTTCAAGCTGGTGCGCGCCATCACCCAGAGCCGGGGCGGGCGCGACCGCTGGGAAAACACCCAGGAGAACATCTTCTGTCTCAACGCCCTCATCGACTACCGGCGCCTCTACGAACAGGAGAAGCCGGCAATGACGGTGCGGGCCCAGCTCGACGGCGTCCCCTTCGGCAGCGCCAGCTTCAAGGCCTTCACCGATCCGGCGGTGACCCTGGAGCGTCCGACCACTGCCGCCGACCCCGGGCGCACGGCGACGGTGCGGCTGGAGAAGGAGGGGGGCGGTCGTCTCTACTACGCCGCCCGCCTGACCTTTGCCCCCTTGCAGCTGCCGACGACCTCCGCCAATGCCGGCATCGAGGTGCAACGCGAATACAGCGTCGAGCGTAAGGGGAAATGGGAACTCCTCAAGAGCCCGATGACGATCAAGAGCGGCGAGCTGGTGCGGGTCGATCTCTACCTGTCGCTGCCGGCGGCGCGCCACTTCGTCGTCGTCGACGACCCCGTCCCCGGTGGCCTCGAACCGGTCAACCGCGACCTCGCCACCGCCTCCAAGGTCGATGACGACAAGGCAGAGAAGCGCTACGCCGGCAGCTCCTGGTGGTTCCGCTTCAACGACTGGCGTGAGTATGGTTATTCGCGCTGGAGCTTCTACCACCGCGAGCTGCGCCATCATGCCGTGCGCTATTACTCCGAGTACTTGAGCGCCGGCAATTACCACCTCTCCTACGTCGCCCAGGCCATCGCCCCCGGCGAGTTCACCGTCCCGCCTCTGGTCGCCGAAGAGATGTACGATCCCGACGTCTTCGGGCGCTCGCCGGCGGCGGTGCTGAAGGTGGAGGGCGGGGAGTAGGGGCAATCCTCGTGGTTGCCCGCTCTTGAGAGGCATCAGGCTTTCGTAGAAATTCTCTAGGGTGGAATCGGTAAAATGTGTAAAATATGATTATCATTTTTTGCGGAGGTTATATATGCGGGTCTCCATCAGTTCGACCGAGGCGGTCAGGAACTTTTCCGAGTTGTTGAACAACATCAAGTACCGGGGTGATTGTTACACCGTGATTCGCGGAGGCAAGCCGGCGGCTTGTCTGGTGCCGGTTGAGGCGAGTCGTTCCGGCGCGACTCTGGCCGACTTGCGCGAAATCGTGCGGCAACTCCCGCACCTTGACAACGGCGATCAATCATTCGCCGCCGATGTCATGGCGGCGGCAAAGACGCAACCGACCATGCCGGAGGCGCTGCCGTGGGAGTGATTCTCGACTCCAGCGAGATCATCGCTTTGGAGAGAAATCGGGGGATGGTCGAAAGCCTGATCGCCGGCCGCGAATCTGAACCGTTCGGGATCAGCGTGGTCACCGTGGCCGAGCTGCTGCATGGCGTCGAGCGTGCCGATAACGAAACCCGTCGGCTGCGGCGACAGGCATTTGTCGAAAAGGTCGTCGAGATGCTGCCGATTTACCCCTTCGACGTGGCTGCCGCGCGCATCTACGCCCGCATCTGGGCGTCGCTGGTGCAGCGTGGTTTTACCGTTGGGGCCCACGACCTGATTATCGCCGCGACCGCCATTTCCCTGGACTATGCGGTGATTACTTCGAACCGACGCGATTTCGAAAAGATCGAGGGGTTGCGGTTTGAGGTCAGGGCGTAAACAACCCTGCGGATTCAGGTCGGCCAGTGCCGCGAAAATTCCCGCAAAGCCGACCACACAATCAAGATTCCGGAAAATGTATTTGCCCAACATACAATCGTATGGTATACGCATTCAATATGAATGCCTTAGCGGAAATCCTCTCCTCGCGCGTCCGGGCCGAAATCTTTCGCCTCCTCTTCGGTCCCGGCGCCGAAAGACTGCACATGCGCGAGCTGGAGCGCCAGTCCGGGTGTGTCATCGGCACCATCCAGACCGAGCTGAAAAAGCTGCTGCGCCTCGAACTGGTCAGCTGCCGGCGTGATGGCAACCGCCTCTACTACCAGGCCAATCGCGCCCATCCCCTCTATGCAGAGATTCGTGGACTGGTGCTCAAGACGTCCGGATTGATCCCCGCCCTGAGTCAGGCTTTGGCCCCGGTGGCGGGGGTCCGGGTCGCTTTCGTCTTTGGTTCCCTGGCCCGGCAGGAGGAGGGCGCCGCCAGCGATATCGATTTGCTGGTCATCGGCCAGCCCGGACTGCGGCAACTGACAACTCTCCTTTCCGGGGTAGCGCAGCAGGTCGGGCGGGAGATCAATCCGCACACCATGGCGGTTGAGGAGTTTGTTCAGCGTCGGGCACAGGGGGATCACTTCGTGACGCAGTTGCTTGCGTCGCCACGGTTATTCGTCAGGGGGGACGAAGATGAGCTTGCAAAGCTGGGCGGATAACGGCTGGCTGCGGGCGCACCGCACCAGTCGTCAGGAGGTCGGTGAACTGCTGAAGATCGTCGAGCGAGATTTGCAGGATGCCCGTGCCGGAGGGTTGTCCGAGGATTGGCGTTTGGTATCGCCTACAACGCGGCTCTGAAGCTGTGCACCATCCTGCTCTATGCCGAAGGTTTTCGGGCCGAAAAGACGCTGCAACATTATCGGACGATTCAGACGCTGCCGCTGATCCTCGGGCAAGAGCGGCGGGGCGATGCCGATTATCTCGATACCTGTCGGAGCAAGCGGAATATCGCCGAGTACGACCGCACCGGTGCGGTCAGCGCCGGTGAGGCGCAGGAGTTGCTGACCTTTGTTGAAGAGCTGAGGGAAGATGTGCGGCGGTGGCTTGAAGTGCGGCATGGGGAGTTGGTGTAGAGAACATCGACCCCAACCTGCTGAAAGTGGCGGCGCGGCATCCGGAAGTGCTGCAGGAGTTGGCGGCGTAACAAAAAGGAAATGCAAAAATCCCCTTTGACCCGAGCGACATTTGTGTACATAATCGAAGGCACAAATGGAGGTGAGCCCCTATGAAATTCCTCAGCGTCCGAGATCTGCGCAGCAATTCCGCCAAGGTCTGGAAAGACCTGCCGGAAGAGAGGGAAATGGTCATTACCAGCAATGGCCGACCCATCGCCATCCTGGCGGCGATCAGCGAGTCGAATCTCGAAGAATCCCTCAGTGCTTTCCGCCAGGCCCGTGCTGTCGACGCCGTCGCTGGACTGCAACGCCGTTCCGCCGACCTGGGGACGGACACGTTGTCGATGGACGACATTGACGCCGAAATCAAGGCAGTCCGTAAAAAACGCCCATCCACGCAATGAAGATTGTTCTCGATACCAATGTCCTGGTCGCCGGGCTGTTGTCCCCCTTCGGACCGTGCGGGGAAATCGTCCGCATGGTCTCATCCGCCGAATTGACCCTCGCCGTAGATGCCCGCATCCTCATCGAATATCGTGACGTTCTCGCCCGCCCCAAGTTCAAGTTCGACCAGGACAAGGTCGAAGCGCTCCTCGATCATATCGAACATCGCGGCACCACCGTCGCCGCCTCGCCCCTGTCCCAATCCCTCCCCGATCGTGACGACGAACCGTTTCTCGAAGTCGCCATTGCCGCCAGGTCGATCTGCCTCGTTACCGGCAACCAGGTGCATTTTCCGACCGAGCTGTGCCAGGGAGTGATGGTTCTTTCGCCGGCGCAATTTTTACTGTTCTACAAACAGCGGTAGGGGCAATTCATGAATTGCCCCCGTATGAGACAATCGAGCAGTATCAGGCATCCCGACATGGTCAATCCCAGGTGAAAATTCTCCGCAACAAAACCTCCCGCCCCACTCCCCCCGCCGACCTCAACGGTAGCGACCCCGTGCGTGAAGGACTGGTCGTCGCCCACCACGGCGTCGCCGTTGAAGTGTTGTTCGACGATGGCGAGCGGCGGCTGGTGCGGGTCAAGCGCAGCTCGGGGCATGTCGTCGGCGATGCGGTGCTGGTCACCGGCGAAGTGCTGAAACGACTGCCGCGACGGACCGAACTCAACCGCCGCGACGCCCGCGGCGGGATCCATCTGGTGGCGGCCAATCTCGACCTCCTCGGCATCGTCGTCGCGCCGCAATCGCCGTTAGGTTTCGTCGATCGCGCCATCGTCGCGGCGCGGGTGGCCGAGCTGCGCCCCTTCGTCGTCGTCAACAAGTGCGACCTCCCCGAGACGCAAGGGCTCCTCGCCGACTTGGAGACGATCTACGCCGGGACGATTCCCCTCTTTCCCGTCAGTGCTGTCGAACGCCGCGGCCTCGATGCCTTGCTGGCCTTTTTCAGCGGCGGTCATCGCGGGGCCTTTGTCGGCTCTACCGGGGTCGGCAAGAGCTCCCTCCTCAACGCCCTCTGCCCCGACATTGAACTCAAGGTCGGCGCGGTCAGCGACTACAAGAGCATGGGGCGGCACACCACCGTGGTTTCGACCCTGCACACCCTCCCCGGCGGCGGCGAGCTTATCGACACCCCCGGCTTCCGTGATTTCGGCCTGGTCGCCATCGCGGCGGAAGACCTCTCCCTCCACTTCCCCGGACTGGAAGCGCGGGGAGAAACGGTCTGCCGCTTTCGCAACTGCCGCCACCGTACCGAACCGCGCTGCGCCGTGATCGCAGGGGTCGAAGAGGGGCGCATCGCTCAAGAACGCTATGCCACCTATCTCGAATTGCTCGACGAGATCGAAAGCGGCGACGCGGCATGAACTGGCTGCCAGGCGGAGGAGCAAGGCATATCTCACGCGGAGCCGCGGAGAACGCGAAGTAAAATCATTTCCTGATTAGCCCTGATTCTCAGCTTGCATTAAGGTCCCCCTTTGACAAAGGGGGGTAACACCTCTGTCTGAGAATTGGGCCTAATTCGCTCGGTTACCCACCCAGTGAGTCCAACCGATGAAGCCTCGCCTGCGGATTCTCCTAGTTTTTCTCCTGTCGATCGGCGCCCTCCTCGCCTTTACCACCTGGATCTCCCTGCGGCCCCTGCCCCCCTCCCTCGAATCGCCGTTGCAGGCGGTGCGCAAGGCGCAGCTCCTCGATCGCAGCGGCATTCCCCTTTCCATCACCTATGATAACGACTGGAACCTCAGCGACGTCGTCCCCCTGCATGAGATGCCAACCCTGCTGGTCAGCGCCTTCATTGCCGCCGAGGATCGCCGTTTCTACCGCCACGGGGGTGTCGATTGGCTGGCACGGCTGCATGCGTTGGGGCAGAACCTTGTCGCCGGGAGAGCGGTGCGTGGGGCCAGCACCATCAGCGAGCAGGTGGTGCGTCTTCTCCATCCCCGCCCGCGCACGGTGTGGTCGCGCTGGCTCGAAGGCTTCGAGGCGGTGGCGCTGGAGCGACGCTTTGCTAAGGAGCGCATCCTCGAGTTTTATCTCAACCAGGTCCCCTACGCCGCCCGCCGCCGCGGGGTGGTGCAGGCGGCGCGGAGCTATTTCGATCGCGACTTGGGCACCTTGAGTCATGGCGAGATGCTCGCCCTGGCGGTGATGGTGCGGGCGCCGGCGCGCCTTGAGCCGCAAGGTCACAGCGAGGAGTTGCGCCGGCGCATGCTGCGTCTGGCGGAGGGGCTGGTCGAGAGCGGCACCCTGCCGGCCGCCGAGTTGGAGATCCTCGCCGGCCAAAGTTTCGAACTGCACAAGCTGACCCTGCCGGTGCAGGCCGGCCACTTCATCCGCCATGTCAGCGCCCAGCCCCTGGCTCCCGAGTTCTCCCCCGAAGGCCGCCGCGACACCACCCTTGATGCCGGTTTGCAGAGCCGGGTGCAGGCGATCCTCGACAGCCGCCTCCTCGATCTGAAGTCGCGCCAAGTCGGCGACGGTGCGGTGCTGGTGGTCGATTACACGAGTGGCGAGATCCTCGCCTGGGTCAACGGCGGCGGCGACGATCCGGAAATTCGGGAAAGCCGCATCGACGCCATCCTCACCCCGCGCCAGCCCGGCTCGGCCCTCAAGCCCTTCGTCTACGCCCTTGCCCTTGAGCAGGGCTGGACCGCCGCCACCCTCATCGACGACTCCCCCTTGGCCAGCGCCGTCGGCAGCGGTCTCCACGACTACCGCAACTACAGCCGCCAGCACTACGGCCCCCTGCGCCTGCGCGACTGCCTCGGCAACTCTCTCAACATCCCGGCGGTACGGACCGCCGAATTCGTCGGCCCCCAACGTCTCCTCGAGTCCTTGCGCCGCCTCGGCTTCGCCAGTCTGACCCAGCCAGCCGACTGGTACGGTCTCGGTCTCGCCCTCGGCAACGGCGAGGTCACTCTTTTCGAACTGGTGCAGGGCTACGCCGCCCTTGCCAACGGCGGCGTAGTGGTGCCGCTGCGGGCGGTTACCGTCGCGACCGGGCCGCCGCGCGCAGCGGTGCTCAGCGCTGAAAGCGCCTCCCTCATCGCCAACATCCTCTCCGACCCGGCGGCACGCCAACTCGAATTCGGCCGCGGCAGCCTCCTCAGCCTGCCGCTGCAGACGGCGGTCAAGACCGGCACCTCCACCGATTACCGCGATGCCTGGGCGGTCGGCTTCAATCACCGCTTTGCGGTCGGGGTGTGGATGGGAAATCTCGATCAGCAGCCGATGCGCGAGATCACCGGCGCCATCGGCCCGGCCCTGGTCCTGCGCTCGGTCTTCGCCGAACTTGCGCGCCACGACGAGGGGCGGCGCCTCTACCTCAGTCCCCGCCTCACCGCCCGCAGCATCTGCCGCGACAGCGGCGGAGAGGCCGGCCCCGACTGCCCGAGCCTGCCGGAGTGGTTCGCGCCGGGGACTCAATTGCGCCCCTGTAGCGTGCGCCACGGCGAAGCCCGACCGGCGGCAGCGGTAACGGCGCAGGCGGGGGGCCTGCAACTGCTGCAGCCGACCCCCGATCTCATCCTCGCCCGCGACCCGCGCATCCCCGACGCGCTCGAGGCCTTTGCCTTCGAACTCCCGCCGGGGCTGAAGATTGCCCAGACCGAATGGCGGGTGGACGGCCAGCTCGTTGCCACCACCGGCCGTGGCATCGAGCGCTACCTCTGGCCGCTGCAGCGGGGGAAACACACGGCGCAGGCGCGTGTCCGCTTTGTCGATGGACATGTCGATGAGGCCGCGGTGGTTTCATTCCGGGTGAAATAGGCGCAAAGAGAGAGCAGGGTGGTGCGGAAGGAAAAGCGCGATGGGGCTGGCTATGAGCCGGCCCCGTCGCGCTTTAAACAGGAGGAAGCGGGAGGTTTCAGGCCTCGATCCCCAGCGGCTGGTCGCTGTGGGGGCCGGGGGCGAATTCGAGAATCCCCTCGATGCGGACGACGAGGCGGGCGTGAATCTGTTGATGGGTGGCCGTGGCATTGCGTCCGGAGCTGGCTGAGGCTTCGACCGCCGATTCGACAAAACATTCGAGCTGGTAGCCGCGGGCGCTGATCGGGTCGACGACGGCGAGGGCGAGGCGCGGAACCTCGACGACATTTTCCAGGGTCTTCGGGCAGACCCAGGAATCGAAGACGATATGGCGGGGGTCGGAAACCTTGAGGTGCTCGGCGGCCGCAAGATGAGGGCGGGCGCGCTGATCGGCGGAGGCGACAAAAGCGAAGGAACTCCCTTCGATGAACTGTTTCAGCTTTTTCGAAATCATGGCGGGGATTCTCCCTGGCTGCCGAGGTTTTCGAGATAGCGTTCAGCCTGCATGGCGGCCATGCATCCCGAGGCGGCGGCGGTAACCGCCTGACGGAAATGACGATCCTGCACATCGCCGGCGGCAAAAACCCCGGGAATGCTGGTGGCGGTGAAGTCACGGGTGAGAATATAGCCGTCGGCATCGACTTCGAGCTGGTCGCGAAAGAGGGCGGTATTGGGGGTGTGGCCGATGGCGATGAAGATGCCGTCACAGGCCAGTTCCTCCGGCGGCCCGCCACCGTCCTGCAGGGTGACGCCGGTGACACCGCTGCTGCGGTCGCCGCGTAAGGCGACGACCCGGGTATTGAGGCGCAACGTGACGCCGGGGAGGGCCAAGGCTCTGTCGCGCAGCATCGGGGTGGCGCGCAGGGTGTCGCGGCGGTGAATAACGGTGACCTTGCGGGCGAAGCGGGCGAGGTGGGCGGCTTCGTCGAAGGCGGTGTCGCCGCCGCCGACGACAACGACTTCTTTCCCCTTGTAGAAGAAAGCGTCGCAGGTGGCGCAGACCGAGAGGCCGCGCCCCATCAGTTCCCATTCGTTGGCGAGGCCGAGGAGGCGCGGGATAGCGCCGGTGCAGATGATAACGCTGTCACCGCGGTAGCAGACGTCGTCGAGCCAGGCACGGAAGGGACGGGTGGCGAGGTCGACACGGGTGATGATCCCTTCGACAAATTCGGCCCCGAAGCGACGGGCCTGGGCTGCCATCTGTTCCATCAGAACTGGCCCCTCGATCCCCTCGGCAAAGCCGGGGAAATTATCGATGGTGGTCGTCCCGGTGAGTTGCCCCCCCGGTTGCGCTCCCTGGATGACCAGGGCTGTGCTGTTGTTGCGGGCGGCGTAGATGGCGGCGGTAAGGCCGGCCGGACCGGAACCGAGGATGAGCTGGCGATAGACGGGGGCTTCAGGGGCGGGCATGGTCCGACTCCTCGAACTGGCGTTCGGCGTGATAGGAAGAGCGCACCAGCGGCCCGGCCTCGACGTGGGTGAAGCCGAGGGCGAGGGCGGCGCGGCGCAGTTCGGCAAACTCGTCCGGCGGCAGATAGCGCACCACCGGATGGTGCTGGCGGCTCGGGGCGAGATACTGGCCGAGGGTGAGCATGGCGCAGCCGGCGTGGCGCAGGTCGGCAAAGACCGCCAGGAGCTCGTCGTGACTTTCGCCGAGGCCGAGCATCAGCCCCGACTTGGTCGGCAGCTGCGGCGCGGTGCGTTGGGCCTCGGCGAGGAGGTGAAGGGAGCGGCGGTAATCGCCGCCCTGGCGGGCCTGGGGATAAAGGCGCGGCACCGTTTCGAGATTGTGGCCGAGGATATCGGGTGGGGCGGCGACAATCGTCGCCAGGGCGTCGTGGTTGCCGGCGAGATCGGGGATGAGGAGCTCGACCCGACAGTCGGGAGCGAGGTGGCGCAGGGCCGCGGTCATTTCGGCGAAGACCGCGGCGCCGCCGTCGGCGAGATCGTCGCGGGTGACCGAGGTGATGACGGCGTGCTTCAGTCCGAGCTCGGCGACGGCGCGGGCGACCCGTTCGGCTTCCTGCGGGTCGGGGGGGAGGGGACTCCCGGTGGCGACGTTGCAGAAGGCGCAGTCGCGGGTGCAGCGATCGCCGAGGATCATGAAGGTGGCGACGCCGCGGCTCCAGCATTCCCCCTGGTTGGGACAGGCGGCGCTGCGGCAGACCGAATGCAGGCCGCCGCTGCGGTGGTAGCGGTCGATGCGGGCAAAGTTGGGACCGGCCTGAAAGCGCACTTTCAGCCAGTCGGGCTTGCGTTCAACAGTCGGTTTCATAGCTTCCCAGGTAGCGACGTCCAAAGATTTCGGCAAAAAGGGGGATGAGGCGTTCCTCGACTTCGGCCCGGGGGACGGCGCGGCCGAGGTGATCTTCGAGGGAGGTCGGGCGCACGCCTTGCAATCCGCAGGGGACGATGACGGCGAAGCCGGCGAGGTCGGCCTGCGCCAGATTGAGGGCGAAACCATGCCACGTCACCCAGCGGCGGACGGCGACGCCGATGGCGGCGATCTTCTCCCTGCCGACCCAGACCCCGGTGCGGCCGGGGCTGCGCTCGCCGCGCAGACCGTAGTCGGCAAGGAGGCGGATGAGCAATTCCTCAAGCAGGCGCAGGTAGCGGTGGAGGTCGCGTCCCAAAGCATCGAGATCGACGATGGGGTAGCCGACCAGCTGTCCCGGCCCGTGATAGGTGACGGCGCCGCCGCGGTTGCTGTCATGCACGGTGATGCCGCGGCGCGCCAGTTCCGGCGGCGCCACGAGCAGCTCCTCGGCTTGGGCGCGACGGCCGCAGGTCACGGTCGGCGGGTGCTCCAGCAGCAGGAGAATGTCACCGGGAGTCCGTGGGCGTGCCGCCAGCAATTTCTCCTGCAAGGCGATGCCCTGGTCGTAGGGGAGACGGCCGGGGCGCAGGGTGTAAAAAGCTGGGCGCTGCGCGGATTCAGATCGGTTCAAAGTTGCTCTTGTCGGCGCCGCACAGGGGGCAGGCCCAATCATCGGGAAGCGCGGAAAAAGGGGTGCCCGGCGCGATGCCGTTGGCCGGGTCACCCTCGGCGGGATCGTAAACGTAGTCGCAGATGACACAACGGTATTTACCCATTACTTCCTCCTTGCGATGATGACGGGTCGATGCTTCGTGCGGTTGGCTCGCTAAGTCTAGATGCTTTCGGCGCGCTGGCAAGCGCGATCAGATCATTCCAACGAGTGTCTTGACCGTCTTTTCAATCCCATCCGCCGCTTCGCTGATGCGGCCGGCGAGCATGTAGGCGGGGGAGGTGATCAGCTTGTTTTCGTTGTCGATGATGCACTCGCGCACCGGGCAGTCGTGATGCTTCGCCCCCATGGTCTTCAACGCTCCGGCGGTGTCGGCGTCGGTGCCGATGGTCAGGGCCGGGGAGCGCTTGTCGCCGCCGAAGACCTGAGCGAGGACGGCGGGGGCGATGCAGACGGCAGCCAGCGGTTTTTTCTCCGCATGCATCTCGCGCAGGAGGCGGGCGACCTCGGGGTGGACGGCGCACTCGGCTCCCTTGACGGCGAAGTCGCAGAGGTTCTTGGCGGCGCCGAAACCGCCGGGGAGGATGAGGGCGTCGAGTTCAGTCGCCTTGACCTCCTTGATATTCTTGATCTTGCCGCGGGCGATGCGCGCCGATTCGACCAGGACGTTGCGCGTCTCTTGGGGCGCAACCTCGCCGCTGAGGTGGTTGACGACATGCATCTGCGCCATGTCGGGAGCCATGCACACCGCCTCGGCCCCGGCCCGGTCGATGGCCAGCAGGGTGATGACCGCTTCGTGAATCTCGGCGCCGTCGTAGACGCCGCAGCCCGAAAGAATGACCCCGATCTTCTTCGCCATGAGCAACCTCCCTTTAAGAAAAGTGCTGCCGATAAGTGCGCCGGTGCAAAAGGGGAGAACCGGCTATTCCCGCGAATAGACGACGGCGACGGCCCGGGGGCGGACTTCGCCCTTGACGACAAAGCCGTGCGGTTCGGTGGAGTCGTAATAGACCGAGTCGCCGGGGGCCATGGCCATGATCTGCTCGGCGTAGTGCAGTTCGAGTTCTCCTTCGAGGAGGAAGAGAAACTCCTCCCCCTCATGGCTGACGAGGAGTTCGTCGCGCCACTCGGTTTCATCGAAATCGACGAGAAACGGTTCGAGGTTGCGGTTCTTCTTGCCGTAGGCGAGGGAGTGGTAGGTATAGGGGGGGGCGTTGTCACCGCCGCCAGGGCGCCGTTGCAGGCGGCGGCTCTCGCCGGCCTTGACCAGGATGCATTTGGAGGTCCCCTCCTCCTGGAAGAAGGAGTGGAGGCCGACTTTGAAGGTCTTGGCGATGCGCAGCAGGGTGGCGAGGGGGGGGATGACCTGCTCATTTTCGATCTGCGAGAGGAGGGGTTTGGAGAGGCCGGTCCCTTCGGCGAGATCCTGCAGGGTCATGCGCCGCTCCTGCCGCAGCCGGCGAATCTTCATGCCGATTTGCAACTCCTTGACCTCTTCGCGCCGCTTGTCCGCCATCGGTTACCTCACTGTTTTTTCTTGAATTTTTAACCTTTGCGCAAGAACCAAGTCAAGGATTTAGTGGATGGTGGGGATCGTTCCTTTCACGGTCGGTTGTTCTGTCTTGCTCCCGCACGAACCGCTGCAGCCGCAGCTTTCCCCCCGCGCCTTGCCGAACGATTCGCGCCCTTCCCTGAAGGCGAACCAGGCGATGAGGAGGGCGCCGATGGCGTCGAGGCTGCCGATGCCGGTGAGGGCGTAGCCGGCACTGGAGACGAGGAGGACCACCGAGAGGTAGAGGCAGGCCCGCGAGCAGGCGGCGTCGGCGAGGATTGCCGGCGAGTTGAGGGCGGTGCCGACCTTCACCTTGTAGTGGATCAGCAGCCACATGAAGGTCATGGAGGCGAGGGAAACGACGATCCCCCAGAAGGTCGTCTCGGGGCGGTGCTGCTGCCAGAGGTTGAGGGCGGCGGTCGCCACCAGGGCGGCGGTGAGGAGGTAGAAGGCGCCGCCGGTGATGCGCAGGGCGCGGCGCTCGAAGTCGTCGTGGCTCTCGCCGGCGTTGGCGGCGATGCGGCGCAGCATGTGCCAGATGCCGACCGCCGAGATCACTTCGATGAAGGAGTCGACGCCGAAGCCGAAGAGGGCCAGGGTCTCGTCCGCCGCCCCGAGCCAGACGGAGACCAGCCCCTCGACGAGGTTGTAGCCGATGGTGAAGAGCGCCAGCAGCCGGGCGCGGGCGTAAAGTTGTTCGCGGGTTGGTTTAGTCATTTTGTTCAATCTTTCTCCAGATCTCCCTGGGGGGATTTAGCCGGGGCTTTACCTTTCTTTTTCGGCTTCACCACGAGAATTACCCTCCCCCCTGCCGCCACAACAACACCGCCCCCGTCACCACCACATGAGCAGCGCCAGCGGCACCAGCCCCGACCAATTCACATCCGTTGTGCCGTCTCGGCCACCTGTGCTGCCAATGCAGTCAAGGGAATCGCCTCGATGCCGGTTGCCAGGCGGTAACGTTCCGTCCCCGGATAGACGACAAACTTCTTTGTCGGGGAGAGGTCGGCGCAGGCCGCATGGAACCCGCGCTCGGGGCGGGGGGTGAGACTGCGCTTGATTTCGATGGCCCACAGCGACCCATCCGGCCAGTGCAATAGCAGGTCGATTTCGGCTCCGCCACTGGTGCGGTAGAAATAACCCTGCACCTGTCCCATGCCGACACACAGCAAGTTTTCTATCGCGAAACACTCCCAGCTCTGTCCGACCACTGGGTGGGCGAGCAGACTCTCTTTGTCCTGAATCGCCAGCAACGCATGCACCAGCCCGCTGTCCCGCACGTAGACCTTGGGCGACTTGACGAGGCGCTTACCGATATTGGTGTGCCAGGGGGGAAGCCGGCGTACCAGCAACAGATCGACCAGCAGGTCAAGGTAGCCGGCGACGGTTTTGACATCGACCCCGAGTCCGCGGGCAAATTGGGCGGTGTTGAGCAGCCCCCCCTGGTGGTGGGCTAGCATGACCCAGAAGCGGCGCAAGGTTTCGGCGGCAATCCGCGGTCCGAACTGCGGGATGTCCCGTTCCAGGTAAGTGCGAATAAAATCCTGCCGCCAGCGCAGACTCCTGCGCGGATCGGCCGCGAGCAAGCTTTCAGGAAAGCCTCCGGCGACCCACAAATGGTCCGCCGGAATGTCGCCGGTCTCCAGCAGATGGAAGGGGGAGAGTTCGAGATAGGCGATACGACCGGCCAGGGTTTCGCCGGACTGTTTGAGCAGGTCGAGAGAGGCTGATCCGAGGAGCAGGTAGCGCCCGTTGCGCCGACCGTTGCGTCGCCCCTGATCGATGAGGCCGCGCAGTACCGGAAAGAGTCCGGGGGCGCGGTGGACTTCGTCGAGGATGACCAACCGGTCGAGATGGTCGGCCAGATAGAGTTCCGGCTGCGCCAGTTTGGCGCGGTCTTGGTCGGATTCGAGGTCGAGATAGAGGGCATCGCCGGTCTTGCCGACCTCTAGGGCCAGGGTCGTCTTGCCGACCTGGCGCGGGCCGAGCAGGGCCACCGCCGGTGAATCGGCCAATGCCTCGGATAATTTAGAAGAGATCTGTCGGATTATCATGTGTGCAATTGTGGACATAAGCTCCATGATTTGCAAGGATAAATCGTCCAGCTACTACTCTACCCCCCCAGCATCCACAACAGCACCGCCCCCGTCACCACCACATTGAGCAGCGCCAGCGGCACCAGCCCCTGCCAGCCGAAATGCATGAGCTGATCGTAGCGTAATCTGGGCAAGGTGCCGCGCACCCAGATGAAGACGAAACAGACGCCGAGAACCTTGAGCCAGAACCAGACGATGCCGGGGAGAAGCGGGCCGTGCCAGCCGCCGAGGAAAAAGACGGTGGTCATGGCGCCGAGGATGATGAGGTTGATGTACTCGCCGACGAAGAAGAGGCCGAAACGCATCCCCGAGTATTCGGTGTGAAAGCCGGCGACGAGCTCGTTCTCCGCCTCGGGGAGGTCAAAGGGGGTGCGCTTGCTCTCGGCGGCGACGCTGACCAGGAAGATGAGAAAGGCCGCCGGCTGGGTGACGGCAAAGGGGAGGGAGCTTTGCGCGTTGACGATGTCGGTGAGGGAGAAGGAGCGGGCCGCCAGGATCACCGGTACCACCGCCAGCCCCATGGAGAGCTCGTAGGAGATGAGCTGGGCCAGGCCGCGAATGCCGCCGAGGAGGGCGTACTTGGAGTTGCTGGCCCAGCCGCCCAAGGCCACGCCGTAGACCGCCAGGGAGGAGAGACCGAGGAAGTAGAGGACGCCGACATTGAGGTCGCAGATCGCCATGGAGATGTCGCGGCCGAAGAGGTGCAGGGGCGGACCGAAGGGGACGATGGCGAAGGCGAGGATCGCCGTCACCGCCGCCATGCCGGGGGCGAGCATGAAGAGCCACTGGTCGGCGCGGTCGGGAACGACATCCTCCTTACTCAGCATCTTGATGACGTCGGCCAGCGGCTGCAAGAGGCCGAAGGGGCCGACGCGGT
>Ga0154464_1007_pt1 | contig 17189 bp, 16 predicted proteins | sample RifGroC2_FD_105657 | JGI IMG/M metagenome (GOLD analysis project Ga0154464, IMG submission 105657) | Desulfuromonadales bacterium GWC2_61_20
GCGTTCATCAGCAAGGTCATGCCGAGAAGGACCACCCCGGCGGCGGCGGCGTTGAGTTGAAAGGCCTCTTCCGGGCGCGAGGTCCAGTTGAACATCTGGATCGGCATGACGGTGAAGGGCTCGGCCAGCCACTTGAAGGAGAGGTAGGGGAACTCGGCGATGAAGGGGCTGGCCGGCAGGAAAGCGATGAAGGTCAGGGCGCCGATGGTGATGATCGGCGCCGTCTCACCGATGGCGCGGGAGAGACCGATGATGACCCCGGTCAACAGGCCGCCGGCCGAGTAGGGGAGGAGATGGTCGGAGACCATCTGCCAGCGGGTGGCGCCAAGGGCGTAGGCGGCCTCGCGGACGCCGCCGGGGATGGCGCGCAGCGCTTCGCGGGTGGCGACGATGACGATAGGGAGGATCAACAGGGCCAACGTCAGGCCGGCGGTGACGATGCTCTGGCCGAGATGGAGGCGGTGGACGAAGAGGCCGAGGGCCAGCAGACCGTAGACGATGGAGGGCACCCCGGCGAGATTCATGACATTGATCTCGATGAGGGCGGTGAGCCAGTTCTTCGGCGCGTACTCCTCCAGGTAAATGCCGGCGGCGACCCCGAGGGGGACGGCGGTGCAGGCGGTGACGAGCATGACCAGGCTGGAGCCGACCCAGGCTGAAAGAATGCCGGCGCGCTCGGCCAGGCGCGAGGGGAAGTGGGTGAAGAACTCCGGCGTCAGGCGCGGCGCCCCGTCGATGGCGAGGCGGGTGAAGAGGCCGAGGAGGGTCAAAAGCGCTACCAGCAGGGCGAGGATGCCGAGGGCGATGAACATCTTCTCCAGCAGTTTCTGGCGGCGGATCAGGCTTTGGGTGTCGGTATTCATAAACAATCCTTTACGGCACTTTCCGGGCTGATCAAATGTGCTTGGATGCAAGGCGCCGTCGGGTTGAGGAGTGAGGCGTACCGGAAGGTACGTCGCAACGACGAGGACCGGCGGCAACGCCGCAGACGAGTGCATTTCATCAGCCTAGTACGCCTCCCGGAATTTCTTGCGCAGCCAGTAACCGATGACGTTGAAGACCAAAGTAATCAGCAGCAGGGTCAGGCCGGCGGCGAAGATCGTCTGGTAGCCGATGCTGTCGTGGGGGAGATCGCCGAGGGAAACCTGGACGATGAAAGTGCTGATGGTCGCCGCCGGCTGCAGCGGATTGACCGTCAGGTTTGGCTGCATCCCGGCGGCGATGGCGACGATCATCGTTTCGCCGACGGCGCGCGAGATGCCGAGGATGAAGGCGGCGGCGAGGCCGGAGAAGGCTGCGGGCATGACCACGGTAATGGCGGTGCGCAGGCGTGTCGCCCCCATGGCGTAGGCCCCCTCGCGCAGTTGCATCGGCACCGCGCGCATGGCATCCTCGCTCACCGAGCTCACCGTCGGGATGATCATCAGGCCCATGACCAGGCCGGCGGCAAGCATGTTGAAGCCGGGGAGTTCGGGATAGAGCTTCTGCAGCAGCGGCGTCACCATGACTAGAGCGAAGTAGCCGAAGACCACCGTCGGCACGGCCCCGAGGAGCTCCAAGATCGGCTTGACCAGCTCCCGTACCCGCGGCGTGGCGAACTCGCTCAAGTAGGTGGCGATGATCAGACCCAAGGGGATGGCGACGCCGACGGCGACGGCGGTGGTGGTCATGGTTCCGGCCAACAGGGGGAGGATACCGAAATGGGCATCGTCGAAGAGGGGGGTCCACTGGCGGTCGGTGAGGAAATCGCCTAGGGGGACGTGGGCAAAGAAGGGGATCGACTCCTTGACCAGGATGACGATGATCGCCAGGGTCACCGCCACCGCCGAGAAGGCGGCGAGAAAGAGCCCGGCCTCGATGACCTTCTCGCCGAGATGGCGGCGCAGGGGGCGGCCTAACGTCGCAGCCGCTGATTTCTTGTCGCGGAGATGGGGGACTAGTGACTTCATTATCTCTTCCTTTTCATTTCCCCCTCTCCCGACCCTCGCCCACAAGGGGAGAGGGAGCATTTATCCCCCTCCCTTGATGGGAGGGGGTTGGGGGAGGGTGCCCTGTTTGGCTATTGCTTGCCTTCGCGCTGCAACAGCTCCTCGACGGTGACGCCGACTTCAGCTACGCCGCCGAAAGCGGTGCCGAGTTTCTTCTTGGCGACGTTCTCTTTGGCCAAAGTGTAGGCTTTCTCCGGCAGGGGGACATACTTGACCGATGCCGCCAGGGCCGGCCCCTCGGTGAGGTAGAAGTCGACGAAGGAGCGTACTTCCGGCTTATTCAGAGCAGCGGCGTTGATGTAGATGAAGATCGGCCGCGACAGCGGCTGGTAGGTGCCGTTCTTGACTGTCTCGAAGGAGGGGGAGACGGCGACGGCTCCGGCCTTCTCGATGATCGGTACGGCTTTCAGCTTCTTGCTGTTCTCGGCGTAGTAGGCGTAGCCGAAGTAGCCCAGCGCGCCCTTGTCCCGCGACACCCCCTGCACCAGGACGTTGTCGTCCTCGCTGGCAGTGAAGTCGCCGCGGCTCGACTTGGCCTTGCCGACGACCGCCTCGGTGAAGTAGTCGAAGGTGCCGGAGTCGGCGCCGGGGCCGTAGAGCTTGAGCTCCTCCGCCGGCCAGGTCGGGTTGATCTGGTTCCACCTGGTCACATTGGTCTGCGCCGCCGGCTCCCAGATCTTCTTCAGCTCGTCGACGGTGATGCTCCCCAGCCAGTCGTTCTTCGGATTGATCACCACGGTCAGGGCGTCGTAGGCGACGGGGATCTCGATATATTGGATGCCGGCGGCGCGGCAGGCGTCCATCTCTTTCTTGACGATGGGGCGGGAAGCGTCGGCGATGTCGATCTCGCCGCGGCAGAACTTCTTGAAGCCGCCACCGGTGCCGGAGATCCCTACCGTCACCTTGATCGCCCCGCGCTGGGCGGTCTGGAACTCCTCGGCCACCGCTTCGGTGATGGGGTAGACAGTGCTCGAACCGTCGATCTTGACAATCTTGTCTTCGGCGTTGACAACTTGTGTTCCACCCAGTAACAGCGCCGTAACGGCCAGCAGCAACATTCCTTTACGCATCGTTTTTTCTCCTTGGTTGGCTTCGCTCATCTTGGATTTTCTCATCTGGTTGGCGAAAGTCTAGACCGCACAAGTTGCAGTTATGTGACAACTGGCCAACACTTGCGTGAACTTTTCACAGTTCCTGCTGCGCCCGGCGCGGCGAAAAGCGCACGGCGACAATGCGGATGCAGCCAACGACATGACCAGAGCGATGAGCATGGCGAGGCGCTGCCAGTCGAGATCGCGGTGCCAGAAGGCCATGACTTCGGTGAGGACGGTGACCATGACCGTGTCGATGATGTAGGTCACCTTGACTCGCCCTTCGGTGAAGTAGGCGAGGGCGGTGCGCAGAATCTCGACAATGGCCAGAACGCAGAGCATGTCGATGAGGATGGTCTTGAAGGCGTCGTGGAAGCCCTGGCTTGCCACCAGGCGCAGATCGTAGAGGGTGGCAGCGATGCCGGCGAGGGTGGCGAGCAGGATGGTGACGACGAAGAGGGAAAGGACGGCCCGGGCCGAAATTTCGAAGAACCGGGTGAGCTTGGGATCGAGACTGACTGCGTTCATCATGAGCAAACCTCCTTTGCCGTAAGAATGGCAAGAGAAGGTGACGGGGAGGTGACAATCAGGTGAGAAGACAGTGAAAATTTATGCCGGTGTCAAAGGCTTGCCAGCGCGGGGGGAAAAGGCTAACCTTTTCATCTGCCGCACCTGAACGCGGGGGATAAGCGGCATGGACAAACGTGAAACAGGATAGGAAAACATGGAATCAATCCTCGGCGAACTCGTTTTTATCTTCTTTCTGATTCTGGCCAACGGTTTCTTTTCCGGCTCCGAGTTGGCCATCCTTTCGGCCCGCAAGAGTACCATTGCCCGGCTGGTCGCCGAAGGGAGCAGCAGTGCCCGCATGGTGGAAAAGCTGCAGAACGATCCGCACCGTTTTCTGGCGACGGCGCAGATCGGCGTCACTGTCGTCGGCTCCCTGGCCGCGGCGGTCGGTGGGACGACGGCGGTCGAATTTCTCAGCCCCGTGCTGCAGACCAGTTCGTTCCCTTTAATTCGCGACGCGGCCGAACCGATCGCAATCGGTTTGGTGGTGGCTCTGGTCGCCTATTTTTCCCTCGTCCTCGGGGAACTCGCCCCCAAGACCATCGGCCTGCAAAAAGCCGATCGCATGGCTCTCATCGTGGCCAAGCCGATCAATGCCCTCGCCACCATCGCCGGGATCGCGGTCAAGTTTTTAACCGTATCGAACCGCGTGGTCCTGGCTCTGGTCGGGGTCAAGCCGGCCAGCGGTCAGGAATTCATCACCCGGGACGATGTGTTGCACGCCGTCGCTTCAGGGGGCGAAGGCGGAGCGCTGAACCCCTTCGAGCAGAAAGTCATCGAGAACATGCTCGACTTCACCCAGACCCAGGTGCGCGAAGTCATGGTCCCCCGCCCCCGCATCGTTGGCCTCAATCTTGATCTTACCCACGAGGAGCTCATTGAGTTGGTGTTGAACAACCCGTTTTCCCGCTATCCGGTTTACCGCCACGGCATCGACAATGTCAGCGGCTTTATTCATGCCAAAGACCTCCTCGGGCTGGCGGTCCTTGCTCCCGCCGCCTCCATCGACAGCATCATCCGCCCGGCCTTCTTTGTCCCGGAGCCGAAGAAAATCGATGCGCTGCTGCGCGAGATGCAGCACCGTCGTCTGCACATGGCGCTGGTGGTCGACGAGTACGGGGGGTTGAGCGGACTGGTCACGACCGAGGATATTCTCGAAGAGCTGGTCGGGGAAATCGAGGACGAGCACGATGACGAGCCCGGCCGCATCAAACGTCTGAGCGACGGCGCCTATCTGGTTGACGCCCTCCTTCCCCTCAACGACGCCGAAGAGTTGCTCGGCATCAAAATCCCCGACGACCTTCCCTGCGACACTCTGGCCGGGCTGGTTTTGCACCTGTTGCGGCGTTTCCCCCTGGCCGGAGAAGCGGTGGAGTGGCAGGGACTCCTCCTCACCTGTGTCGAGGTGACGCCGACGACACTCGTGCGCATCAAGATTGAAAAACGCAGCGAGGATGTGTCCGAAGCGGATTGAGCGTGCCCGAGTTCAGAAGAAAGGCAAAGACAAAGGGAGCGGCCGCCGGGCCGCTCCCTTTGTCTTTGCCAGACTGTGGCTGGCCGTGGCATTACGGCTCAGCCTATTCGTTTGGTGCCGGAGCGCTTGCCGAGGAAGAGCGATGTGGCGATGGCTGTCGCCAGGGTCAGGGCGATCACGGCCAGCGACAGCGCGATGGGGACATGGATGCCAAGCATCGCCAGGAGCATCTTGACGCCGACGAAAGCGAGGATGAAGGAGATACCGTACTTCAGATAGGCGAAGAGGTCGAGCACCCCGGCAAGGAGGAAATAGAGGGCGCGCAGGCCGAGGATGGCGAAGACGTTGGAGGTGAAGACGATGAAGGGGTCGAGGGTGATGGCGAAGATCGCCGGGATCGAGTCGAGGGCGAAAATCACGTCGCTGGCCTCGACCATGACCAGCGCCACCAGCAGCGGACTGCCGATAAGCATGCCGCGGCGGCGGGTGAGGAACCAGTCGCCGTGGACGCGGCGGGTAATCGGCAGCACCCGCTTGACCAGGCGCACTGCGAGGTTGCGTTCCGGCCGCACCGTCCCCTCGCCGCCGAAGGCCATCTTGGCGGCGGTGAAGATGAGCAGGACGCCGAAGATCCAGAAGAGCCAGCGGAAATTAGCCAATAGTTCGATGCCGGCAAAGATGAAGATGGCACGCATGACCAGGGCGCCGATGATCCCCCATTTGAGGATGCGCCCCTGGAAACGCTCGCCGATGCCGAAGGCGGCGAAGATCATGATGAAGACGAAGAGGTTGTCGACGGAGAGGGATTTCTCGATAAGGTAGCCGGCGAGAAACTCCAGCGCCGGTTCCCGTCCCAGAGTCAGGTAGATGCCGAGGTTGAAGAGGAGCGCCAGGGTGACCCAGACACAACTCCAGATCAACGCCTCGCGCATGCCGATACGGTGGCTGTAGCGATTGAGGCCGAGGTCGATCGCCAGCATGACGGTCATGAGCAGGGCAAAGATGCTTCAGAGCAGGGAAGTGTCAGTCATGCGGGGTCATGTCCTTCATCATATTTTGGGCCTGGAGGTGCGGTCACTGCGCCATGCGTTGCAGTACCTGCTCGAGTTTTTTTATGGCTTCGCCATAGCCTGCCCAGTCTCCCTGCCGCTGCAGCGAGATGGCCTTCTCGAAAATTGCCTTTGCTTCTTTGGCTAGTTGCGGCTGCGTTGATTTCAGTTGTGGGTAAACACTTGCCGTCGCGTCTTTGCTGCCGCGGATGACTTCGGTGCCGCGCTGGTTCCAGAGGGTCAGTTGGGGGGAAATTTCCGCGTCCTGGTTGATCCGGGCGTCGACCTGCTTCGGGCCGTAGACCAGCCGATCACGGGGGAAGGTGTAGGCATGCAATTTCCCGTAATTCGGTTCGTCACAGCGCGCCGTCAGCCAGGCTGCCAGATTGTCCCGTTTCGAAGGGGTAAAGGGGAGGAGCAGGATGTATTCCTCTTTCTTCTCCCCCGGCAGCTTCATGATGGTGTAGTACGGCTCCATTCTCTGCGTCCCCAGGGATGGCACTTCCCAGAGGTTTTCCTTGTTGTAGAAGACCGGGCAGCGCCAGGAGGGTGGGCAGGACCAGCGCAACCGCTCCGAGGATCAGGGCAAATTTGTACTTGCTAAACATGGGGACCTCCGGGTGTTTTTATATGTAATGAGTCCATAGGGGTTGATCCGCATAGAAAATTTGATGATTTCGCCACCACTCTGGCCATCGCCAGTCCTAAGCCGGCATCCGGCGGGAAGTGTCGGCGAGGGTCTCCAGCCGGGCGATGCGTTCTTCCATCGGCGGATGGGTGGAGAAAAGGGAGAGGAGGGCGCTGCCGCGCAAGGGGTTGACGATGAAGAGGTGGGCGCTGGCCGGCCGCGCCTCTTCCAGAGGCTGGACCTGCACCCCCGCTTGCAGCTTGCGCAGGGCATTGGCCAGGGCCAGGGGCTTGCCGCAGATACGTGCGCCACTGGCGTCGGCCAAGTACTCGCGGGAACGGGAGACCGCCATCTGGATGAGCATGGCGGCAATCGGGGCGATGATGGCCATAAGCAGTCCCCCAAGCATGCCGCCTGAACTCCCTCCTTCTTCTTCGTCATTGCGTCCGGCCCCGAAAATCGCCGCCCACTGCAGCATGCTGCCGAGCATGGCGATGGCGCCGGCGAAGGTGGCGGCGATGGTCGCGACAAGGATATCGCGATTCTGCACATGCGCCAGTTCGTGTGCCATCACCCCTTCCAGTTCCGCCGTGGTGAGCAGGCGCATGATCCCCTCGGTGGCGGCGACGGCGGCATGTTCGGGGTTGCGGCCGGTGGCAAAGGCGTTGGGGGAGTCGGACGGGATGAGGTAGACCTTCGGCATCGGCAGGCCGGCCTTGAGGGCGAGGCGCTGCACCATGGCGTAAAGCTCGGGAGCCTCGGCCGCTCCAACCTCACGCGCACCGTACATCTTCAGGACGATCTTGTCGGAGAACCAGTAGGAGAAGAAGTTCATGCCGGCGGCGAGGACAAAGGCGAAGAGCATGCCGGCCTGACCGCCGATGGCGCCGCCCATGAGGACCATGAGCACGGTGAGAAGGGAGAGAAGAAGCACAGTCTTGAGTTGGTTGAACCACATAAAAATACCTCCGGAGGGCTGGGGCGCCGGAGGTAAACAAAAAAGACCTTTACCGCCGGCGGGTGAAAACGCCTGGTAAAGGTCTTGCTGACGATGGGTATCGTCCCCGGCCCGGGCCTTGCGGCCGTATTGACGGGCTCGGGGCCGGCCTTGTCGGTGGCCGGTAGCTACTCCCCTTCATTGATCGCAAAATTAATCCAACTTGGGCGCGGCTGTCAAGATTTTTTTCTTCGGGACGGCGAGGCGGTGCGCTGACTGTGACATGATCGGGACCGGAGCATAGATCATGGATGTCCCCCTTCGCCAGAGACGATAAAAATTCTGACCCGACCAATCCCCATTTAGTTTGTTCGAGTACGCAAAATTGTGTGGTGAATTCACTACTGTCCGGCTAATAGCTGAATATGTTCAGCCGGTCGCAATCGAAGGAGTCGTTTTTTCGCTTGAGAGCCTCCGCAACCACCGATGGAATGGGCTTTTGCTCAAAAAATTGACCTCAAGAACCGGAGCGATTTTTGAAATCCCCGCAGAGACTGTCGCTGCGGTCTATAAACAGCGTTGGCAGGTGGGGCTGTTTTTTTCAAAAGTGTTACCAAGATTATAAGTTGCCAGATTGTGCTGCCATTTCTTGCCACGGTTGCAGCGGCAACCGGCAATATGCTATACCATCCCTCCGCCGCCATCGATAATTGCCCCTCATCCCCCTGACCAACGATCGACACCTTTCCATGGATCTCTCCTCCCTCAATCCCGAACAACGCGCCGCCGTGCGCCACAGCGAAGGGCCCCTGCTGCTGCTGGCCGGGGCCGGCTCGGGGAAGACCCGCGTCATCACCTTTCGCATCGCCCATCTGGTGCGGGTGAAAAAGGTGCCGGCCGAGCAGATCCTGGCCATGACCTTCACCAACAAGGCGGCGCGGGAGATGAAGGAGCGGGTGGTCGAACTGGTCGGCGCCAAGACCGCCGCCAACATGATCATCTCCACCTTCCATTCCCTCGGCGTGCGCCTGCTGCGCCAGGAGATCGAACGCCTCGGCTACAAACGCACCTTCTCCATCCTCGGCACTGCCGACCAGTTGCGCCTGATCCGCGATCTCCTCCAGGAGCGGACCGACTCGGGGGGACGCAAGCCCGATGCCGAGCGGGTGCAGTGGCTGATCTCCGACGCCAAGAACCGCCTCATCTCCCCCGCGGCCTTCGCCGCGGCGAACAGTGATTTCAACCGCACCCTGGCGGCGCAGGTCTACCCTCTCTACCAGAATGCCCTCAAGGCCTACAACGCCCTCGACTTCGACGACATCCTCTTTCTCACCATCCGCCTCCTGCGCGAACACCCCGACCTCTGTGCCCGCTGGCAGGAGCAGTTCGCCTACGTCATGGTCGACGAATACCAGGACACCAACCTCGCCCAGTATGAATTGCTCCGTCTCCTCTGCGCCCGGCGCCGCAATCTCTGTGTCGTCGGCGACGACGACCAGTCGATCTACGGCTGGCGCGGGGCCGAGCCGGGGAACATCCTCGAATTCGAGCGCGACTACCCCGGGGCGACGGTGATCAAGCTGGAGCAGAACTACCGCTCGAGCGGCAACATCCTCGCCACCGCCAACGCCGTCATCCGCCATAACGGTAAACGCCGGGAGAAGAAGCTGTGGAGCGCCGCCGGCGCCGGCGAACCGCTGGAGCTGCTGCACTGCGACGACGAGGAACACGAAGCGCGCACCGTCGTCGAACGCATCCAGGGGCTGCGCTTCCGCCACAATCTGGCTTTCCGCGACTTCGCCATCCTCTACCGCACCAACGTGCAGTCGCGTGCCTTCGAGGAGCAGCTGCGCTACGAGAATGTCCCTTACGTCCTCATCGGCGGCCAGCAATTTTTCGACCGCAAGGAGGTCAAGGACGCCCTCGCCTATCTGCAGGTCATCGCCAACCCCCTCGATGAAGTCAACCTGCTGCGCATCCTCAACTACCCCAAACGCGGCATCGGCGAGCAGAGCGCCGAACGTCTCATCGAGGCTTCGGCGCGACGCAAACGCCCCCTGTGGGAGCTGCTGCGCCGCCCGGAAGGACTGGAGGAGATCGGCGAGAAGGGGCTGGCGGCGGTGGCCCAGTTTACTACCCTGCTGGAGACCTATCGCGGCCGCTTCCGTCACACCGTCCATCTGGCCGAAACGGCGCGCGAGCTCTTCGCCGCCGTCGGCCTCGAACAGGAGATCATGCGCGGCGCCGACGATCCGGGCAAGGCCCGGCGCCGCCTGGAGAACCTGGCCGAGGTCATCAACGCCCTCGCCGTCTATGAGGAGCGCGAGGCGGTGCCAACGTTGAGCGGTTTTCTCGACAAGGTCACCCTCCTCGATCGCGACGACCCCAGCCACGGCGGCAAGGAGGAGAAGCTGGGCCGCGACGCCGTCGTTCTCATGAGTCTGCATTCGAGCAAGGGACTCGAATTCCCCCACGTCTTTCTCGTCGGGCTGGAGGAAGAATTCCTCCCCCATCGCAAATCGGAAGGGGAAGGCGCCGATGTCGACGAGGAGCGGCGCCTCCTCTATGTCGGCATCACCCGCGCCCGCCTTACCCTGACCCTCCTTCACGCCGGCCAGCGGCGCAAATTCGGCAAGCCGCAGCTGCGGGTACCGAGCCGCTTCATCGAGGAACTCCCGGTGGAGCTGGTGCTGCGCAGCGACGGCGCCGTCCGCCCGGCCCCTACGCCGGCAGAGGAGCAGGCGACGGCGAACAGCTTTTTTTCCGGGATCAAGGCCTTGCTTGGGGATTGAGGGAATAGCCGACAGAGAAAGGGAACAGCCGGCCCCTTTAAGAGGAGCCGGCTGTTGTCGTTTGGGGAGGGAACGCGGGGACGTCAGCTGCGCAGCAAGAAGAAAACGAACAGGGCGATGACCACGATGCCGACGATGACGACATACTTCAGATGTCCGCCGCCTGCCGGCGCCACCACCGGCTGCACCAGCTCGCCGACGACGGGGAAGCGCTCGATCACCGCCCGCACGTGCGGCGCCTGCTGCAGGGCCTCGGTCAGATCGGCTCCGGCCAGGTGCAAATCCTGATGCGCCCCCTCTTTCCAGAGGGGACTGGCGCTGACATCGTAAATCTTGCCGTTGACGGCGACACAGGCCTTACGGCCGTTACGGCCGTCGCAGCGGGCCAACTCTTCTGGGGTCATGGTCTTTCTCCTTGGCCGGAAGGAATCAACAGACGGGGAGGGTGAAACTGGCCCGAGTGCCGACACCGGGAGTACTCGTAACCTGGATGGCACCGCCATGCGATTCGACGATCTGGCGGGCGATGTTCATGCCGAGGCCGAGGCCGCCGACGGCGGTATCGGTGGTATCGGCACGGTAGAACTTCTCGAAGACGTGATCGAGTTGCTCCGGGGTCATGCCGATCCCCTCATCGGACACGGTGATTCTGACCTTATCGCCATCGACGGCCACCGAGGTCGTAATGATTTTGCCGGGTGGAGAATATTTGACGGCGTTACTGAGCAGGTTCTCGAGCACCTGGGTCACGCGATCGCGATCACAGGAGATAACCGCGGGAAGCACCTCGGCCAAATCGAGCAAGAAGCGATGTTGCGGGCTGGTCATTTCAAACTGACGCACGGTTTGTCCGACCAGGACTGCCGGATCCTCCGGCTGGCAGTGCAGGGGGAGGGGCATCCCTCGCTGGATGCGGCTGATATCGAGGAGGTCGTCGATGATGCGGGACAGGACCTCCCCCTTGGCGCAGATGGTCCGGGTAAACTCGCTCTTTTCCTCGGGCGTGAAGCGCCCGTGCTCGAGGTCCTCGCGCAGCAAGTCGGCATAGCCGATCATCGAGGTCAGGGGGGTGCGCAATTCATGGGCGGCAGTGCTGATGAAATCGTCCTTGGCCCGATCGTAGAGGCGCCGCGCTGCTTCGGCTTTTTTGCGTTCGGTAATGTCCTGGCCGACGGAGAGGAGGCCGACGAGTACGCCCCGGGCGTCGCGAATGGGCCGGTTGCGCCAGGAAATCCACACCCGCTCGCCGTTTTTGCACAGATTCTCATTTTCGTTGATGAGATGGTCCTCGGGGTGCTGGCTGAGCTCGCCCATCAGGCCGGCGAGGTCGCGTCCGCCGGACTCCTGGCGCGGAACAATGGTTTCGAGAATGCTGCGCCCGACCAGTTCTTCCCGGGGGAAGCCGAAGAAGCGCACGCCGAAGTCGTTGACAAAGGTAATGGTCATGCCGTGCGGGTCGAGGCGCAAGATGATGGCGTTGGCACTTTCCACCAGTTCGCGGTAGTTCTCCTCGCTTTCTCGCAGCGCCCCCTCGGCGCGGCTGCGTTCGGCAATCTCCCGCTCCAGATGGCGGGTGCGGCTCTCGACCTGGCGCCGCAGCAGCAATACGAAGACCCCCAGCAACACCAAGAGCAGAGCCCCCGCGAGGACGGCCGGCATGACCCAGTGCGGCACCCCCTCCTTGCCAAGGCCCCCGAACCAGCGATCAAGGACTTGATAGTACAGGGAATGGGGCTCGGATTTGAGATCCGTGAGCTCGCGGTCGATGGCCAGCAGCAGGTTGCCGTTGGTCCCCTTGCGCACGGCATAATGGACTTCGATGGGATTGAAGATGATGGGGGTCGCCGCGACCGCGTACGTCGCTTCGGCGCTCAGGGCGTAGAAACGGCCGACGACCCCGGCTTCGGCCTGACGCTCTTGCAGCGCCGTGAAAACCTGATCGAAGTTATCGACCTCGAGATAGTCGGCGCGAATGCCAAAATTTTCGAGCATGGCGCGAAACGTCCGGTGATGGGTATCTTTGCGCATCACCGCGATCTTTTTCCCTTCGAGATCGAAATACGACTCGATGTCGGAGCCCGGCACGGCGTAGAGCTGGCCCCAGTTGCTGACGATGTTGACCTTGTTGAAATCGTAGAGTTCGGCCCGCTCGCGAGAGGGGGCGATGGTCACCATCAGGTCGAGGTCGTCGTTGCGGAGTTTTTCCAGGCAGCGATCGAAGGTATCGGCACGATAAACGACCGTCCACCCTTCCCGGGCGGCGACGTGATCGAGGAGTTCGACGAGAAGACCGGTGGGCTGGCCTTGCGCATCCAGGTAGGAGAGGGGGGGATTCTGCTCGAGTCCGGCCCGCACCGTGAGGGCCAGCGCAGAAACAGGGAGGGTCAGCACTACCGCCAGCAGCAGAAGAGGCAGAACGGCGGGAAGGAAAGACTTGGCGATGGCGGAAAATTGCATCTCTTCTCTGTCCCTTGACGGGGTGCGCTGGCAACGAATGCCCGCCAACTTTAACGAAGGTCGCAGCTAACAGCAAGTCTCTTAATGCAATAATGTTGCGGCCTCATCGGCACCGTGCGACCCGAACCCGCGCAAAGCTTTGCTTGACAGCACCGCGCATTTTGCTTTTACTAGCGGAGTCGGCACTAACGGAAGGAAAGCGCCATGTTCAAACCGGGGAAAATCGGCTTTATCGGCGGCGGCAACATGGCCGAAGCCCTGATACGCGGCCTCTTGCGGAGCCACGTCGCCGCCGAGGTCGTGCTCGTGGCCGACCCCAGCGAGGAGCGGCGGCGGCATCTCGCCGATAGTTACGGAGTCGCCGTGATCGCCGACAATCGCACTGTCGTCGACGGTTGCGATCTGGTGGTGCTGGCGGTAAAACCGCAACTGGTCGGCGAAGTCCTGGCCGGCTGCGCTCCGGATTGGGCGGAGCGCAAACTGCTGCTGTCGATCCTCGCCGGGGTCGCCACCGCCACCCTCGAAGGAGCCCTCCCCGTTACGCCCCGGGTGGTCCGGGCGATGCCCAACCTGCCCGCCATCGTCGGCGCTGGAGCCACCGCCATTGCTGGCGGCCGCGCCGCTACCGCCGCCGACCTCGAAACGGCGCGCCACCTCTTTGCCAGCGTCGGCACGGTACAAGTCGTCACCGAGGGGCAACTCGACGCCGTTACCGGCCTCTCCGGTTCGGGTCCGGCCTACGTCTTCACCGTCATCGAAGCCCTCGCCGACGGCGGCGTCCAGGAAGGGCTGCCGCGCGACGTCGCCCAGGCCCTGGCGCTGCAGACCGTCCTCGGCGCGGCGCAATTGGTCAAGGAGAGCGGCGAGCACACCGCCATCCTGCGCGACCGCGTCTGTTCCCCCGGCGGCACCACCATCGCCGGCATCAAGACCCTGGAGGAGAAGGGACTGCGCGCCGCCCTCATGGCCGCCGTCGCCAGCGCCAGCCAGCGTTCGCGGGAACTCGGCAAAAAATAGACGCGCGACCGTCGACAGATAGTGGTCTGGTGGAGAAACGCAGCGTATGTGTTATCATCCACCCGCAGACAGCAGGTCCGTTCCACAGCCATGCCCGCGATCTAAACTCCAAGGAGGCTTCCCATGAAACATCTCGTTATCGCCGCACTTCTGCTCCTCCTCAGCACCGGCACTGCCCTGGCGGCCAAGTACGACCTCACTTTCGCCAACACCCTGCTCAATAGCGAATTCGGCACTATCGTCCGCGAGGCCGGCATGTTCGGCGCTTACCGCGGGGTGGCGCCGGCGGAACCGCAAGGGCTCACCGGCTTCGATATCGGGGTCGAGGCGAGCGTCGTCGAGATCGACGGGATCTGGTACAAGGCCTTGAACGACAATGGCGATTCCCCCGACTATCTCGTCGTCCCCCGGCTCCACGTGCGCAAGGGACTCCCCTTCAACCTCGATATCGGGGCGAGTTACACCTACGTCCCCGAGAGCGACCTCCGTCTCATCGGCGGCGAAGTGCAATGGGCCCTCCTCGAAGGGAGCACGGTGACTCCGGCCCTCGCCCTGCGCGGCCACTACAGCACCTTGCAGGGAGTCGACGATCTCGACCTCTCCGCCTATGGCGCCGACGTGGTTCTGAGCAAGGGCTTTGCCTTCCTCACCCCCTATATCGGCGGTGGCGTCGTCCAGATCGACGGCGAATACACCGGCAATGATTCTGACCACCTTCAGGGTGGACTTTATGTATTACAGGATCAGAGCTTCACCGAATATCGTGGCTTCGGCGGCGTCCAGATTGCCATGACCGTGGTTCGGCTGACCCTTGAGGCCGAGTACTCCCGCCTCCCCATCTACACTGCCAAACTCAGCTTCGGCTGGTAAGTTCTTCCGCACCGAAGCGGCCGGTCCCGCAGGGAACCGGCCGCTTTGCCTTGCGCCAACCTGTCGTCGTGCGAGTCCTCCATGCAAACAACCCCCGGCAAGATCTATCAGGGCCGCATTGTCACCCTCGCCCTGGAGAGCCACCGCCTCCCCGATGGCCGCACCGCCACCTTCGAAATCGTCCGCCACCCCGGCGGCGCCGCCGCCTTGCCGATCCTCAGCGATGGGCGGGTCATGCTCATCCGCCAGTTCCGTCCCGCCGTCGGCGGCATGGTCATCGAGGCTCCGGCGGGGAAACTCGATAATGGCGAGGCTCCGGAGGAATGCGTTAAGCGCGAATTGATGGAGGAGATCGGCTACCGCGCCGGACGTTTGGAGAAAGTCGGAACGATGCACAGCTCCGTCGGTTTTTGCGACGAGTGCATCCATCTTTATCTTGCCCGTAATCTCGAAGAGGTCCCTTTGGCCCGCGAGGCCGACGAATTCATCGAACTTCTCCCCCTCTCCCTGAACGAGGCCTTGCTCCTCCTTGTCGATGGTGAAATCACCGACGCCAAGACCCAACTCCTTCTCCTCCATTATTCTCGTGTTCTCAATCTGCAAACACCTGACGGCGGCAGCGTCTATGCTCCCTGAACATTACCCGTCGTCCGACCATCTCCCCTTTAACAGCAGCTGCCTCGCCGGACGCTTTCAACCCGAATCCCCCGATCGTGCTTCCGGCGGCGCAGGGGTCTGGCTGCTGCTGCGCGGCGGCGAATTGCTGGTTGAGGCAACGGGCGCACTTCCGCGGGGGATCGCACCTCCCGTCCCCCTTCCCGACGGACGAACCCCGCTGCACATCGGCCGCTGGGACGGCTCCCCCTGCCGCGTGCTCGCCCTGCCGAAAGAGCTGGGGATTCCCTCCGGCCTGCATGGCGAGAACCTCTCCGCCGTCGAACCGCAACTCCCCATCGAACTCTTGACCCTGGGTGGCATTGCCGGTCAGATTCTGCACTGGCAACGCACCAGTCGTCACTGCCCCCGTTGCGGCGGTGCGACGATCGCCGTCAGCGGCAGCTGGGGACGAGCCTGCGGCGCCTGCGGGTACGAGCATTTCCCCCACATTCACCCCTGTGTCATCGTCGTCATTCGGCGCCCGGGGGAACTCCTCCTCGCCCGCAAGGCCGGCTGGCCGGTCGGCCGCTATGGTCTGGTCGCCGGTTTTCTCGATTTCGGCGAGTCGCTGGAGGAGGCGGTGGTGCGGGAAGTGCGCGAGGAGACCGGAGTGGAAGTGACGGATGTACGTTATGTCGGCAGCCAGTGCTGGCCCTTTCCGAGTCAGCTCATGGCCGGTTTCACCGCCGCGTACGCCGGCGGTGAGATCCGCGTCGACACTACGGAACTCGAAGACGCCCGTTGGTTTTCCCTCGACGCGCTCCCCAACTTGCCGCCGAAGCGAAGCATCGCCCGCTTCCTCATCGACCAGCACAGCCGCGACTAGGACGGTCGCTGCCGGAAGCTCCGCGCAACTGGCGAATTCCAGGAGCCGCTCAAATCGGTCGAGTCTTGTCACCCCGCTGTAACAAGGACATGTTATAGAAACGAGAAACAAACCTGTAACGACGGTGGAGACGATGGCAAGAATTCTCATCATCGAGGACGAGCGCGATCTGGCCGAGCTTATCGCCTTCCATCTGCGCCAGGAAGGTTATGACAGCACGATTAGCGGTGATGGCCGCAGTGGTCTCGCCGCCGCCATCGCCGCCCCCCCCGATCTGGTCGTTCTCGATCTGATGCTCCCCCTCCTCCTCGGCACCGAAGTCTGTCGCGAGTTGCGACGAGCGCCCCAGACCGCCGCGGTACCGGTGCTGATGCTGACGGCACGGGGGGAAGAGAGCGATCGTGTGGTCGGATTCGAGATCGGCGCTGACGACTACCTGACCAAACCCTTTTCAGTCCGCGAACTCGTCCTGCGCATCCAGGCGCTGCTGCGCCGGAGTGCAGCGACGGTGACGTCGGCAACCAGAGTCCTGCACATCGGTAACCTGGCCATCGACAGCGAGCGCCATCTGGTGACAGTGGCCGGTGAAGCCGTGGCCCTGACCGGCACCGAATACAAACTCCTGTCGACCCTGGCCGAGCGCCGCGGTCGCCTGCAATCCCGCGACACCCTGCTGCAGGATGTCTGGGGCTACAATTATGTCGGCGACACCCGCACGGTCGACACCCACATCACCCGCCTGCGCACCAAGCTCGGTACCGCCGGCGATCTGATCCAGACCGTGCGCGGCTTCGGCTACAAGCTGGAGGAGCGATGAGGCTGGCCATCCGCTG
>Ga0154464_1109_pt1 | contig 16918 bp, 12 predicted proteins | sample RifGroC2_FD_105657 | JGI IMG/M metagenome (GOLD analysis project Ga0154464, IMG submission 105657) | Desulfuromonadales bacterium GWC2_61_20
AGATTTTGTTGGCTGGCAGAATAGCATAATTATCAAATAACTTCGATATGTTAGAAGCTACTTGGAGCAATTTTCTGTATGTAGCGTCACGGAGTCAGGATTGTATAAAAAATGGAAGGAAAGAGATCTTTCAATGTGTATTGCCGGAAAAGAAATACCATCAATTTCGGCTAGTTATGTAATTCAAGTTTATCCATTCTTTCAAGATATTCCGTATAGTGGCGAAACAAATCCTTACGTAACATCGAGAAAATGGAAGATATTCTATGTCTCGAAATTTGAGCATCAGCTACTTAATCATGGAGACCTGGTTGCGAAATATGTGTGGTATGAATGGGACTTTCTTCCTTTCTTTGGGTTGGAAGACTCTTATCCAATAAAAAGCAATCCAGGCAACAATGTTTATGAAGATTTTTTTGGGATTATTCTTTCAAGTGAAAATCAAATGAATAATTGGCATTGAGGTGAGTCCGCACACACCTGTGGAGCGATTCCGGAGGAATTTAATGCAGACGGGACAAGATGACAAAACCGCCCGCGCCGAAGCCAATGCCACTCTGCGTGCGCTGCGCATGCAGCGCAATGAAGTGGGACAGCAAAGAGGCCACTTTTTATGCTTATTCTTCGAAAGCAGCTCTTTATGATCCTCATTCTGCGGCCCATCTGACAGTCAGATTTCACATCGACCGAAACCAGAAAGGCCACCCGCGCGGGTGGCCTTTCTGGTTATCTCGTCGGCACCGCCATGACGGGCGGGAGCGCATCTCTTCCTTTGCGGATAAAGTGCTCGTCAAAGGTATAGAAGGCTTCCGACGCTTCACTAGAGGCGAGATGCAGGGCATCGGCGAAATCGAAGCCTTGCGCATAGAAATCGAGGGCGGCGGCGATCTGTCCGGGCGATTCGGCCGTCACCATCGGCAAGCCGAGAATCTGCAACAATGATTTGTGAATGACTGCCGCTTCAATACGATAGGCCGCCCGCAGCACCCACTCCACTTCGAGGAGGACCGTCTTGGGGAGAAAGACGGCTTCGGACTGCTCCAGCAGCGCCAGAGCCCGCCGGGCCTGCGCCTTGTCGTCGTTGGTCAGGTAGCGCACCCAGAGATTGGTATCGAAAGTCACCATCAGCGCTTCCCCTTGCGCCACGCCTTGGCTACTTCCTCATTCACGGCGTCCTGTATCTCCTCCAGACTTTTCGCCGCGCCTTGATAGCCGGTGCAGCCGAGGCCGTTCTGCACATCGGTGGCGGGAAAGCTGCCGATTGGTTTGAGGAGGACGCCGCCCTGCACCTCTTCGACGAGAAAGCGAGTGCCGGCCTTCCAGTGATGACTGGTGCGGATCGTTTTGGGAATGATGACCTGTCCCTTGCTGGAGAGGAGTGTCGTTTCCATGGGGTGCCTCAGGTAAGATTCGGTAAGACAACGATAGCTGGATTTCAGTAGCACAGGCAAGGAAAATCTGTCGCTGGTTCAGTCGGTCGATCTTAGTCTTCCCGCCAGCAGATACCAAATCCCTCCTGCGACTTGCAACCCGACCAGAATAGCAAACGCCAGCTGGTACGCGCCGGCGAGGGTGTGGCCGTTGCCGCTGGCGAGCCAGGCGTCGATGAGGGCGCCGATCCCCCATTGGGCGGCGAAGGCGGCGAAGAAGACGAGGACGTTGAGGCCGGTGTTGACGCGGCCGGCGAGGGCGGCGGGGAAGGCCTGGGAAAAGAGGGCGTAGGGGAGGATGCCGGCGGTGCCGCAGAAGCCGAAGAGGGTCCAGCAGATCAACGGATAGTCGCGGCCGACGAGAAGAATCGCCAGTTGCACGGCGATAAAGAGGCCGAGGCCGAAGGTCGCCACCGTCAGCGGACGCAGGCCGTGGCGGGGGGCGCGGGCGGCGACGGCGCCCCAGAGGAGGAAGCCGGCGACCATCGACGCGGCGGTAGCCATGAGGATGCCGGCGGCGGTCTCGCGCCTTAACCCCACCACCTCGCGCAGCCATGGTCCCGCCCACAGCCCCTGCAGCGAGAGGAAGGCGGCCTGCGAGGCGACGGTCCACGGGGTGAGGCGCCAGAAGGCCGGGCTGGCGAAGACCTGGCGCACCCCGGCGAACTGCTGGCGCAGCGGGAGGGGTTGGGTCGTCAGCGGTGGTTCGGGGACGAGGAGATAGAGGAGCAGCGCGGCGAGGAGGGTGGCGCCGCCGAGACCGGTGAAGAGGAGGCGCCAGTCGACCAGGCGCAGCGCCCCTTCCACCGGGGCGGTGGCGAGGAGGGCGCCGAGGCCGCCGGCGGCGGTCTGGATGCCGTTGACCAGGGGGAGGCGCTCGGGCGGGTGCCACAGGGCAAAGGCCTTGAAGGCGGCCATGAGGCAGGCGGAGACGCCGAGGCCGATGAGGGCCCGGCCGACGACCAGGGCGAAGAGCGTTTCGCCGTGGGCAAAGAGGAGGGCGCCGGCACCGGCGACCACCAGGAGGAGCGCCTCGACCCGGCGCGGCCCGAAACGGTCGAGGAGAACGCCGAGAGGGAGCTGGAAGGCGGCAAAAGCGAAAAAATAGGCGGCGGTGAGGAGGCCGAGGTCGGACGGATGGAGAGCGAGGTCGCGCACCAGTTCGGGGGCGATGACGGCGTTGACGACGCGGAAGAGATAGGAGAGGAGGTAGCCGAGGGCGAAGGGAAGGGAGACCCGCAGCAGGATGGCGGTGCTGTGACGCATGAGGTGTCCGATAGGGGCAGGGAGGAAAAGGGCTGGCGCATGGTAGCGTGTTCGTGCAGAAGGAAAAAGGGGAAAATGCGCCCCTAATCTTTTGCCGCGGCCTCGCTTGCGGCGTTGCGCGGCGGGGGGAAGTCCGCTATGCTTTGGCCTTGCCGTTTTGTTCTTGCCCCTTTCCCCTTCCGTCCCCCGGAGTGACCCATGTCCTTCGCCGCCATCCCCGCCGCCCAGGGACTTTTCGATCCGCAGCACGAGCACGACTCCTGCGGGGTCGGCATCGTCGCCAACATCCACGGCCGCCGCTCTCACGACCTCATCCGCCAGGCTCTCGAAGTCCTCGCCAATCTCGCCCACCGCGGCGCCGTCGGCAGCGAGGCCAACACCGGCGACGGCGCCGGGATTCTGCTGCAGATCCCCCACGACTTCTTCCGCGAAGAACTGGCCGAGCAGGAGATCATTCTGCCGGCCCCGGGGGAATACGGCGTCGGCATGCTCTATCTCCCCCCCGAGCGCAAGGAGCGCGACCGCTGCGAGCGCCTCACCGAGGAGATCATCGGCGAGCAGGGGTTGCGTTTTCTCGGCTGGCGCACGGTGCCGACCAACAACGCTCCCTTGGGCGACGGGGCCAAGGCGACGGAGCCCTACATCCGCCAGATTTTCGTCGGCCGCGGCCGCGCCGGCGCCGATGCCCTCGATTTCGAGCGCGCCCTCTACCTCTGCCGCCGTCGCCTCGACAACCGGGTGCGCGCCAGAGGGGCGGCGATGGCCTCCTTCTTCTATGCCTGCAGCTTCTCCAGCCGCACCATCGTCTACAAGGGGATGCTGACGCCGAAACAGCTCTCCGAATATTTTCTCGACCTGCGCAATCCCCTGATCGAGAGTGCCCTCGCCCTGGTCCATTCGCGCTACGCCACCAACACTTTTCCCAACTGGGTGCGCGCCCATCCCTACCGCTTTCTCGCCCACAACGGCGAGATCAACACCCTGCGCGGCAACGTCAACTGGATGGCGGCGCGCCAGGCCCTTCTCGTCAGCCGCTCCCTGGGGGAGGAGTGGGCCAAGGTCCTGCCGGTGATCGACGAGGCCGGGAGCGATTCGGGGATGCTCGACAACTGCCTCGAATACCTCGTCCTTTCCGGCCGCTCCCTCCCCCACGCGGTGATGATGCTGATCCCCGAGCCGTGGTCGCGCCACGCCGAGATGGATGACGAAAAGAAGGCTTTTTACGAATACCACGCCAGCCTGATGGAGCCGTGGGACGGCCCGGCGGCCATCGCCTTCTGCGACGGCGTCCGCATCGGCGCCGTCCTCGACCGCAACGGCCTGCGCCCCGGGCGCTTCTACCTCACCGCCGACGGCCTCGCCGTCGTCGCCTCCGAGGTCGGCGTCCTCGACCTTCCCGTCGCCGAAGTCGTGCAGAAGGGGCGGCTGCGGCCGGGGCAGATGTTTCTCGTCGATACCGAAAAAGGGCGCATCATTTCCGACGAAGAGATCAAGCGCGAGATCGTTCGCGAGCAGCCCTACCGCCAGTGGCTGCAGCAGCACCTCGTCCGTCTCGAAGACCTCCCCGCCGCCGCCACTCCGGCTCCGGCCGAAACGGTGCCTTTGGCCCTGCGCCAGGAGCTCTTCGGCTACACCTTCGAGGAGCTGCGCAAGGTCCTCTTGCCGTTAGCCGCCAGCGGCAGCGAAGCCCTCGGTTCGATGGGGAGCCATACCCCCCTGGCGGTCCTTTCGCCGAGACCTCAGCTCCTCTCGAGCTACTTCAAGCAGCTCTTCGCCCAGGTCACCAACCCCCCCATCGACAGCATCCGCGAAGAGCTCATCACCTCGACGGAGACGACCCTCGGCGCCGAGCGCAACCTCCTCCACCCCGAGCCCGAGTCGTGCCGCCAGGTCAAGCTGGCGACGCCGCTCCTCGCCAACGACCAACTCGCCCGTCTGCGCCACCTCGATCAGCCCGGCCTGGTGACGGTCTCCCTCTCCCTCCTCTTCCCGGCCCGCTCCGGGGTCAGCGGGATGGAGCAGGCCTTCGATACCCTCTGTCGTCTCGCCGACGCCGCCATCGCCCAGGGTGCGACCATCCTCGTCCTTTCCGACCGCGGCGTCAGCGACAGCCAGGCACCGCTCCCGGCCCTCCTCGCTGTCGCCGGCCTGCACCACCATCTCATCCGCCGCGGCACCCGCACCCTGGTCGGCCTCGTCGTCGAAACCGGCGAAGCCCGCGATGTCCATCAGCTCGCCCTTCTCCTCGGTTACGGGGCCGGGGCGATCAATCCCTACCTCGCCTTCGAGAGCATCGAGGCGGGGATCGCCGCGGGGCTGCTGCCGGGGATCGCGCCGGCGCAGGCGGTGAAGAACTACACCAAAGGGCTCACCAAGGCGGTGGTCAAGACCATCGCCAAGATGGGGATTTCGACCATCCAGAGCTACCGCGGCGCCCAGATCTTCGAAGCGGTCGGCCTCGGCCCCCGCCTCATCGACCGCTTCTTCACCCGTACTCCGTCGCGCCTCGGCGGCATCGAACTCGACGGCGTCGCCGCCGACACCCTGCGCCGCCACAGTCACGCCTTCGCCCCGCGCCGCGACCCCGACGAGGGACTCCCCCCCGGCGGCAAGCACCAGTGGCGCAACGACGGCGAGTTTCAGCAGCTCGGGCCGCTGGTCGTGCACAAGCTGCAAGCGGCAGTGCGCGCCGGCGACTACAGCCAGTTCAAGGAATTTTCCACCCTCGCCGACGATCACAGCCGCCAGACCGGCACCCTGCGCGGCCTGCTGCGGCTGCAGTTTCCTCCGGACACGATCCCCCTCGACGAGGTCGAATCCGTCGCCGAGATCGTCAGCCGCTTCAAGACCGGGGCGATGTCCTACGGCTCCATCAGCAAGGAAGCGCACGAGGCCCTGGCGGTCGCCATGAATCGCCTCGGCGGCAAGTCCAACACCGGCGAGGGGGGGGAAGACCCGGCCCGCTACCACATCGAGGAGAACGGCGACAGCCGCAACAGCGCCATCAAACAGGTTGCCTCGGGGCGCTTCGGCGTCACCAGCCTCTTTCTCGTCAATGCCCGCGAGCTGCAGATCAAAATGGCGCAAGGGGCCAAGCCGGGGGAAGGGGGCCAACTCCCCGGCACCAAGGTCTACCCCCCCATCGCCCGGGTGCGCCATTCGACCCCCGGCGTCGGCCTGATCTCGCCGCCGCCGCACCATGACATCTACTCCATCGAGGATCTCGCCCAGCTCATCTTCGATCTCAAGAATGCCAACGAGGGGGCGCGCATCAGCGTCAAGCTGGTGGCCGAGGTCGGCGTCGGCACCATCGCCGCCGGGGTGGCCAAGGCCAAGGCCGACGTCGTCCTCATCTCCGGCCACGACGGCGGCACCGGCGCCTCGCCCCTCTCCAGCATCCACCACAGCGGGGTGCCGTGGGAGCTGGGACTGGCCGAGACTCACCAGACGTTGGTTCTCAACGGCCTGCGCGACCGCATCGCCGTCGAGACCGACGGTCAGCTGCGCACCGGCCGCGATGTCGTCATCGCCGCCCTCCTCGGCGCCGACGAGTTCGGCTTCGCCACCCTCCCCCTGGTCGCCCTGGGCTGCATCATGATGCGCGCCTGCCACCTCAACACCTGTCCGGTCGGGGTCGCCACCCAGGACCCGCAGCTGCGGGCGCGCTTCGCCGGCAAGCCTGAACATGTCGAAAACTACTTCACCTTTGTCGCCGAGGAGGTGCGCGAACTCATGGCTCGCCTCGGCGTGCGGCGTTTCGACGAGCTCATCGGCCGCAGCGACTGGCTCGCCATGCAGCCGTCGCCGCTGCCGGAAAAGGCCCGCACCCTCGACCTCTCCCGCCTCCTCCATCTCGCCGCACCGCCGCTGGAGAGCGCCCCGGCCTGTCGTCTGCCGCAGGAGCACGAGCTGCACAAAACCCTCGACCGCACCGTCCTCCTCGAACTCTGCGCTCCGGCCCTGGAGCGGGGGGAACAGGTGCGGGCAAGCCTGCCGATTCGCAACCTCAACCGCGCCGCCGGGACTATCCTCGGCAGCGAAATCACCCGCCATTACGGCGCCGCCGGACTCCCCCCCGATACCATCCGCCTCAAGCTCCTCGGTTCCGCCGGCCAGAGCTGCGGCGCCTTCATCCCGCCAGGGCTGACCCTGGTCGTCGAAGGGGACGCCAACGACTACCTCGGCAAGGGGTTGTCGGGGGGGCGCATCGTCGTGCGGCCGCCGGCCGATGCCCCTTTTCGCCCCCGCGACAACATCATCGTCGGCAATGTCGTCGGCTACGGCGCCACCGCCGGCGAGCTCTTCATCGGCGGTCTTGCCGGCGAACGTTTCTGTGTCCGCAACTCGGGGGCGACGGCGGTGGTCGAAGGGGTCGGCGATCACGGCTGCGAGTACATGACCGGCGGGACGGTGGTCGTCCTCGGCCCGGTCGGGCGCAACTTCGCCGCCGGCATGTCGGGGGGGATCGCCTACGTTTACGACCCGCAGGGCGAACTGCCGCGGCGCTGCAACCTGGAGATGGTTGAGCTGCAAAGTTGCAACGACGCGAATGAGTCCGCCATGCTGCGGACCCTCGTCGAACGTTTCGCCGCGGCAACCCGCTCGACCCTGGCGGCCGAGCTCCTCGCCGATTGGGCCGGGACCTGCGCCCGCCTCGTCCGCATCATGCCGCGCGACTACGAGCGGATGCAGGCGGCAATCGTGCGCGCCGAGGTTGCCGGTTTGAGCGGCGCCGAGGCCGAAGCGGCAGCCTTCGAGGAGAACGCCCACGCCTTTGAGCGGGCCGGCGGAAATTAGTTCCCCCCCCCTCCCGATCTCCCCCCGCTGGGGGGAGGAGTGCTTTCTCCCTCCCCAGGAGGGGGAGGGCTGGGGAGGGGGATATGTTAGACGAACCCTATTTACGGAAAGACAGCCATGGGCAAACCGACCGGCTTTCTCGAGATCGATCGTCAACTCCCCCCCGACCGCCCTGTCAAGGAGCGCCTCGGCGATTGGGAGGAGTTCCACCTCCACCACCCCGAAGAACAATGCCGCGAGCAGGGGGCGCGCTGCATGGAATGCGGCACCCCCTTCTGTCACACCGGCCTGACCATCGCCGGTGCCGCCTCGGGCTGTCCGGTCTACAACCTCATCCCCGAATGGAACGATCTGGTCTATCGCGGGCTCTGGCGGCAGGCGCTGGCGCGCTTGCAGCAGACCAACAACTTTCCCGAGTTCACCGGCCGCGTCTGTCCGGCGCCGTGCGAGGGGGCCTGCGTCCTCGGCATTATCGCGCCGCCGGTGACGATCAAGGGGATCGAGCAGGCCATCGCCGACCGCGGCTTCGCCGAAGGCTGGATCGTGCCGCGCCCGCCGTCGGGGCGCAGCGGCAAAAGGGTAGCGGTGGTCGGTTCCGGGCCCGCCGGCCTCGCCTGCGCCGCCCAGCTCAACAAGGCCTGGCACGAGGTCACCGTCTTCGAGCGTGCCGACCGGGTTGGCGGCCTCCTCATGTATGGCATCCCCAATATGAAGCTCGACAAGTCGGTGGTGCAGCGCCGGAGCGACCTCCTCGCCGCCGAGGGGGTGCGTTTCGTCACCGGGGTCGAGGTCGGCCGCACCTACCCGGTGGCGCGGCTGCGCGATGAGTTTGACGCCGTCGTCCTCTGCTGCGGCGCCACCGAAGCGCGCGAATTGCCGATCCCCGGCCGCGACCTGGCCGGCATCCATCTGGCCATGGACTTTCTTTCCGGCAATACCCGCGCCCTCCTCGCCGGCACCGTCCCGGCGATTTCGGCGCGGGACCGCGATGTCGTCGTCATCGGCGGCGGCGATACCGGCACCGACTGCGTCGGCACCGCCCTGCGCCACGGCTGCCGCAGCGTCGTCCAGCTCGAAATCCTGCCCCGGCCGCCGTTGGAGCGGAGCCCGGATAATCCCTGGCCGCAGTGGCCGAAGATCCTCCGCGTCGACTACGGCCAGGAAGAGGCCCGCGAGCGTTTCGGCGCCGATCCGCGCCTCTTCTCCGTCAGCGCCGAGACCTTTTTGGGCCGCGACGGGGCCGTGAGAGGTTTGCGTCTGCATGAGGTGACCTGGCAGCTGGAGGCGGGGCGGCTGCTGCCGCGCAAGGTTGTTGGCAGCGAACGCGAGCTCGCCGCCGATCTGGTGTTGCTGGCCCTGGGTTTCACCGGCCCGGAAGGACTGCTCCCCGATGCGCTGGAGTTGACCCGCGACCCGCGCGGCAACGTCCAGGCCGATTATGGCCGCTTCGCCACCAACCGCCCCGGCATCTTTGCCGCCGGCGACATGCGCCGCGGCCAGAGTCTGGTCGTCTGGGCGATCAACGAAGGGCGCGCCGCCGCCCGCGAATGCGATCGGTATCTCATGGGTGACTCTGATTTGCCTTAATCGGTGGAGTTTTTTAAATCCAGGCAAACCTCTTTCTTGAAAACCCTGCGGAGGAACGCATGGCTCGGAAAATCTTCATCGCCGCCACCGGCCAGAACAGCGGCAAGACCACGACCAGCGTCTCCCTCATGCATCTGGCACGCAAGAAGTACCGTCGGGTCGGCTTCATCAAGCCCCTCGGCCCCAAACCTGCCCCCTTTCGCGGCGGGGTTTACGACAAGGACGCCATCCTCATGGCCGAGATCTTCGGTCTTGAGGACCAGATCGAGCTGATGTCGCCGGTCGTCCTCCATCCCGGCTCGACCCGGGAAATTCTCGACGGGCGCATCAGCGCCGCCGACCTCAAGCAACGGATGGCGAGTGCCCTCGCCGAACTCGACGCCCGTAACGACTTTCTCATCGTCGAAGGGTCGGGGCATGGCGGTGTCGGTTCGGTCGTCGGCCTCAGCAACGCCGCCGTTGCCAGCCTCGCCGGAGCACCGGTGATGATCGTCGCCGGCGGCGGCATCGGCAATGCTACCGACGCCGTCGCCCTCAATCTCGCCCTCTTCCGCCAGGAGGGGGTGGCAGTGCCGTTGGTCCTCATCAACAAGCTCTTCGCCGACAAACGCGAGGAGACGTTACGTTATCTCCACCTCGCTTTTCGCGGCCTCGGCGTCACCCTGCGCGGCGGCTTCAACTATTCGCCGATCCTCGCCAATCCGACCCTCTCGCGCATCGCCAAGATCCTCGGGCGCCCCTTGCGCGCCACCCCGGCCGAGGCCCAGCGCATCATCCACCACATCCAGCTCGGCGCCGCCTCGTCGCAACGGGTCATCGACCTCCTCGAAGAGTCGACGCTGATGATGATCAACAGCACCCGCGACGAGCTCATCGTCACCGCCTCTTCCCTCTATCACCTCCCCGAATACCGCGCCAAGATCGCCGGCCTGGTTGTCGCCGGCCTCAATCCGATGTCGGGGATCACCCAGAAGATCCTCGACGACAGTGGCGCCCCCTACATCCGCACCGAGATCACCAACTCCGAGACCTTCACCATCATCAGCAACGACGTCTCCAAGATCACCGCCGAGGATACGGAGAAAATCGAGCTGATTTACGCCATGGCCGAGGCCGACCTCGACTTCGCGGCGATCGATGCGCTGTTGTGATTCTTGCCCATGTTCGGCACACAAAAGGCCCGCAAGTCGATGCTTGCGGGCCTTTTGTGTGCCAAGGAGGAACGGATGCAGTCGGATTATCAGATTAATGTGCGGCGCTGGCCAGGGGGAGGTCGAACCAGATGCTGGTCCCCTGGCCGGGGGCGCTGCTCAGGGCGATGCTGCCGCCGTGTTCCTCGACGATGGCGCGGGCGATGGTAAGGCCGAGTCCGGTACCGCGCACGTCGGGGATGTCGCAGCTGCCGCGATAGAATTTGTCGAAAACGCGGCGTTGCTGTTCCGGGCTCATGCCGGGGCCCCGATCGGTGACGGTGATGCGGTAGCTGTTTCCGACGGTCGCTCCGCTGATGCGGATTTCATCACCTTCCGGTGCATATTTGGCGGCGTTGCCGAGAAGGTTGGCGAGGACCTGCTGGATGCGCCCGCGATCGATGCACAAGGGGCCGGAGGCCGGTTGCAGCTCCAGCTCGAAGCGGAAGCGGCTGTCGGCGCGTGCGGCGGTGACGGAAGTGCGCACGACATCTTCAATGGAAACGGGGGCGCGGTGCAAGGCGAGCCCCTGACCCGACTCCATGCGGCTGATTTCGAGGAGGTCATCGACCAGACGGGTGAGGATGCGGGACTGATCGTGAATACAGTCGAGAATCTCCTGCTGCTGGTTGGGGTGGAGGGTGGCGAGGCCGGTGGTGCTGAGAAGCTCGGCATAGCCGCGCACGACCATGAGGGGGGAATGGAGTTCATGGGCGGCCATGGTGATGAAATCGCGCTTGGCCTGCTCCATCTCGCGTTCGCGGGTGACCTCGTGCATGAGGACGATGACACCGCCCGGCCCGTTGTCGCTGCCAGGGAGGAGGGAGGTGCGGGCCTGGAAGACCCGGGAGCCATTATCGGCTGTGCGCAGGATGATATCAAGGGGTGCGCCAACCCGGTCCACATGGAGGGTAGCGACGATTTGTTCAACCGGCAGGGGAGGTAGCAACAGTTCCCCAAGGGGGTGTCCAAGAGCCGTTTCCGGGGTCAGGCCAAGGAGGGACGCCGCGGTCGGGTTAAGGAGGAGGAGGCGACCTTCGCCATCGACGGCCAGGAGCCCATCGGGAACCGAGCGGAGAATGCCGTCGATGCGTTTTTTGGCCTGCTCCGATTCAGCCAGGGCCCGACCGAAGGCTTCCTCGGTGTGACGGCGGACGGCGATCTCGCTGGTCAGGAGCCGGTTCGCCTCGAGGATCTGTTCGGTGCGCCCCTCGACGCGTTTTTCCAGGTCCTCCTTGCTCTGCCGAAGGGCCTGTTCGGCGCTGTCGCGGGCGGCGATGTTTCTTTGCGCCGTGCGCAAAGCCAGGATAATGCCAAGAAGCATCGTGCCGGCAAAAATCCACAGCACCCAGGCGGTCTGGCGGTTAAGCCGGTCAATCTGGCCACGGCTGGCGGTGATGTCGAAATAGGTCTCCACCGCCCCCTCGAATACGCCGCGGCGCATGAGCGGGACATAGGTTTCGACGACGGTCTGGACGACGGTCGCCCCCTCGGCGGAGCGCCCCCCTTCGCGGACCACTTTGGAATAGACCTGTCCCCGGGCAACGCGGTCGCGAAAGTACGGTTTGGTGTTGACCGTGCCGATCTCGGCCGAGTCGGTGGAGAAGATGATTTCGCCGGCGGGTGAGAAGAGACGGAGCTTGATCAGGGAAAGATCGCCGCGCAGATCGTCGACGTTGCGGGCGAATTCGGGAGGGATAGGCTGCTTGGTGAGTTCGCCCCCGCCGAGACCGAGGGAGCTGATCAGGGTGCTGACATAACGGATGGCGGTCCCTTCGGTCTCTTCAGCCAGAAGTTTATCGAAGCCGGGGTTGATAACGAAAGCGACATACAGCGGCAGGGCGATGGCCAGCACCAGCGACAGGGACAGAATGTTGCGGAGGTAGGGGATGCCAAGCATGGGGGCCTCTTTACTCTTGCTAAAAATAGAACGGCAGTATATGGACAAAGATTAGAAAATGGCAAGAAGAAAGTGCCGGCATCGGCGACGCATGCCCGCCTTTTTCTTGGGAGGCATCAAATGAGCTGTGGCATAATGCCGGACATCTTTACTCTGTCGGGAGAGACATCATGATGCAACGCCGGGCCAGCGGTCTGCTCCTCCACCCCACCTCGTTACCCGGACCGTTCGGACTCGGTTCCCTCGGTAGTGAAGCGTATCGCTTCGTCGATTTCCTCCGTGCCGCCGGCCAGACCGTCTGGCAGATTCTCCCATTGAGTCCCACCGGTTATGGAGATTCCCCTTACAGTGCCTATTCGGCTTTTGCCGGCAATTCCCTGCTGATCTCCCTTGAACGACTGGTCGAAGCGGGCGATCTGGCGGCGGCGGATCTGGCCGGTATCGCCTTGCCCGAAGGGGTGGCGGATTACGCTTTTGCCCATGCCTGCAAAGGGTTGCTTTTGCCGAAGGCGGCCGCGGCCTTTGCTGCCGGCGGGGAAACCCGGCGCCGCAACGACTTTGCCCGCTTCTGTTCCGAGCAGGCCTTCTGGCTCGAGGATTACACCCTCTTTCGCGCCCTGCACCAGCATTTTGCCGGCACCCCCTGGACTCGCTGGCCGGAAGCGCTGCGCCGGCGCGAGGCGGCGGCCCTTGACGACTGGCGCCGGCGCCTCGACGGCGTCATGGCCGTTGAGCGCTATGGGCAGTTTATCTTTTTCGAGCAGTGGTTCGCCCTCAAGACCTATGCCAACAGCCAGGGCGTGCGTTTCCTCGGAGACATGCCGATCTTCGTCGCCTTCGATTCGGCCGAGGTCTGGACCCGTCCGGAGCTCTTCCATCTCGACGCCGCCGGTGAGCCGACGGTGGTCGCCGGCGTCCCCCCCGATTATTTCAGCGCCACCGGGCAGCGCTGGGGGAATCCCCTCTATCGCTGGGAGCGCATGGCCGCCGACAATTTCTCCTGGTGGCGCGAGCGCTTGCGCTGGGCCCTGGTTCAGACCGATCTGGTGCGGATCGATCACTTTCGCGGTTTTGCTGCGTGTTGGGCCATTCCCGCTACCGAGCCGACCGCGGAAAACGGCGTCTGGTGGCCGGTGCCGGGAGGCGATCTCTTTGCCGCGCTGACGGCAGCCCTCGGTCCGCTGCCGCTGGTTGCCGAGGATCTCGGGGTCATCACTCCCGATGTCGAAGCGTTGCGGGCCAGTCTCGGCTATCCCGGCATGAAAGTGCTGCAGTTCGCTTTCGGCTCCGGAGCCGACAACCCCCACCTCCCTCATAATCTCCAGCGCGACGCGGTCATTTACAGCGGGACCCACGATAATGACACCGTCCACAACTGGTGGCGCAGTCAGACGCCGGCGCTGAAGGCGGAAGTCCGCAGTTATCTCGGCAGCTCCGGGCGGGAGATCGGCTGGGAGCTGATCCGGCTGGCCTCCTCCTCAGTGGCTGGGCTCTGTATTTTCCCGCTGCAGGACCTGCTCGACCCGGCGGGTACAGGGCGGTTGAACCTGCCGGGAGTAGCCGCGGGGAACTGGCGCTGGCGCTATCGCCCAGATGCCCTCAGCGTCGAAAGGGCGGAGCGGCTGCGCCGGGTGACAACGATCTACGGGCGCTGCTGACTCCTTACAAAGGAATGGCCGGGAAAGACCTTGTCAGGAAAAGTTGAAGTATGTTAAGGTTCAACGCTGACAGTAACGAAGCTTCAAGGCGGGCCAAGCCCGTCCTAACTAACCCAATCGGAGGATCGTTGTGAAAAAAAAATTCATGCTGATGCTGGTTGCCATCGCCGCACTGACCATGGTCGCCGGCTGCAACAAGGAACAGGCTCCCCAGACTGCTGAACAGAAACCCGCTGCGGCCGCTGCTCCGACCGCGCCGGCTGCCGGCAAATCGGGCAAGGTCATCGAGACCATGAACGCCGGCGGTTATACCTATGTCCAAGTTGACACCGGCAGTGAGAAGCTGTGGGCGGCTGCTCCGGAATTCAAGGTCAAGGTCGGTGATGCCGTCGCCGTCCCCCAAGGGATGCCGATGGCCAATTACGAAAGCAAAACCTTGAAGCGCACCTTCGACGTTGTCTACTTTGTCGATGCGATCATGGTCGGTGGCGCTCAGCCTCAGAGTGCAGCTGCTTCCCCCAACGCCATGCCGCAGGGGCACCCGCCGGTCGCGGCCCAGGCGACCGAGAAGATCAGCGGCATCAAGGTGGCTGACAAGACCGTAGCTGACCTCTTCGCCGAAAAAGACAAGCTCGCCGGGAAGCAGGTCAACATCCGCGGCAAAGTTGTCAAGTTCAGCCCGGAAATCATGGGCAAAAACTGGATCCATCTGCAGGACGGCACCGGCAAGGAAGGTGCCAACGACCTCACGGTGACGACCAAACTCATGGCCAAGGTTGGCGACACCGTCCTTATTTCCGGGCCGGTTTCGGTCGGCAAGGATTTTGGCTACGGCTACAAATACGAAGTCATCATCGAAGACGCGCAGGTCAAGGTCGAGTAGTCGTTTTTCTCCAGCAGATCAAAGCCCCCGGAGCTGGCTCCGGGGGCTTTTTTTGTGCTAAAGTCTCCAGCGGAGGAGGTAAGCATTGCTGTGCATGGTGATTTTTCTGACAGTTTTTCTCGCCGTTTGCTACTGCGGCCAGATCTTCCCCTTCAATCTCGTCACCGGCTTGACCTCTCCGCTACGTCTTCTCTCTCCCCCCGAAATCACTCTTTTCGAGGTTGTCGGCACGGGGAAGGGTTAGACCTTTGCAAACGGTTCTGGTCCTGCTATCGTCCATCTTTCACCTTTCGCCAACCGATGGAATCGACCGATGAATCAAGACGCCCTGACCACCCTTCTACGCGCTGTCCGAGATGGCAGCCTCTCCCTCGACGAGGCGCTGGCGCAATTGCGCCACTTCCCCTGCGAGGATGTCGGAGTGGCTCTCATCGATCACCACCGCGAACTGCGCCAGGGCGCGCCCGAGGTCATCTTCGGCGAGGGGAAGAGCCGCGAGCAGCTTGCCACCATCGTCGCCCGCATGGTCGAGCGTGGCGGCAACATCCTCGCCACCCGGCTTGATCCCGACAAGGGAGCCGATCTTGTCACCGCCCATCCCGCCGGCAGCTACGATCCCGTCGCCCGTACCTTCACCCTGTTGCAGAGACCGCCACAGGCACTGGCCGGTACCGTCCTAGTCGTCTGCGCCGGGACCTCCGACCTGCCGGTGGCGCGCGAAGCGGTGGTTACCGCCCGCGTCCTCGGCTGCACCGTCGAGGAACTGGTCGATGTCGGCGTCGCCGGCATCCATCGCCTCCTCGCCCGCAGCGACAAGCTGCGCGAAGCGGCGGTCATCATCGTCGTCGCCGGCATGGAAGGGGCGCTGCCGTCGGTGGTCGGCGGCCTCGTCGCCGTGCCGGTCATCGCCGTGCCGACCTCCGTCGGTTACGGCGCCGCCTTCAACGGTCTCGCCCCCCTCCTCGGCATGCTCAACTCCTGCGCCGCCGGAGTGACGGTGGTCAACATCGACAACGGTTTCGGCGCCGCCGCCGCGGCCGCCCGCATCCTCCGCGCCCGGGGGACGGCATGAAGACCCTTTACCTTGATGCCTTCTCGGGCATCTCCGGCGATATGTTCCTCGGTCTCCTCTTCGACCTTGGCGTGCCGGCAGAAGTTGTCGTCAGCGAACTGCACAAACTCCCGCTGCAGGGCTGGGAGGTCACGCCGCGGCGCGAATGCCGCCGTGGCATCGAAGGGTGTCGGGCGCTGGTGACGACGGCCGAGGAGCACCATCATCGCACCTGGGCCGACATCGACTGCCTCCTTGCCGAGGCGCCGCTGACCCCAGAGGTTTCCGATCTCTCCCGCCGTATCTTCCGCCGCCTCGGCGTCGCCGAAGCCAGGGTTCACGGCGTCCCCCTGGAAGAGGTTCACTTCCACGAGGTCGGCGCCCTCGACTCCATCGTCGACATCGTCGGCGCCGCCGTCGGACTGCTCCACCTTGCCCCCGCCCGTGTCGTCTGCAGTCCTTTACCCTTGGCCCACGGCATGGTCGCCACCGCTCACGGTCACTACCCCCTGCCGGCCCCGGCGACCATCGAGCTGCTGCGCGACTGCCCCGTCGTCGATGGTGGCTCAACCCAGGAACTGGTCACCCCGACCGGCGCCGCCATCGTCACCGAGATCGCCACCTTCGGCCCCCTTCCGGCCCTTACCGTCGAGCGTATCGGCTACGGCGTCGGCAGCCGCGACCTCCTTGATCGCCCCAACCTGCTGCGCGGCATCCTCGGTGATGCGGCTGGAGTGAGTGGGTTGGAGCGCGATACCGTCACCCTCCTCGAAACCCACATTGACGACAGCACCCCCGAACTTCTCGGTCACCTCATGGAACGCCTCCTTGCCAGCGGTGCCCTCGATGTCGCCTACACCCCGCTGCAGATGAAGAAGAACCGCCCCGGCGTGCGCCTCACCGTCGTCGCCGAGCCGGCCCAGGCGGAAGAGCTGGCGCGGCTGGTCCTGCGCGAAAGCAGCGCCATTGGCGTGCGTTTCTCCACCTGCCCGCGTCTCAAGTTGCGCCGCGAGGCGGCGACGGTGGCGACGGAGCTGGGGGAGGCAGTGGTGAAGCTGATCTATGCAGGAGAGGAGCTGCTGCGCGTTACTCCTGAGTACGAAAGCTGCCGTGCTCTGGCGGCCGCTGCCGGGCGGCCGCTGCCGGTGGTAATGAG
>Ga0154464_1110_pt2 | contig 16513 bp, 13 predicted proteins | sample RifGroC2_FD_105657 | JGI IMG/M metagenome (GOLD analysis project Ga0154464, IMG submission 105657) | Desulfuromonadales bacterium GWC2_61_20
TCGGCCGCGGCCGTGGTCAGGGCAACATCCAAAGTGCTCAAGGCGACGCGGGCGTCGCCGTGGGCCTGTTCCGCCAGCAGGTCGAGAGCTTCTTCGGCGACCGTGATCCCGGCGCGGATGGCGCTGCGCGGATCGAGCAGGGCGCGCTGGAGCAGGACCTTGATCTCGCCCGGGGCGAGTGGTTCGAGGACGAAGACGCGGGAGCGGGAGAGGAGGGCCGAGTTGACCTCGAAGGAGGGATTCTCGGTGGTGGCGCCGATGAGGGTGATCTCGCCCCGTTCGACCGAGGGGAGGAAGGCATCCTGCTGGGCCTTGTTGAAGCGGTGGATCTCGTCGACAAAGATCAGGGTGCGGCGGCCGTAGAGGTTGCGTTCTTCCTTGGCCTGGGCGACGATTTCACGCAGTTCCTTGACTCCCTGGAGGACGGCGGAGAAGAAGACGAAGCGGCTCTTGGTGGCGTTGGCGACGATCTGGGCGAGGGTGGTCTTGCCGGTCCCCGGCGGGCCCCAGAAGATGATGGAGGTGAACTGGTCGGTTTCGATGAGGCGGCGCAGGATCTTGCCGGGACCGATGAGGTGCTGCTGGCCGACCATCTCGTCAAGACTCTGCGGGCGCAGACGCTCGGCCAGGGGGATGCCGGGATCGTTGGGCTGGCGCTGGTCGAAGAGGTCCATGGCGGGCACCAAAGGGGGGAAAGTGAGGTGCAGGACTGTAGCACAGACCCTCGGGCCAGGCAAGGGGGGAGGTGGCTAAGTCTTTGAAAGCGATGGACTTTGGCCGATTGCTGTGGTAATAGTCAAGCCAATTTGCCGGGAAGAGGGAGTCTTGCCCCATGAAACGCATCGGTATATTTGCCAAGCTCAGCAACCCCGACGCCATCACCGTCGCCGGTGAGGTCAATGCCTGGCTGCAGGCCCGGGAGGTCGAGGTTCTCCTGGAGAAGACCCTGGCCGAGCGCATGTCCCTCTCCGGCTATCCCGGCGGCTCCATCCCCGCCATGGTCAACCTGGTCGTCGTCCTCGGCGGCGACGGCACCCTCATCTCCGTCGCCCGTCAGGTCGGCGACCTGCCGGTGCCGATCCTCGGGGTCAATCTCGGCAGCCTCGGCTTCCTCACCGAGATTACCCTGGCCGAGCTCTATCCGGCCCTGGAGCGGGTGCTGTCCGGCGAATTCTCCGTCTCCAACCGCATGATGCTCGATGCCGTCGTCCGCCGTGGGCAGCAGGAGATCGTCCGTTACCGCGTCCTCAACGATATCGTCATCAACAAAGGGGCGCTGGCCCGCATTATCGACATGGAAGCCTGGGTCGACAATGCCTACCTCACCACCTTCAAGGCCGATGGCCTGATCATCGCTTCGCCGACCGGCTCCACCGCCTACAACCTGGCGGCGGGGGGGCCGATCATCGATCCCGGCCTGCACTGTTTTGTCGTCTCGCCGATCTGCCCGCACATGCTGACCAACCGCCCGATCATCGTCTCCGACGAAGCCATCGTCCGCATCGAGGTCAAGTTCCAGGGGCAGGAAGTGGCGATTACCGCCGACGGCCAAGTCGGCATGCCGTTGCAGGGGGGGGACGTGGTCGAGGTGCGCAAGGCGCGCAACGGCACCCTGCTGGTCAAGAGCCCGACCAAGGATTACTTCGAAGTGTTGCGGACCAAGCTGCGCTGGGGGGAGCGTTAGTCTTTCGGTCCGTTGCAGCAGGTCATAACAGGTCATGCCCTCCTTAAGGGGAAAAGGGGATTATGCTGCTCGAACTGGTCATCCGCAATTTTGCCACCATCGATAAGCTGGCGGTCACCTTCGGCCCCGGCTTCAATGTTCTCACCGGGGAGACCGGCGCCGGCAAGTCGATCATCATCGACGCCGTCGGTCTTCTCCTCGGCGAGCGGGCGCGCCCCGACCTCATCCGCACCGGCGAGGAGGAAGCGACGGTCGAGGCCGTCCTCGATCTGACCGGACAGGACGCCCTGCGCCAGGAGTTGGCTGCCGCCGGCTTCGAAGAGTCGGCCGAACTGCTGGTCAAACGGGTCATCTCTCGCGCGGGGAAGAATCGAATCTATCTGAACGGCTCCCTCGCCACCCTGGCCCAGCTGCAGCCGGTGACCGCGGCCCTGGTCACCATCTACGGCCAGCACGAACACCAGCATCTGCTGCGCAGCGAAACCCATCTCCCCCTCCTCGACACTTTTGCCGGGCTCGGGCGGGAACTGGAAGACTACCGGCGGGTCTATGCCGCGGCGCAGGCCGAGCGACAGCGACTGGAAAAGTTCGCAGAGAGTGAGCGCGAACGCCGGCAGCGCCTCGACCTGCTGACCTTTCAACAGGATGAGATTGCCGCCGCCGCCCCGCGCCTGGGGGAGGATGATGACCTCGCTGCCGAGCGCCTCCTGCTGCAACACGCCGAACGCCTCAATGCGGCGACTGCCGGGGGGTATGAAACGCTATATGGCGGAGACGGGGCGATCTGCGAGGAGCTGGGCCGCCTCGCCGGCAGCCTGGAGGAGTTGACAAAAATAGATCCCCGCCTCGGTTCTTTGGCCGAGACCTTGCGCAGTGCCCTGTTGAGCCTTGAGGACGCCGCCAGCCAGTTGCGGAGTCTGGCCGAGCGGACGCAATTCGACCCCGACCGGCAGCAGGAGGTGGAGGAGCGCCTCGCCACCCTGGCCGCTTTGAAGCGCAAGTATGGCACCACCCTCGCGGCGGTTCTGCAGCATCGGCTGGACGCCGCCGCGCAGCTGGCGGAGCTGGCCGGCCTCGCCGGGAGCCGGGAGGACGCGTCGCGCCGTTTGGGCGAGCTGGAAGCAGAACTGGCACAGATCGGGCGGTCGATCTCGGCGGCGCGGAGCAAAGAGGCCCGGGAATTGCAAAGTGCGGTCGAGGCTGAGCTGCATCAGTTGGCGATGCCGCGGGCGCGCTTCGAGGTGCGCCTGACCCCCCTCGACAGTGCCGGTCCGCGCGGGCTGGAGCGGGGCGAGTTTTTCCTTTCCCCCAACCCGGGGGAGGAGCCCAAAGCGTTGGCCCGGATTGCCTCAGGGGGTGAGTTGTCGCGGGTGATGCTGGCGCTGAAGCGGGCGATTCCCGACGGTGAGCGGGTGCCGACGCTGATCTTCGATGAGGTCGATGCGGGGATTGGCGGCGCCGCCGCCACCGCCGTCGGCGAAAAGTTGCGCCAGGCGGCGGTCGGGATTCAGGTGCTGTGCATCACCCACCTGCCCCAGGTGGCCGCCTTCGCCGAACGCCATTACCGGGTCGACAAGCGCCAGGAACATGAGCGCACTTTCACCGCCCTCACCCTCCTCGATCCCGAAGCTCGCGTGCAGGAGATGGCCCGCATGCTCGGCGGGGCCAAGGTGACGGAGAGAACCCTGGAGCACGCCCGTGAACTGATCGGTCTCCCCGGACTCGCACCATCCCGACCCTGACCCATTGACCTCGAAATAACTGCAACCAGGACTTGATATATGATTCGCAAGGCCCGTATCGCCGATGCCAAACAGATTCACAAGCTGCTCATGGTCTATGCCCAGGATGGCTTGATGCTTTCCCGTTCCCTTGCCGATATCTATGAGGGAATTCGCGATTTCTACGTCTATGACTGTGCTGGCGTCGTGGCGGGAACGGTCTGTTTGCATATCTGCTGGGAGGATCTGGCCGAGGTCCGCAGTCTCGCCGTGGCGGCCGCCTACGAAGGGCGCGGTGTCGGTCGCCATCTGGTGGAAGCCTGTCTCGACGAAGCGCGGCAGCTCGGTCTCCCGCGCATCTTTGCCCTGACCTACAAGCAGGCCTTTTTCGAGAAATTCGGCTTTCGCGTGGTCGAGAAATCCGAGCTGCCGCACAAGGTCTGGGGAGACTGCCTCAAGTGCGCCAAATTCCCCGACTGTGATGAGATCGCCATGATCGTCGACTTGCCGGGCGGGACAACCGGCGGCTCCGCCAAATCCGAGGAAATACACTAAGTGCTTGACAAGATAGATTATAATCGACTATTAAACGGTAACCATGCTGCGACCATGGTCGTTGTTCTGGTCATAGGAGGGTGTGTTGGCGGTCACTAAATATACAGTTCTGGTCATTCCCGAAGGCTCCCACCGGGTGCGGCGCTTCATGGTCCAGCGCCGCCTGCTGCAGTGGGTCGCTGCTGTTGCCCTCGTCCTCGTTGTCGCCGGGGGACTCCTCTTTGTCGACTATCTGCGCACCAGCGTCGATCGCAACGAACTCGCCCGCCTGCGTGAACAGAATCACTCCCAGCAGAAGGAATTGCAGCGTCTCATCACCAGCCTGGACGATCTGCGCAAGGAGATGGTGGTGCTGGCACAGAACGATGCCAAGGTCCGGGTCATGGCCCAGTTGACGCGACCGAAAGCCGAAACTCTGCTCGGGGTCGGTGGCCCGCCCGAGGTTGACGCCACCTCCGAAATTACCGATATCCAGCGCCAGATCGACCAGATCCGTCAGGATATCGATCTGCGCCGGGAAAGCCAGGAAGAGTTGCGCGGCTTTCTCAACGACCAGCGCTCCCTGCTGGCGGCCAAACCGAGAGGATGGCCGGTCAAGGGGTGGATGACTTCGAGCTTCGGTATCCGCAATTCGCCCTTCTCCGGGCGTCTCAAGATGCATGAGGGGATCGATATTGCCGCCCGGACGGGGACGCCGGTTTATGCCGCGGCCGACGGCATCGTCAGTCAGTGCGAGACGGTCGAAGGTTACGGCAAGCTGGTCGCCATCGACCATGGTTATGGCTACAAGACCTACTACGCGCATAATTCAAAACTGCTTGTCAAGGTCGGGCAGCGGGTCAAGCGCAACGATCTCATCGCCGCCGTCGGTAATACCGGCTCATCTACCGGTTCCCACCTCCATTACGAAGTCCGTCTGAACGGCATCCCCCTCAACCCGAAAAAATTCCTCTAGCCCTTCTCCTGTCTCAATGCGGAAGGGCCGAAATCACGGGCTCCGGCGCTGCTGGAGCCCGTTTTGCATCGGCCCGTCCGGGTCCCGGTTTCTCCTTGTGAGGCCCTGCCCCTTGTGGTAAAATCCCGACCTTTGCTGGGTCGGAGGTCCGCCCTTGTCGGCCCCCATCACTTTTGCCGGAGTACTGTGTAAATGATCGGAATGCTGCTGAAAAAACTAGTGGGGAGCAAGAACGAGCGGGAGCTCCGGCGTCTGCAACCTTTGGTCGATAAGATCAACAGTCTCGAAGCGGGCCTTACCCCTCTTGCCGATGACGCACTGACGGCGAAAACGCTAGAATTCCGCGAGCGTTTGGCCCGGGGCGAAAGCCTGGACGATCTCCTTCCCGAGGCCTTCGCGGTCGTGCGGGAAGCCGGGCGCAGGGTCTTGGCCATGCGCCATTTCGATACCCAGCTCATCGGCGGCATGGTCCTGCACAACGGCAAGATCGCCGAGATGAAGACCGGCGAAGGCAAGACGCTGGTGGCGACGTTGCCGAGTTACCTCAATGCCCTGGCCGGCAAGGGGGTCCATGTCATTACCGTCAACGACTATCTGGCCCGGCGCGACTCCGAATGGATGGGGCGGATTCATCGCTTTCTCGGTCTGACCGTCGGCGTCATCGTCCATGGGCTGACCGATGCCGAGCGCCAGCAGGCCTATGCCTGCGATATCACCTATGGCACCAACAACGAATTCGGCTTCGACTATCTGCGGGACAACATGAAGTTTGCCCTGGCGGAGTATGTTCAACGCGAACTCAATTTCGCCATCGTCGACGAGGTTGACTCGATCCTCATCGACGAGGCGCGCACCCCCCTCATCATCTCCGGGCCGAGCGAGGCTTCGAGTGAGCTCTACTACACGGTGAACCGGATCATCCCCATGCTCAAGAAGGGGGAGCTGATCGAGCACCGCGATGGCAAGATCGGCCCGGCGACCAAGGAGTACACCGGCGACTTTACCGTCGACGAGAAGGCGAAGTCCGCGTCCCTGACCGAGGAAGGGGTGCTCAAGGTCGAGCGCCTGCTGGGGATCGACAACCTCTTCGATCCCCGCCACATCGAGATGCTGCATCACGTCAATCAGGCTCTCAAGGCCCATGCCCTCTTCCGCCTTGATGTCGATTACGTGGTCAAGGATGGCGAAGTCCTCATCGTCGATGAGTTCACCGGTCGGCTCATGCCGGGACGCCGCTGGAGCGACGGGCTGCACCAGGCGGTCGAGGCCAAGGAAGGGGTCAAGATCGAGAGCGAGAACCAGACCCTCGCCACCATCACCTTCCAGAATTATTTCCGCATGTACCACAAGCTCTCCGGCATGACCGGGACCGCCGATACCGAGGCGGTGGAGTTCAACGAGATCTACAAGCTCGAGGTCATGGTCATCCCGACCAACCGCGCCATGGTGCGCATCGATCGCTCCGACATCATCTACAAAAGCGAAAAGGAGAAGTTTCGCGCGGTGGTCGAGGATGTCGTCGAACGGCATGCCGAAGGGCAGCCGGTCCTGGTCGGCACCATCTCCATCGAAAAGTCGGAAGTCCTCTCGGACATGCTGCGCCGGCGCGGGGTTCCGCATCACGTCCTCAATGCCAAGCACCACGAGAAAGAGGCGGAGATCGTCGCTCAGGCCGGCCGTCTCGGGGCGGTGACCCTCGCCACCAACATGGCCGGCCGCGGCACCGACATCATCCTCGGCGGCAATCCGGAGATGCTGGCCCGGCGCGAGGCGGCGACCGCCGAGGATCCCGAGGCCGCTTATGCCGCGGCGCTGGAACGCTATCGCCAGGTCTGCGCCGAGGAGAAGGAAGCGGTTATCGCCGCCGGTGGCCTCTACATCCTCGGCACCGAGCGCCACGAATCCCGGCGCATCGACAATCAGTTGCGCGGGCGTGCGGGGCGGCAGGGGGATCCCGGCGCCAGCCGCTTCTATCTCTCGCTGGAAGACGACCTGCTGCGCATTTTCGGCTCACATCGGGTCGCCTTTGTCATGGACAAACTCAGAATCCCCGAGAATGAGCCGATCGAGCACGGCATGATCTCCCGTGCCATCGAGAATGCCCAGAAGAAGGTCGAAGGGCACAATTTCGAGATTCGCAAGCATCTGATCGAATATGACGACGTCATGAACCGGCAACGCGAGGTGATCTACACCCAGCGCAAGGAGGTCCTGGCCGGCACCCAGGTGCGGGCTACCGTCGAAGGGGTCATCACCGAGATGGTCGGGGACATGGTCGCCACCTTCTGCCCGGAGAAGACCCCGGTCCAGGAGTGGGCCTGGGACAGCCTGAGTGAGGATTTCGCCAACCAGTTCTACGCGGCGCCCGAACTTCCCCCTCGCGCGACCCCCGGACTGACTCCGGCTGACCTTGAGAAACAGTTGCTCCAGCAGTCGATGCATTTGCTGGCCGGACGCGAGGCGGAGTTTTCCCCGCCGGTCCTGGAGCATCTCATGAAGGTGCTGCTGTTGCAGAGCATCGACACCCAGTGGAAGGATCACCTCCTCTCCATCGATCACCTCAAGGAGGGGATCGGACTGCGCGGTTATGCCCAGAAAAATCCCAAGGAGGAGTACAAGAGAGAGGCTTATGGTCTCTTCATGGAGATGATGGGGCGAATCCGGCAGGAACTGATCCAGAAACTCTTCCGCATCCAGCTGGCGCGTCAAGATGATGTCGAGCGCATGGAGGCGGAAGAGCAGCGCCGTCGCCGTATCGTTTTCAACCGTGTTGCCGGCGGCGAGCAGGTTGCCCGTCCGCAGACCCGTGAGGAAGAAAAGATCGGTCGCAACGACCCCTGTCCTTGTGGCAGCGGGCAGAAATACAAGAAGTGCTGTGGCCGTTGAACGACGGCGAAAAGGGAGATTTTGTGGCCGCTACGGTCAACGCAGACGCCGCCCACCCGTCCATTCTGGTGGTCGATGACGCCCCGTTTTTTCGCAAGACCCTCAGGGATTTGCTGGAAGGGCAGGGCTACCCGGTGTTGGAGGCCGCCTCCGGTGCCGAAGTTTCGGACATCATCACCCGTTATCCCGTCGGCGCGGTCCTGACCGATATCGAGATGCCGGAAGTCAGTGGACCGGAAGTGCTGCGGCGGGTCAAGCGGCTCCGACCCGAACTGCCGGTCATTGTCATCTCTTCGCATCACGATTTCGATGCCGCCCGCGAGGTTTTGCGCGACGGGGCCCTGGAATATCTGGTCAAACCCCTCGACCCGACTGAACTCTTCAAGGCCGTTGAGCGCGCCGGGCAATCGTTGGCGGCCTCCTTGCAGACGGCGGAAGCCCTGCTGGACGCGCAGCGCCGCTTCTCCGATCTGGTCCTCCTGCAGGAAGTCGGCGAGGCGACCGGCACCGAGGAAAACCAACAGCTTCTCCTCGACAAAATTCTCGAGTTGGTGCGCGATGCCATGCAGGTCGAGATCATCTCCCTGATGCTGGTGGAGAAGGACGGGCTGATGCGCATTCGCTCCGCCAGCGGGCTGACGCCGGAGATTGTGGAACGGACTCGGGTCGCCCCGGGGCAGGGGGTCTCCGGGCATGTCCTGGCCACCGGCAACGAAATACTCCTTGAGGATATTGTCCGTGACGGCCGTTTCCCCTGCCGCGAGGGCGATGTCGCCTACCGGACCCGTTCCGCCCTCTCCATGCCGATCCGCATGCGTGACCGGGTCATCGGTGTGCTCAATGTCAATAACAAGGTCAATGGCGACTCCCTGTCGGCTGCCGACCGGAATCTGCTGCGCGTGATTGCCCATCAGACCGCTCTCGCCATCGAAAACTTCAAGCTGGTGGCAAATCTTCGCCAACAGGCTCTCGATCTGGTCAAGAGCAACCGCACGCTACAGCGGCTGCACCAGGCGCGTTCCCAGCTGGTCTGCAACCTCTCCACGGAATTGAAGGGTCCACTGCTGACACTGCGCGGCGCCGTCGATGTCCTCTCCAATTGCCGCGGCGAACTTTCCGTCGAAGAGACCGGGACCTATCTTGGCAAGATTAACGGTGAGGCGCAGCGGCTTGAGCGACTTCTTTCGGGGATGCTCTGCCTCTTCTCCCTCGATTCCGGTGGCGGCGAGCTCGAGCAGAGCTCATTTTCCCTGAACGAAGTCATCGAGGAAGCCGCTCAGGCCCGGGCTGACGATATCGCCCTGGCGTCTCTGCAGGTTGTGCTGCGGCAGGTACGGGGCGTTGCGCCGGTTTATGGCGATCGGGACAAAACCCTGACCCTGGTCGAAGCCCTTCTCGATAACGCCATCAAGTTCAATCGGCAGGGCGGGGGGATTCGGCTGCGTCTCGAAAATGCTATTACAGATGGCCTCGGCTACGTTTATTTCCAGATATCCAACGACGGCCAGCCGATCCCCGAGTCGATGGTGGAGAATATCTTCGAACAGCACCTGCAACTGGGTAACAGTCCCGGTGACAAGTCCATCGGCGCCGGAATCGGACTGGCCGTTTGCCGGGCCGTTGTCGAGCGGATGAAGGGGAAAATCTTTCTCGAACCTCCGCAAGGCGAGGGCGCAACATTTGGTGTCCTCCTGCCTACCCGCGAGAGCTATGGAGTCATTAAAAATGTCCAGTAATCCCTCCATCCCGGCCATCGGTTTTCGTTTCGCCTCGCGGTCGGCCGGTATCAAACGTTCCGGCAAGCCCGACCTCGCCCTCATCGTTTCGGACAGTCCGGCGCGCTGTGCCGGGGTCTTTACCACCAACAAGGTCATCGCCGCCCCGCTGGAGGTTTCGGCCCCGCGCATCAAGCAAGGTTATTGTCAGGCTATTCTCATCAACAGCGGTAATGCCAACGCCTGTACCGGCGAACCGGGCCGGAGCGCCGCCCGCCGTTGCAGTGAGTTGACTGCTGCCGCCCTCGCCATTGACGAGCAGCTGGTGGCCGTGGCATCGACCGGCGTTATCGGCGTGCCATTGCCGATGGCCTGTTTTGAAGAGCACATCCCGCTCCTCCCGGCCGACCTCGCGGCCGATGCCGTCGCGGCCGCCGGGGTCGCCCAGGCGATGATGACGACGGATGCCTTTCCCAAGGTCGCTTCAGCTGCGGGTTTTGCAGGGGGGGTCCCCTACACGATTTTCGGAGTGGCCAAGGGGGCCGGCATGATTCATCCGAACATGGCGACCATGCTCGGTTTTATCCTGACCGATGCCCTCCTCTCGCCCGAACTGCTGCGAACGGCTCTGCACGCCGGGGTCGATGTTTCCTTCAACAGCATTACCGTCGATCGCGACACCTCCACTAACGACACCGTCCTCCTTTTGGCCAACGGGGCGGCCGGGACCCCGGAGATCGTCGCCGGGTCGGCCGATGCCGCGGCCTTCTGCGCCCTGCTCAACGGGGTGCTCCTCGATCTGGCCAAGATGATCGTGCGTGATGGCGAAGGGGCGACCAAGCTGGTGACAATCCGGGTCAAGGGCGGAGTCGATGCCGCCCAGGCGCGCACCGCCGCCTGCAGCGTAGCAACCTCCAGCCTGGTCAAGACCGCTTTTTTTGGTGAAGATGCCAACTGGGGTCGGATTATCGCCGCTGTCGGCTATTCCGGCGCAGAAGTCGAACCGGAGAAAGTCGATATCAGTTTTGATGCGATTGCCGTGGTCCGCAACGGACTCGGTACCGGCAAGGAGCTTGAAGCGCAGGCGACCGCAGTTCTCAAGAAGCCTGAGTTCATGGTCACAGTTGACCTTCATCTCGGTCCCGGGGAGGCGATCTATTATACTTCCGATCTGACTTACGACTACGTCAAGATCAATGGTGCCTACCGTACCTGAGATCGCTCATCTCACCCCCCTCATCCCCGGGCCATGCAGAAGTCAACTCTCCCCCCATGCCAAATGAATGATCGCCGTCCTGACGCCACCGTGTCAGCCGCGCCGCGGAAACGTACCGGCGACAGGTACGTCGGCCTCAGTGCCGACGTCTCGGGTAAATCCCCGTGGCTCTTTTTGCCGGAACTGCGTTAATGCCCGGACCTTATCAGCGGGTCGTTCTGCTAACCCTCGATGGCGTCGGTATTGGCGCTCTTCCCGACGCCACTGAGTATGGTGATGCCGCGGCCAATACCCTGTTGCATGTGGCCGAAGCTTGTGGCGGCCTGCACCTTCCCCACCTCCAACGTCTCGGTCTTGGCTGCCTCGTTACGGCCCCCGGCCTCGACTGCGTGCCCCACCCTCTGGCCCGTGTCGCCCGCTTGCGCGAGAAATCGATTGGGAAAGACACGACCACCGGGCATTGGGAGCTGACGGGGGTCATCCAGCGACAGCCCCTCTCCTGTTTCCCCGAAGGGTTTCCTGCCGAGATTATCGCGCAATTTGTGAGCGAAACCGGACTTGTGCCCCTCGGCAATATCGCTGCCAGCGGCACGGAGATCATCAAAGTATTCGGGGAAGAGCATCTGCGCAGCGGTCGCCCTATCGTCTATACCAGCAGTGATTCGGTCTTTCAGATTGCGGCGCATGAGGCAATTATCCCCCTCGACCGACTCTACGCGATCTGTCGCAGCGCCCGACGTATCCTCGATCCATACCGGGTCGGTCGTGTCATCGCCCGGCCCTTTGTCGGCACTTGTGCCGCAGATTTCCGCCGGACTCCGCATCGCCACGACTTCTCCATTCCGCCGACCGGTGGGACGATTCTCGATTCTCTGGCCGCGCGGGATATTGCGGTGATCGGAATCGGTAAAATTTACGACATTTTTGCCGGGCGGGGGGTTGCGCAATGCCATCTCACCGCTGATAACCGGCAGGGGATGGCGCAAACCCTGCAAGCCCTTGTTTCCCTGGAGCGCGGCCTCGTATTCTCCAATCTGGTCGATTTTGACATGCTCTACGGGCATCGTCGCGATGTTTTCGGGTTTGGCGCTGCCCTGGAGGATTTCGATCGCTGGCTGCCCGAACTCATCTCCGCCATGCGGCCAGACGATCTGCTGATCGTAACGGCGGATCATGGCTGTGACCCGACCACACCGGGGACCGATCACAGCCGCGAATATGTGCCGGTTCTGGCCTGGTCGCCGAGTTTGGCGGGGGGGGCGGTTCTGGCTGACCGGCCGACCTTTGCCGATGTCGCGGCAACGGTGGCGGCGGCTTTCGCCGTCGATTTTCCCATCGGCGAAAGTCTGCTGGGGTAAGGTGTCGATCGAGGAAACGATTCAGGAAGGAATAAGGCGCAAGGTTACCGTGTCGTTGCGGGTCTGGAGGTGTTCCCGGGCCAGCGATTCCAGATCGACATGGCGCTCAGAGACTTCGCCGAGGACCTTCGCTTCGATGAAGGACTGCAGGGCGTTGAGTTTGTCCGGGTCGGTGGCGGAGAAACCGAGGCCGAATCCTTGCAGGTAGTTGTTCTCTACGCCCGGGCGGATGCTGTAGAGGACCTCCCCGTCGATTTCGACCTCCTGTTTCATTCCCATGAGTGGTAATACCACATGTAGTTTTTCTCCGACCTCGGCCCGTAACGGGCTCTTGACGAAAAGGCCGTGCGTGCTGAGGCTGAGGACTTCGGCCAGGAGGGAGGATTCCCCGCGGCAGAGGAGACCGGGGAGTTTGACCGAGAGGCGCAAATTGCGCCGGGGAATCTTTTCGAGATGAGGTTGTACCAGCGAGAAAAGCGTAAAAAGATCGAGGGGGAGTCCCAGTGTTTCGTGGGGGAGAGAGGTCTGCCTCGGGGTCTGACCTTCGATCATGATCAGGGGACAACGGCCAGAGGTGGCACAGGTCGAGATTTGCGCAAACAGCTCGCTGCCACCCGTGGCCAGCAGGTCATGACCGAGCAGAAGCAAATCGGGAGAAATCTCTCGCAGCAATTGCGTCAACGTCGACGCCTTGGTGCAGGCGACCACGCGATAGCCCCAATGTTTCAAGATGGCTTCTAGTGTCGTAATCAGCCCCTCGCGGGAATCCCCCACCAATATCCGCTTCATGTTTTGTTTCCTCCGCCTCCCATGATAGCCCCGCAAGACAACAATGCCAATGTCCTTAGTCTAGTTCATGAAAATAACACAGCAATCCTGATGGAAATCAAGCAAAATAGCATTCAAGGGCGCACTGCCATTGGACGGGATGTCACCAGTGCCGGTGGTTGCCAAAGACAGGGTATTGGATGATGCTTCCACCCCTTAGTAGTTTATAGCCACTTAGTTGTGTGCTAGTTTGCGACAGTTGAGGGTGTATCGTGCGATCACCGTGACTATCCCAGTCACCTACTGCCCGGAGATGTCGATTGAATATCAGGGTCATGCTCGAACAACGCGAACAAGATACCCTCTCAAGATTTGCCTGCCTCAGTGCCACCAGTCGCGGTCGGCAACGGCCGGAAGTTCCATGCGCGATACGAACCGCTTTCCAGGATGACTGCGACCGGATTGTCCACTGTAAATCATTTCGACGCCTCAAGCACAAAACCCAGGTCTTCCTGTCGCCGGAAGGGGACCACTATCGTACTCGTCTGACGCACACGCTGGAAGTCTCGCAGATCGCCCGGACCATGGCCCGCGCCCTCTCCCTCAATGAAGATCTGGCCGAGGCCATCGCTCTCGGCCACGACCTCGGACATACCCCCTTCGGTCACGCCGGCGAAAGGGTGTTGCATGAACTTCTGCCTCAAGGCTTTCAGCATGTTCAACAAGGCCTGCGGGTGGTTGATATTCTGGAAAATGAGGGGATGGGGCTGAATTTGTCCTGGGAAGTGCGCGATGGGATCAGCAAGCATTCCAAGGGCAGAGGGCCGATCCTCGCCCCATTGCCGGAATTTTGCGCCATAACGCTGGAGGGGCAGTTGGTTCGTCTCGCCGATATCATTGCCTATGTCAATCACGATCTCGATGACGCCGAACGGGCTGGATTGATCCATGTGCAAAGCATCCCCGCGACGATATTGGCAACATTGGGCGAAACGCATGCACAGCGGATGGCGACCATGGTTGCCGATGTCATTGTCGCCACCCTAGCCGTCGACCATGCGTCCATCCAGATGTCGAGAGCTGTTTCCGCCGCGGTCGTGGCCCTGCGCGACTGGCTCTATCACCATGTTTATCAGGTCAGCAGCGTCCATGATGATTTCATAAAGGCCTCGCGTATCGTCAGGGAACTCTTTGTCTATTTCTGCTCTCGGGAAAGTGAACTGCTCGCATGCGGGGGGCGGCGGACGGAGGGTGATCCCCTTGAGATTTCCGTGGCGGATTTCATTGCCGGGATGAGCGACCGCTATGCCATCAATCTCTACCGGCGCATATTTTTACCACAGCCGTGGAAGATTCTTTAATGTTGCATAACCCCTTGAATTTCCCCGATTAAATACTTGACACCCCGCGGGGCATGTGTTAGCTTAAGTTCGTTTTCCGTCGTGTTTTCGGGGGTTTGTGCCCGGTCGTGAAGAGGACTTGCATGCTCACTCCCCTCGGCATGAAGTTGGTGTTTCGCCTCGGCGGGGCAGGTTTCGTCCTTCCTGTCAGTGACTTGATCGAGGTCAACGAGTTGCCCGCTGATGCGCTGCAGGTTTCTGCCCCGCAGGAGGAATCCGGTCTTCTTGGATCTTTTTTGCATCGCGGTAGTCTCATCCCGGTACGTGACTTGGGGGAGCGTCTCGAATTGCCGAGACCCCTCTTTCCCGGGGAGCAAATCACCCTTCTGGTTCTGCCTGGGGCCGATGCTCCATGGGGTCTGGCGGCCGAGCGTATCGAAGGGGTTTTTCCCAATGAGCATTTTCGCCAGGTTTCCGTCTCCGAGTGGATTTTCAGCCGCAGGATCTGGCCTTTTGCGCAGATTGTTCTCTGGAAGAACGAGCCGCTGCTCCATTGCGAGGCGATGACTCTGGAACGTTTGTGGGGGGCGCAGTGATCCCGAAAATTGCGCTCTTTACCTTGGGCGATCGTTGTTTTTCCCTGGCCGTCGAACGGATTGCCCATATTCTGCCGATGGTGCAAGTCTTCCCCTTTCCCGCTCTGCGACAAGGGCTGACTGGTCTCTTTGTCGACCAGGATGGAGCCGTCCCACTCTTTGATCTGGCCCCGATTTTGGGATCGGAGCGGGCGAGTCTCGCCAGGATGAGCCGTTACCTGGTGATCTACGGTGCCGAACTCGGCAACATTGGTCTGCCCGCGGATAAAGTGTTGCAAATGGTCGGCCGCGATCAGGGCAAGCTGCTGGAGACGGCAGAAATTCCCGGCAAGATGAATTTGACGACAATTTTTGTTGTTAACGGTGTGGGTTATCCGCTGCTTGATGTTGATGCCCTGCTGACAACGCTTCCCGATTGATGGTTGGACAGGACCTGTTTCCCCGGTGGGGACAGAGGAGGCATGCATGAAAAAAAAGTTGTTGCTGGCCGACGACAGTATAACCATCCAGAAGGTCATCGCCATTACCTTCTCCAGCGACGATTATCTTCTGACAGTTGTCGATAATGGCGATGCCGCCTTGGAGAAGGCACGCAGTGACCGGCCTGACCTGATTCTCGCCGATGTTTTCATGCCGGGGAAAAACGGTTACGAAGTTTGTGCCGCCGTCAAGCAGGATCCGAATCTGCAAGGCATTCCCGTTTTGCTGCTGACCGGAACTTTCGAACCCTTCGACGAAGGGAAAGCGCGTGCCGCCGGGGCGGATAAGTGGATTGCCAAACCCTTCGAATCGCAGAGTTTGATCGATTGTATTGAGAAGCTCCTGGCCGGTGCTGGCGGCAGTGCGCCGAAGGCGGTGGTTCCAATTCCTTCGGCGGCACTGGCGGAAACGCCGCCGCAGCCGGTCCCCGCCCCTCCGTCGGCCGTGGCCCCGATTCCGGCTTCCATCCCCGCTCCGGCCCCGCCCACGGCACCGGTCGTCCCCGCACCGCCGCCAGTGACAGCAGAAACCGATCCCTGGGGCGATCCTGGGGCCATCGATCTTGACCTCTCCGAGTTGGGCGGTGAATTTGGCGATGTCGGGACGGCTCCGCTGTCAGCGGCTGACAGCGATGAAGATCTTTGGGGGGCAGTCTCCCTTGAAGAGCAGGACCCTTCTATTACAGCCATCAGCTCTGCTGGCGCAGATAGCTGGTCCCTTGATGAAGCCATCGAGATGTCGGCGCCTGCCGCCGAGCTTGCCGATGCGGTGCGAGTCTCGACGGCCGAACAGGACGTCTGGGGAGGTCTTGAAGTCGAACCGGCTGGCGCTGATGCCAGCCAGATCGAACTGGAAGAATTCCCGACCTGGGAAGCCGAGGTTGAGCCTCTGCCCATGAGCGATGTCGAAATTCTGGAAGAGGAAGATATCGAGCCGTCTCAGGCACTGACTCTGCAGGAACCGTTCTTTACGCCTCCAGCCGGTGGCATCCTGGAGTTGGAGGCGACTGACGCTTTTGGCGGGGACCCGATGTCGGGTGAATTGCAGTGGGATGAGTCGGCCTTGACAGCGGTGTCCTCTACGCACGGGGAACGGGCTCCGGTCGCGGCTCCGGTCGCGGCTCCGGTCGCGGCTCCGGTCGCGGCTCCGGTTGCTGCTCCGGTTGCTGCTCCGGTTGCTGCTCCGGTTGCTGCTCCGGTTGCTGCTCCGGTTGCTGCTCCGGTTGCTGCTCCGGTTGCT
>Ga0154464_1012_pt1 | contig 16217 bp, 18 predicted proteins | sample RifGroC2_FD_105657 | JGI IMG/M metagenome (GOLD analysis project Ga0154464, IMG submission 105657) | Desulfuromonadales bacterium GWC2_61_20
TGACGCACCGCCGCCGCGATGGGGATGACCTTGAGACTGACACCAAGGAGATTGGCCAGGCGTTCGGCATTGCCGCGGGTGCGGGCGGTGGTGCCGAAGCCGGGCATGGTCACCGCCTCGATGCCGGCATGCGCCAGGCCGAGACGATCGAAGGCCTTGACCGTCACCAGCAGAGCCAGGGTCGAATCGAGACCGCCGGAGATGCCGAGGACCGCCTTGCTCCCGCCGGTGTGGCGCAGACGGCGGGCGAGGCCGGTGGTCTGGATGGCGAAGATCTCGCGACAGCGCGCACTGCGTTCGCTGTCGTCGGCGGGGACGAAAGGGGTGGCGGAGATGGGGCGCAGGGCGCTGTCGGCGACGGTGTCGGCGAGGCGAAAGGAAAGCACCCGCGGGGTGAAGCCGGCGGCGGCGGCGAAGCTGTTGCTGCGGCGGCGTTCGTTGAGGAGGCGCTCGACGTCGATATCGGCCACGACCATGGTGGTGGCGAAGCTGAAACGGTCGCTCTCGGCGAGGAGGGCGCCGTTCTCGGCGATGAGGGAATGACCGGAGAAGACCAGGTCGGTGCTCGACTCCCCGGGCCCGGCCGAGGCATAGGCATAGGCGGCGAGACAGCGCGCCGACTGCGAGCGGACCAGCTCGCGGCGGTACTCCATCTTGCCGAGGGTTTCAGGACTGGCCGAAGGGTTGAGGAGGATGGTGGCGCCGGCCAGGGCGAGTTGCGCGCTCGGCGGCGCCGGGACCCAGAGATCCTCGCAGATTTCGATGCCGATGCGGCACTCGGGGAGGTGGTCGGGAGAGAAGAGGAGATCGGTGCCGAAGGGGATGGCGCAACCGCCGAGGTCGAGAGTAGCGCTCGAGCTTTCGGCGGCGGGGGAGAACCAGCGCTCTTCGTAGAACTCGTTACTGTTGGGGAGATAGCTCTTCGGGACGATGCCGACGATGGCGCCGCCGGCGATGAAGACAGCGCAGTTGAAGAGGCGCCCCCCTTGCGCCAGCGGCGCCCCGACCACAAGCACGCTCTGGCTGGCGGCGGAGAACTCGGCGAGTTCGACCAAGGCGCTGCGCACCCGCTGCAACGGCAACTGCTGGAAGAAGAGGTCGCCGCAGCTGTAACCGGTGAGAGAGAGTTCGGGGAAGAGGAGGAAGCGCGCCCCTTCACCGGCGGCGGCGTTCACCGCCTGACGGATGGCGGCGAGGTTGAAGTCGATGTCGGCGACGCGCAGCTCGGGCGAGACGACGGCGAGACGCAGCATGCCAAGGGAGGAGAGAGGTGTTTGCATGGTTGTAAGGCTAATGGAAAGGGGGAGGTGTGTCAATTGACATGTTGGAACCTGGAAGGGCCAGTTGCTGGCCCCTCCAGGTTCCTGCTGAAATTCATGGGCTACTGCTTCCTCTCACGCACAATCATGTTCGGCAGAATGTTGCGAATACACTCATCTTCGCTGAGCCATTTTTCGATCACGACGGCTTCGTTTTCGATCGTGACGACCTTCCAGCCATCGCCGAGCGGTTCGCCGACCTTGATTTTGACAATCGTATTTGTGGCGACGTCCTTGATCTCGGCGCTACCGGCAAGGATGGAAACGACCTCGTAGGGTTGGGCCCAGACGGGCATGGCGCTTAGAATAAAAATCGCAAGGAACAGGCCGTAGCGAATCATCATCATCTCCTTTTCCTAGGGTTGAAGGCTCATTGTTTCCGAGCCGATGAACGGAATGCTGCTGGAAGCTTCGTTACAGGTCGAGTTGGCAGGATACTTCATATTCACCCAGTTAATCCCCGTCCAGAGTTTGATGCCGCGGGTATCTTTCATTCCCGAGATATAGCGGGTTTTAACCCCGTCTTTGTAAGCAACCTGGTTGATCATCCCCTGAAGCGACATTGTGAACGTTTTGATCCGGTGAGTGTATGGATCCCGGCTGTCCAGGCGAGCAATTCGCACTTGGTTGTTCAGAAGGACGGGCGTGCCAAATGGTTCGGTCAGGATAAAATGGCGCGCGTAATGCCCTGCCGCCAACACGGCGATGGACGCATCGTAGTTGGTCGCCGAGGCATAGCTGATGAGATTTTGCGGGGCATGCTTGAGGTAGCTGTTTTCCAGCACATGGGGATAGACATCGACGTATTCGGCAATGGACCTGTCGTTGACGTCGAGGGTATCGATCGCCTCGGCGCTCCCGGCCGGCAGGATCTGGTCATTGACACAGACAACATCCATGCTGTTCATAAAGTCGATGGGCGTTGGCTCGCTGATGTCCTTGAGACCGACGGCGACGCCATTGGTTTCGCCGGCAAAACCGGTGGCGGTCTGGAAACCCATTTGTCCGTGATAGACCACCTGCACCGTCAGGTCGGTCGCATTGAGGGGAATTTTTTGTTCCCCGAGGTTGAATGCAAGTTCGATGGGGCTGTCGCTCGGAATACTGCTGATACCGTTTGCTTCGGGCACGACGATATAACTGAAGTCGGCGCTCACCGGAACGGGCACCCCCTGAAAGGGATCTGCGAGGGCAGTCTTGTACTTCACGACCAGTTCGACGGTGCCCAAAGACAAGGCTTCATTGTTTGGCGTGAGGTTACGTGCCTTGATGCGGATATTGTCAAAACCGCCCGAGTCGGGGGCCGCGATGGCGTAGCGACCACGCGCCGGCAGGCTCAGTTCGAGCTGGCCTCGAAAGAAGTAGTGCAAAGCGGTGGCGGCATAACCGGCGGCTCTCGGCAACAGCAGTGTGGCGTAATCATCGTAAACATGTTCGTCCAAAATGGGGATTGGTTTACCGTCAAGAGTTCCATGAACGTTCTGCCAGTAAATATAAAGTACCGATGCCGCGGTAAGCTTATATCCATTTCCGTTTGCGTTTTCTCCTGCTCGATCTTTCACATGGTACCAGCGCTTAATTGTTTGCCACGGGAAGAGTGGGTTGGGGATTTCGATCTCCCGCAACGTTGTACTCTCAACAAGCCGGGGTGGAATTGAGATGCTTGCTGTAACCGGGTTGGTGTCGGTGCTGAGAAAATTGGCATTGGAGTATTCGGCCAACCCAACCGTGTTGGCGACAGTGGCGTCGGGGTTGTTGCCTGTATAGATATCCGTATCGAAAAGATTAGCAATCGGTAATGGGGCGCCAGCGTTGGCAAAGGCGCTGGGAGTGGTCTGGAGGGTTTTGAAGTCAAAGAAGAAAGGCGCAGCCAATGAACCGGAGAAGGCATTTGTATCCTTTCTTAGCTTGTTTTCGATGTAGATCTCAATTCCCGGCGAAAACGGGTGCGCATCGTTGCGCGTGTGTTCGGGAACTGCCATATCTTCGACCAGATGCATGACCTGCCCTACGGAGCGTAAAGTGCGGGCAAAATTCTCATTGCGGCGGTCGGTCGTCGGGGAGGTGAGGGCGATGTAGTAATAGTGTCTGGCATCATTCCATGAATAACCTTGCCCACCAAATGGGGCCTGTGCCCAAAGGAGGGCCGAATCGTAGCGATTCCATAGGCCGAAGTTCTCAAGTCCGTCATGAAAGTGACTGAAATACCGCGGTGTTTCATCCTCTTGTGTTCCACCGTTCGATAAAATTTGACCTGCTGAGATCGGCTGGAAGGACCAAAACTGAAAGTTAAAAGAATAGTTCAATGGTTCTTTTATTCCACGATCGAAACCGAGACTACCGGCAAGAAATTCGTTTAAATCGAAAGGGGTTGTCCCTATTTTCTTTTGGGACTCATTGTTTAATTCTACATGCGTTTTGTCTCTAAAGGCTGATGCATCAGTTGATATAATTGACATTATCAATAAAATGAAAATAATTTTTTTATCCATTTATAGTTCCCCCCGTATCGAATGTAACCTATAGTTTTGACAATTTAATCAGGTGGCTGGAAACGATGATTTTTTTATTGTTATCGTGTAAATAATCATAGGTCTTTTCCTGGCAACCTTCTGACAGGCAATCGGCAATGTCTAACATATTTATGTATGTATAGCCTTTCTTCTCTACGGAAAAGACCACAGCATCATCCCAAGAAAACGGATCTTTTAATGTTATGATGTCACGTATAAAAAAATACCCATTTTCATCCGTTTTTGTCGTAAACATTGTGATTTTTTTCGTATTTTGTTCGACAAATGTCTGATGACCAACCCAGTATTCTACAGTTATTTCTACATTTTTAATCGGTTTACCATCTTCGATATCGACAACTCTCCCGCTGTAGGCCGGTTTTGAATAGATGATGCACCCATGTAAAAACATGATGCTGCAAAGGACCGCAAAAACACCGACAACCCGTGAAGGTATTTTCAAAACGCTCTGATTCGCCATAACCCGTCCTCGTCAAGAATAAATTCAAGTTGGAAGGAATAGGGAACTCCTGCCTTTTCGACCCGAAGATCGTAAATGGCCTTGTCCCCCTCGATTTTCACCAGAGTGAGTCCCTTCATGTCGGCAACAATTTGCCCCAGCACACTGCTCATGGCCGTCAGCTGCCGGGAGTAAGCGTCCCGTGTACGCGGCGAGAAAAGGGTAGCCGCAGCAGTGACATTGCCTTGCTGCATGGCGGCGGTCATGGCCGTCCATTTCGCCTTGAGCAGAGCATCCAGAGCCGTCGTGGAATACGCGAGGATGCCGACGCTGTCGGTGTAGGTGGTCCCAAAAGTATCGACGACTTTGAAATGGCAGGTGTAGAGACCGGGTACGTCGAGAGGAACTGTGTAAGTATTCATTTCCACCGCTGGGACCGGTGTTCGTTGGGCGGGGCCGTCGCAGAGCAGTTCGGCGCTGGCGACGCCCCGTGTCAGGTCGCCGTCAACGGACAGGGTGACTGTCAGCGGAGCGAGACCCGCCTGCGTATCGGCCAAGAGAGTGACGGACTCGCTGGTCGGTTGACAATAAACCTGGGCGCTGGTGGACCAGGTTTGGCCCGTGACGTCAGTGGCGGCAGCCGTAAGTGTGTTTAGCCCGGCCACGAGAGGGACATTGTTGGCGACGAAACGTCCGTTGTCGACTTGCGCAACCACGCCATTCACAACCACGCCGACCTCTGCCGAATTACCCACGACTATTTTCCCATTTACCGTGAGATCGGGTTGATCGATAGCCGCGCCATCGAGAGCTCCGCCCTTGTAGGTATCGAAGGTAATCCCCTGTGGGGCAGGCGGTGCGGTCACAGTAATGGTGGTGTCGGCAACGGCTTGCCCGCCGGGTCCGGTAGCAATCAGGCGATAGAGGATGGTCTGAGTCGGGCGAACTTCAATAGAGCCCGAGAAGGGCACGACGCCGAAGCCCGGTTCAAGCGTGACCTGCTCGGCATTCATCGTCGTCCAGGCAAGGGTCGCAGGCTCGCCTGAAACGATCGTCGCAGGAGTTGCCAGCAGGGTCGCGGTGGGTAGATCGGGGGGCGGAGCAGCCGTTGTGGCGGCAACGGTAAGGGTAATAAAACTCTCTGGCTTACCGCCGACTTGCACGACGAGTTCGTTGTTGTCCTGAAGAACAACTGTTCGTTCAATTGTTGCAACTTGCTGATTGAAATCTGCCGGGGCAATGACATCCACACCATTGATGGCAATTTGCCCGGTGGAGACCCGCTTGTCGCCAGTCGGATTGCCGTTTCTTACCGTCAGGGTTGCCTCCCCGGCAGCAGCCTTGAATACTTGCGTCACGCTGACCGGCTTGCCTTTGTCAACGGCAAAATCTTTGGGGCCATAAATTATGACCAACTCACTACCGACCGCAGGGCTGACCAAGCCCAGCATCACGGTTGCCAAAATAACCAACGGATTGAAACATCTTCTCATCTCTTACCTCCCCCTCGCAGATGTTGAAAATCCTAAACTCAATACAATTTTTGCTTACTTCCCACCACAATAAAACACGCCCGGCTTCTCAGATGCGAAAGCGGGCGTGGCAATTTGAAGCATATGCCGCAGCCCCCCGCTTTGGCAATCCGGCTGACGCCGGTGGAACACGTTGATGTCTGGCGTTCGATCCCTGGAGCCCCCGCCGTGATGAAGAGTTCGACGCTGGCACCGTAGCCGAAATCAACTGTTAGCGTCAACTAATTTCAGTCAAGCACCCACATCTTCACCGACCCGGCGGTGAGTAATTCGGCATCAGCCGCTGCCGCAGGGCTTGCGCCTTCTGCTGATAGCGCGGATCGTTGAAGGAGAGAAAGAGCCGGTAGTTGTACAGCGCCCGTTCGGCATCCCCTTTCCGCTCGAAGAGCTGCCCCAAATTGTAAAAGGGGATGGGGTCGGTCATATTGGCCGCCGCGCGCTGGAAATAGGCCTGCGCCTCATCGAGCTCGCCAAGGTCAAGATGGACCTGGCCGAGATTGTTCAGGGCCGTGGTCGAGGTTGGGCTGACCGCCACCGCCCGGCTCCACAGGGTGAAGTTGGACTGCCAGACACCGCACTGCCGCCAGGAAAGCACTGCCAGCAGCAGGAGCAGCCCCGCCAGCGGCAGCAAAGCCAGACGCCAATGGCCAACCAGCCATCCCCCCGCCCAACCTGCCACAAGGCAAACCCCGACGGAGGGTGCGTAGATATAGCGATCGGCGGCAAAATAGGACAAGGGCCAGAGGTTCGAAGTCGGCAGCCAGAGACACCAGAAGCAGAGGAGGGCCATGCCGACCAGCCGCCAATCCCGGCGCCAGGTGACAACACCTAATCCCAAACTGGCCAGGGTCAGAACGAGGGCGGCCAGAACCCAGGGGTCACCCCAGCCGGACGGTGCGACATAGGTGTATTCCACGGCCAGGGCCGCCGGCCAGACCAGACGCAGAAACATCCAGGCCCACCCTTTGAGCATCATCAGCCAGTAGGGCAGAAGCGTATCGCCGGCAAAGCTCTTGTTCATCTTCGCCATCAGCCCCGACAGCGGCTCGCGGTAGAGTTCGCTCCCGTCACCGGCCAGCCACCAGATGACGGCCGCAACGCCGGCGGCGACAGCAGCGGCGGCGATCCAGCGCGGACGACGCAACAGCAGACGTTCTGCCGGCGGCACATAGAGGCCTTCGTAGCCCAGCCAGAGAAGCGGGACGACCAGGGCATTCTCCTTCGCCAGCACTCCGATGCTGCCCAGGATCAGCGCCGCCAGCCGCCAGCGCCAGAGAGGCACCGCGGCATCGAAACTGCGGGCATAGGCAAGGAGCGCGGCGAGGATGAAAAAGAGGGCCAGACTGTCCTTGCGGTGGGAGAGATTGGCGACGACCTCGACCTGCAACGGATGGACGAGAAAGCAGAGAGCCGCCAGGACCCCGGCCAGAGGACTCCCGGTCAGGCGGCGACCGAGGAGAAAGACCAGGCCGGCGTTGAGCCCGTGCCAGAGGAGGTGCTGCAGGTGCCAGCCGGCCGGTTGCAGGCCAAAGAGGGCATGATCGAGGAGGAAGGTCACCTCGCGCAGCGGGCGACCGGGGTAGCTGTCGCGCCAGAAAGCTGAGATCGACTGCACGTCGGGGTTGCCGACGATCACCACCAGATCGTCATAGATCCACGGCAGGGAAAAGGTCGGGACGAAGACGACATACGCGGCGGCGAGTAACGCGGCGATAATCCATCTGGGGGAGAGAGAGGCGATCATGCTATCCCGGTCACCGTTGCAGTTTGACATCCAATGAATCCTTCCGGCGGCTACAAACCAAAGGCATCAACAATATGCTCGATCATGGCGCCACTGTCGCCGGGACGCACGGCGATGACATCGAAGCGCGGCTGCAGCCCCTTGCCCTGGCCGTTACCGAGATACCACTGGGCGGTGCGAACGATCTGCCGCTGCTTGGTCCGTCCCACCGCTTCCTGGGGGGTGCCGAAGGCGAGGGAGCGCCGGGTCTTGACCTCGACGAAGATCAGGATCTTCCCCGAGCGGGCGATGATGTCGATCTCTCCGACCGGGGTGCGGAAATTGCGCTCGACGATGGTCATCCCCTGCCGCCGCAGGTAGCGTTCCGCTTCCTCTTCCCCCCAGCGGCCGAGACTCAGGCGCTCTTCGGTCATGGCGCACAGTGCTCGCGCACGCCGCGGAAGGTGCGGCGGTGCAGCGGCGACGGCCCGAGGGCGGCAATGGCGGCGAGGTGGCTGGCGCAGCCGTAGCCCTTGTGGGCGGCGAAGCCGTAGCCGGGATGACGGCGCTCGTAGCCTGCCATCATGCGGTCGCGCACGACCTTGGCGACGACGGAGGCGGCGGCGATGGAGAGGGAGCGGCTGTCCCCCTGCTTGAGGGTGCGTTGCGGGGTGGCCAGAGGAACCGGAAAGATGCCGTCAACCAGAAGGAAATCAGCCGGGAGACGCAGGCGTTGTACGGCCAGAGACATGGCGAAGAGGGTGGCCTGGAGGATGTTGCGACGGTCGATCTCGGCAGCATCGACCAGACCGAGGCCGACGGCTAAAGCCTGCTGACGGATAAGGGGGAAGAGATGCTCACGCTGGCGGTGGGAGAGTTTTTTCGAATCGGTCAGGCCGGGGAGGTCGAAGGTGTCGGGGAGGATGACTGCCGCCGCCACCACCGGCCCGGCCAACGGCCCGCGCCCGGACTCGTCGATGCCGGCGATGCAGCGATAACCCTGGGCTTGCGCCAGCTGCTCGAAGTGCAGGGTCGAGGCCTCAGGGGAAGGAAAGAGTTCAAAGTTCATCGGCCCCTCCAGATGACAAAACAAGCTGGATTTTTCACTCGGCCCTGGTATAAGATGCGCCTCGGTTGCTACGTTGATCACTTATCCAAGGAGGAAAAAGTTATGGGAGGCACTATTTTTGTTCTCGCCCTGCTCGCTTATCTCTTTCTCGCCGTCGACGGCAAGGAGTTCCGCGGCGTCATGAAGCAGGGTGGGTGGGCCGCCGGCGTCTTCTTTGTCGGACTGGCAGTATTGCTTGTCTTCGTCGTGGCCTGCCCCGAAGCCGCTCTCATGACTGCTCCGGCGATGCACCACTAATGAAAAGCAGGGCGCTTAACCGCTCTGCCCCCTAGGAATAAAGAAAAGCCCCGGCCGCAAGGCCGGGGCTTTTCTTGTTGTGAAGGGATCAGACCGGACGCTTTTCGCGGATACGGGCCTTTTTCCCCTGCAGCTTGCGCAGGTAGTAGAGCTTGGCGCGGCGCACCATGCCGCTGGTGACGACCTCGATGCGGTCGACGTTGGGCGAATGGAGCGAGAAGATACGCTCGACGCCGAAACCACCGGAAATCTTGCGCACGGTGAAGCTCGACCCGAGGCCGTTGTTCATCCGCTTGATGCAGACACCCTGATACATCTGGATGCGCTGTTTGTCGCCTTCGACGATCTTGACATGGACCCGCAGGGTATCGCCGGCCTTGAAGACCGGAATGTTCTTGCGCATCTGTTCCATTTCCAGCCGATTGATCAAATTCATGACGTCCTCCTGATTTATGCCGATTCTTGTTCGGTCGGTTTCTTTTTCGGCCCGGTAAGGGACCGCGATGCAGTTGATAAAGCGTGGAGCTGGCGAAGGGGGCTCACCGCCGCACGGACAAAAAGAGCTGTTTTGGTCCCCTCCCCGATGCAGAGCGCGCGCGGGGACGGGGTTACTGGCGCGAGCTTTCCTCTTCGGCCCGCAACGTCGCCAGTACCCGCCGGTCTTCGTCGGTCAGGGCCGCTGTCAGCAGCAGGTCGGGCCGGCGCTGCAAAGTGCGGCGTAACTGCTCGCGCCGGCGCCAGCGGGCGATCTCGGCATGATGCCCGGAAAGGAGGACATCGGGCACCCGCTCCCCGTTAAAATCGACGGGCCGGGTGTAATGGGGAAATTCGAGGAGGCCGTCGGCGAAGGAATCGCCAGCGGCACTGCCGCTGTTACCCAATACCCCGGGGAGAAACCGGGCAACCGCATCGATCATGACCATCGCCGCCAGCTCGCCGCCGGTCAGGACAAAGTCGCCGAGGGAGTACTCGGCGTCGACCAGTCCGCGAATCCGCTCGTCAAACCCTTCGTAGCGGCCGCAGACGAAAATCAGTCCCGGCTCACCCGCCAGTTTCTGTGCCACCTTCTGGGTGAAGGGGGCGCCCTGGGGAGTCATGAGCAGGACTTTGGCCCCGGGAATGCGCGCCTTCAGGTCAGCCAGGGCTCGCGCCACCGGTTCCGGCTTCATCACCATGCCGTCGCCGCCGCCGTAGGGGGCGTCGTCGGTGATCTGGTGGCGGCCTTCGGCCCAATCGCGCAGGTAATGGGCGGCGATGCGGATCAGACCCTTTTCCCCGGCCTTGGCCAGAATGCTTTCGGCAAAGGGCGCCGTGAACATCCCCGGGAAGAGGGTCAGGACATCAAAGGTCATCGGCATCGGGGACCAGCCCCTCGGGGAGATCGACAGTCATTTGCCGGGCTTCGAGATCGACGGCAACGACAAGGGCATCGACCGCCGGGATCAGCACTTCACCATAGGGCCCGTTGACGACATAGATGTCATGGGCCGGGGTGCTAAAGAGATCATCGAGAGTGCCGAGGGGGCCGCGCTGCCTGTCGACCACATTCAGGCCGGCGAGCTGAAACCAGTAGCGGGTATCGTCGGGGAGCTCGCCGAGATCGGCCTGGCGCATGAAGACCCGGCTCCCCACCAACCCCTCAGCGGCGCTGATATGGTCGAGGCCGGCCAGCTGCAAACGAATCTGCGCCTTGTAGAGCGCTGCGCGCAGCACCTTGTGCTCGACCTTCGCTTCGGCAGTGCCGCTGGCGAGGGAGACCCGCGTGGCATCGAGCAGGGCCGAAGTGTTGCCGGAAAGAGGGCGCACGCGCAACTCGCCGCGCAACCCGTGGGTTCCCGCCACCACCCCGACTTCCAAGAGTTTCTCGTCCGCTGCCGGCATCGCCTTACAATCTGCTGCACCCCCCGCCGTCAAGACGCGGGGTGCTCTGGCCTGGAAGGGGGGGAGTGCCCTGCGGCAATGCCCGCCTGACCGTTGCTATGTTCAGGCTTGGGTGAAACGAGCCCAGATGCCTTTGGCCTGGAGCAGCTGACGCACGGTCGCGGTCGGCTGGGCGCCTTTTTTCAGCCACTCGATGGTCAGCTCTTCCTGCAGATTGACCATGGGCGGATCCTGGCGGGGGTCATACTGGCCAAGATTTTCGATGAAACGACCGTCGCGGGGGCAACGCTCGTCGGCCACCACGACCTGATAGAAAGGTTTTTTCTTGGCGCCGCCGCGGGCGAGACGAATTTTCACTGCCATGTGCTTTTCCTCCGGCTTGATGCTCTTTGAGTGTGGGGCTTAAAAGCAATCGATTAAGTGACGAATATCTGTGCAGGCCTGGCGCTCGGCTCCTGCCACAACGGTTCAAAAAGGGAGGCGGCCGCCCTTCGCCAACATGCCCTTGAGGGCTTTGGGTCCAAGCTGCTGCATCTTCTTCATCATCTTCTGGGCCTCGGTGAAACGCTTCATCAACTGGTTGACATCCTGCACCGAGGTGCCGCTGCCGCGGGCGATGCGCAGACGACGCGAACCGTTGAGGAGGCGGTGATCGCGGCGCTCCCGCCGGGTCATGGAGTTGATGATCGCTTCGATCTTCTTCAGCTCCTTGTCGGGAAGCTGCATCCCCTGGGCCTGTTTCAGCGCCTTGCCGACCCCGGGAAGCAGGCCGAGGAGGGAATCCATCGAGCCCATCTGCTTGATCGTCTGCAGCTGGTCGCGAAAATTTTCGAGGGTGAAACCCTCCTTGCGCAGCCGCTGCTCCATGGCCGCGGCCTGGTCGCGGTCGACCGCCCCTTGCGCCTTCTCGATCAGGGTCAGGACATCGCCCATGCCAAGGATGCGCTGGGCCATGCGGTCGGCGTGAAAGATCTCGAGGGCGTCGAGCTTTTCGCCGAGACCGACGAACTTGATCGGCTTGCCGAGGACCGCCCGGATGGAGAGGGCGGCGCCGCCGCGGGCGTCGCCGTCGAGCTTGCTCAGGATGACCCCGGTCAGATCGAGACGGTCGTGGAAGCCTTGCGCCACCGTCACCGCATCCTGGCCGGTCATGGCGTCGGCGACGAAAAGAATCTCGCGCGGATTCACCGCCGCCTTGATCCGCACCAGTTCGTCCATGAGGGCGCCATCGATATGCAGGCGACCGGCGGTATCGAGAATCAGCGTATCGTAGCCGTTGAGCTCGGCGTAATGTCGGGCGGCCGCGCAGATCGCCACCGGGTCGTCCCCGGAAGTCGCCGCGAAGACGGGGATGCCGAGTTGACGCCCGACGGTCATGAGCTGTTCGATGGCGGCCGGCCGGTAGATGTCGGCCGGGACCAAGAGCGGTGAACGTTTTTCCTGGCGCAGGCGCAAGGCCAGCTTGCCGCAGGTCGTCGTCTTGCCGGCGCCTTGCAGGCCGCAGAGCATGATCGGCACCGGCGGGCGGGCGGCGAGGTCGAGGCCGTTGGCCTCCCCTTCCCCCATGAGGCGGCCGAGTTCTTCGCGGACGACCTTGATCACCTGCTGTCCGGGGGTCAGGCTCTTGAGGACATCCTGCCCCACAGCCCGCTCACGCACCGCGGCGATGAAATCCTTGACCACCCGGAAGTTGACGTCGGCTTCGAGGAGAACCAGCCGCACCTCGCGCAGGGCCTCCTGGATATTCTCTTCCGAGAGGCGCCCCTGGCCGCGCAGCTTCTTGAAAACCGCTTCGAACTTGTCGGTCAGGTTGTCAAACATGCACGGTCCGAATGGGGGGTGGTCGCGCGAAATGGGAACTTTAGTGTAGCGCCCCGGCAAATGTCAAGGAAAAAGCTCACGGACTCACCCCTCCGGCGGGGCCGTGAGGGGAATCCGGACATAGCCCTTGCCGCTGCGCCGATAGAGCTCCGTCGGCAGCAACTCCTCCCGCCCCAGCACCGCCAGCACCGCGGCGCCGACCTCCGGCGCAAAGCGGATGGCAAGGCCGCAGTCGGAACTGAGCTGCCGCGGCACCGGGATCAGCAGGATATCGAGACCAGCCAGCTTGAGCAGCTTCTCCGCCTTCATGACCCGGTGAATGCTGTGAAAGATGGCGACCAGATCATTTTCCGCAACCATTTGTCTGACTCCTGAATAAAGACGATTTTCAACACTCGATTGACAGCGAAACCCTCATGCGACTACACTTGCGCGGCGTTTCATGCGTCGGCAGCCCCTGCCGGATCTTCCCGGCGAAAGGCAAAAACCCTTTGGCACCCACTCCCAGCACCGCCCTCCTTTTGCTCTTGATCTTCTCCCTCGGGGCCAACATCCCCCTGGGCTACCTGCGCCAGGGCACGGAGCGCTTCTCTTGGCGCTGGTTCCTCTACATCCACCTCTCCATCCCCTTCATCGTCGCCCTGCGCCTGCACTTCGGCATCAGCTGGCGCTTCATCCCGCTGACCCTGGGCTGCGCCATCGCCGGGCAGATGATCGGCAGCCGCTGGCGGCGGAGCCGACCGTGAGTACGCGGCGGCGGATGCTGCGCCCGGCCCGCACCGGCGCCCTCCTCGACCAGCTGGTGCAGGGCTTGGGCCTGGGGGAAAAGCTCGAGCAGTACCGCGCCTTCATCGTCTGGGGCGAAGTCGTCGGGCCGCAAGTGGCGGCGCGCACCGCGCCCTTGCGCATCCGCGGCGGCGTTCTCGAAGTGCGGGTCGATCAGGCGGTGTGGATGCAGCAGCTGCAACTCCTCAAACCGAAGATCCTCATCCGTCTCAACGAACGCCTCGGCCAGGAGACGATTCGCGACATCTTCTGGCGGCAGGGCAGCGTGGCTGAACTCTTCGCCCGCGAAGCCCCCGTCGGAGCCCCGAACCTCCCCCCTCTCGCCCCCGAAGACGCTGCCCGCATCGAAGCCACCCTCTCCCCTCTAGCCAGCGAAGAGCTGCGCGCGCCGCTGCGCCGTCTCCTCAGCAAGCAGGCCCGCCTCGCCCGGCTGCAGCGGCGGGAAAGTCAGGGCGAGCCGCCGGCGCAGGACGCGTAAAGCGCCGCCATCTCTGGCGAATAGCCGCCACCGTCGCGCACCAGCAGCGGTGTCTCCACGACCAGCCCAGGCCGCCCGCCTTTACGCCCCTCGACCAGGACCAGACAGGCCGCTGCTCCCGGCTGCGGATGGACGCAGCGCAGCCGCTTCGGCGCCAGTCCCGCCGTCTGCAGCAGCGTCAGCACTTCGGACAGGCGCTCCGGCAGGTGGACCAGATAGAAACGCCCCCCCGCTTTCAGCAGATAAACCGCCGCCGCGACAAAGTCGGCCAGGGTGCCGTTGAGCTCATGCCGCGCCGCCGCCCGCTCGCCATCCGGCGCCAACCGCCCGCTGCCGACCCGGCGGTAGGGCGGATTGGCGAGGACGGCGTCGCATTCCGCCGGCGGCAGGAGTGGGCCGATCTGTCGCAGGTCCCCCGCGATGATCTCCACCCGGTCGGCCACGCCACTCGCCGCTACATTGCTCCGGGCCAGCTCCGCCAGCCGCGGCTGGAGCTCGATCCCGCTGACAAGCGCCTGCGGCCGTCGCGCGGCCAGGAGCAGCGGCACCACCCCCGAGCCGCAACCGAGGTCGACCAGGCGCCGCCCTGATTCGGCGGCAGCGAAGCCGACCAGGAGGAAAGGGTCGAGGGAATAGCGGTAGCCGCCGGGGTTTTGGTCGAGGACAGGAGTTAGGGACGCCATCTGCAGGTTTCCGGGAAAGGCGCGCCGGGCTGGAACCACCCGGTCACAGCAGGATTTCAAAAGGCGTATCTTGCAAGATCCAGTTGCGCACAAATCTGGCGGTGGCGGCATCGTAACAGTCAAAGGGATTATATTCGTCGGTCAGCACGATACCCGTATCGGCCATCACTGCCGCGTGTTTCCAGGCATAGGCTTTGGCGACCATGGTTTTTGCCGACGGGTGCACGGCAAAGGCAGCCAGCGGATTGGCATGCAGATGTTCCCTCGGCTGGTTGTAACAGATGATTTCCTGATTGCCAATCCCTGGTTGCGACGGGTCGAAGCAGGGGTAGACCTCGACATTGGCAAAATGGACCTTGAGCGTCTTGAAGAGCGACTTCGCCACAAAATCGTCGCCGCCGGAGCGACCGATAAAGTTGAGGGCGAGTATCCCCCCGGCGTTGAGTCTCTGTCGCACCAGGGCCAGCGCCTCGGTGGAGACGATGTGCGCTGGCGCCGCATCGCTGGTGAAGACATCGATGACGATAAAGTCGTACATCTCGCGGGTCTGCGCCAGATAGGTGCGGGCGTCCTCGATGTTGACCGTTCCCGAACTATTAAAGTTGAAATAGTCCCGGGCGAAACGCACCACGTGGGGATCGATATCGACGACATCGGTCTTGACCCCCTGCGCCTCATACCAGGCGGGGATAACTCCGCCGCCGAGCCCGATGACCAGCGCCCGCTTGCCGCTCGGGTTCATGTTGAAGGGGATAATACTGAGCAGATAGGGATAGGGGTAGACCGACTGCCCGGTGCGCAGATCGATGCCGGTCTGCACACATCCGTCCACCAGCATCTCCCGGATCCCCCGCTGGGCATTTTTGTACTCGACGATCTTGATATTGCCGTAGTGCCCGTCGAGATTCTCCACGACCTGCGCCACGGTGCCGCCGGCGAGGGGGACCGCTCTCAGCGTGTTGCCGGTGAACTGATAACCGATGACCGGAACAACCAGCAGCAGCAGACAAAGGTACTTCCTGCCGATATAGACAAAGTAGAAAACCGCCAAGGCAATCAGGACAAACCCGACCAGCACAAAGATCTTCGTCACCCCCAGATAGAGGATCAGTACGAAACCGGTCAACAGCGTGCCGGCGACGCTCCCCATGGTCGAGATGGCATAAAAGCCGCCGACTGTCCGCCCGAGCTTGCCCATCTCCAGTGCAGCCAGACGGACGACAAAGGGCGAAACAGCACCCAGAAGAACCAGCGATGGGGCAAAAAGAATCAGACTGCAGACAAAAGTCCCCAGGCGTAGCCCCAGGGGGAGACACAACTTGATGACCGGGCCCCTGACGACCGGAATCAACAGGACCAGAATGCCGGCGGCAAGGATGATCAGGTAGAGATATTTGGGAGATCTGTTCTTATCGCAGAAGATCCCCCCACCGTAATAGCCAATGGCGAGGGAGATCATGGCGACGGAGATCAGGGAGGACCAGACAAACAAGCTGACCCCGAAGAACGGACCGATGACCCGCGAACCAAGAACTTCGACCACCATGACCATGGCACCGCAAATCATGGTCGTTGCCATGATGAACCACAAAGGGAGCGACGGCTCTTTCAGATTTTGTTGCATGGATGCTCCATATTGGCCAGATGCAGCAAAC
>Ga0154464_1106_pt3 | contig 15909 bp, 13 predicted proteins | sample RifGroC2_FD_105657 | JGI IMG/M metagenome (GOLD analysis project Ga0154464, IMG submission 105657) | Desulfuromonadales bacterium GWC2_61_20
GAAGAACGGCCATGCCATCGCCTGCTACGCCGGGGGTAAGACCCTCTATTACCTCACCCTCAAGGACGAGGCGGTGATGAACCGCTTCTTCGATGTGCGGGCGCCGAAGGCGTTGCGCACCCTCGACGTCTCCATTCTCCATCGGTTGATCCTGGAAAACCTCCTGCAAGTCTCCCTCGAAGCCCAGGAGCAGCAGACCAATCTCAGGTATGTCAAGGGTTTTGACGAACCCTTCGAGCTGGTGCAAAAGGGGGAGTGTCAACTCGCCTTTCTGATGAATCCGACGCGTATGAGCGAGGTGCGCGACGTTGCCAATGCCGGGGAAAAGATGCCGCAGAAATCGACCTATTTTTATCCTAAACTCCTCAGCGGTCTGGTCATCAGCAAGATCTTCACCGGTGAGACGGTGGTGGACTAACTCCGCCCGAAATACAGGGGCTGCTTCCGGAGAGATTTGTGGAAATTCTCGGTATCGACATCGGTTTCGGATTTACCAAGGCGACCAACGGCAGCCGCGAGCTCGTCTTCAAATCCGTCTTCGGCGAGGCGACGGAGTTGCAGTACCGCGAAACCCTTCTCAGCGACACCAGCGGGGACGAGCATCTGCAGGTCGAGATCGATGGCAAGGAGTTTTTTGTCGGCGAACTCGCGGAGCGCCAGAGCAACGTACGCTTTTTTACCCTCGATCAGGCCCAGTTCGTCAGTCAGTTTGCCAAGATTCTGGCCTTGACGGCGGCGGCGCGTCTGGTCGGCGGCTTCATCCCGGTCAATCTGGTCACCGGGCTCCCCATCGGCTATTACCGTCAGCACAAGGATGAACTCGCCCGGCTGCTGCAGGGGGAACACAAGGTCGTCCTCATTGGCGCCGATGGCAAGCGAGTGGAGAAGGTTGTCAATATCAACAAGGTGCGGGTCATTCCCCAACCCTTCGGCTCCCTCTTCCAGCGTATGTTCAACGATCTCGGCGAGGTTGCCGACAAGAGACTGGCCAAGGAAAAGGTCGGGATCATCGACATCGGCTTCCGTACTTCGGACTACACTGTCGCCGACAAGATGCGCTATTCGGAACGGGGCAGCCGCACCACCGATTCGGGGATCGCCCGGGCCTTCAACGTCATTGCCGGCAAGCTGCGCGAGAAGAGCGATGTCAATGTCGAGCTCTATCGCCTGCATGAAGCGGTGGAACGTGGCGTTATCAAGATCCGCGGCAAGGAATACGAGCTCAAGGGGCTGACCGACCAGGTCTTCGGCCAGCTTGCCGGCGCCGTCGCCAACGAAATCGACCGTCTCTGGGCCGACGACTGGGATATGGACACCATCATCCTCACCGGTGGTGGCGGGGCGGTCCTTGCCAAGTATCTGCAACCCCTGATCAACGGCGAGGTTGTCACCGTCGGCGCCGATCTCGATGCCCGCTTCTGCAATGTGCAAGGGTACTGGAAGTTTGGCAAGAACCTCTGGGCCCGCGGGGTCATCCCGTCCCCGGCCTCGCCCCGCAGCGACAGCTGACGAGACGTCCCCTCCCGGCGGTGCTGCAAACCTCCCCCCTTCTGCCAGCTTTCGTGAAAGGATGGCCGTGCCGGTGACTCCGGAAGACATCCTCAAGGTCCTCGAGCAACCTCCCCGCCGTCCCCTGACGGCCCGAGAGATTCTCGCTCCCTTTGCCCTCAAGCGCGACGAGCGCCAAACGGCCCTGCACCTCCTCGATGAACTTCTGGCGAGCGGCGCCGTGGTCCGGCGCAGCGACGGCCGTTTTCAGGCGGTCGCCCTGCGTAGCCTGGTGAGCGGGACGATCTCGATCCATCGCGACGGCTACGGTTTCCTGCGTCCCGAGGACGCAGATGCGGACGATGTCTTCATCCCGGCCCACGCCCTCGCCGGCATCATGCCCGGCGATCGCCTCGCCATTCGCGTCGAGCGCAGCCGGCGGCGGCGCGGGCAGGTCGAAGGCGAAGTCGTGCGGGTCCTGGAGCGCGCCCACCAGGAGTTGGTCGGGCGCTTTGCCTCGGCTCGTTCGGGGGGGATCGTCACCCCGGTCGATCCGCATCTGCCCGGGCAAATTCTGGTCGCTCCGGACGCCGCCGGTGGCGCCCGGCCCGGCGATATCGTCATTGTCCGCATCGAGCGCTACGCCGGACGCGAGCAGCCGGCCTCGGGGCGGGTGTTAAGTCTCCTCGGACGCGAGGACGATCCAGCCGTCGAAATCCTCGCCATCGTCCATAAGTACGGACTTCCCAGTGAATTCCCCGCGCCTGTCGCGGCAGCCGCCGCCCTCCTGCCGGGGGAGGTTGCCGCTGCCGATCTCGTCGACCGGGTCGATCTGCGCGCTCTCCCCCTGGTTACCATCGACGGCGAAAGCGCCCGCGACTTCGACGATGCTGTCGCCGCCCGGATCGAGGCCAACGGTTGCATCCGTCTCTGGGTCGCCATCGCCGACGTCGGACATTATGTCCCGGCGGGCGGGGTCATCGACGTTGAAGCGCGGGAGCGCGGTACCAGCGTCTACTTCCCCGATCGCTGCATCCCCATGCTCCCCGAACATCTCAGTAACGGTCTCTGCTCCCTCAATCCCCGCCTCGACCGTCTGACCTTGACCGCCGAAATCCTCTTCGACCAGAGCGGCAAGCGGCGGGAAAGTTCCTTCTATGCCGCGGTCATCGCCAGTCGTGAGCGCCTGACCTACACCCGCGCCTCCGCCCTTCTCGATGGCGATGCCGCGGCGGAGCCGGTGCCGTCCGAAGTCATGGACTCGCTACGCACCCTCCTCGAGTTGGCGCGCCGTCTGCGTGCAATGCGGCAAGGGCGGGGGAGCCTCGATTTCGATCTCCCCGAGGCCGAGTTAGTCCTCGATCTGCAAGGACGCCCCGAAGCCATCGTGCGCAGTGAGCGCAACCAGGCCCACCGCCTCATCGAGGAGTGCATGCTTGCCGCCAATGAGGCGGTTGCGACCTATCTTGCCCAGGCCGGAGCCCCTATCCTCTACCGCATTCACGAACCGCCCAATGCGGAGAAACTCATCGCCTTTCAGCAATTCGTCGCCCACTTCAATTATGGCCTGAACCTCTCCGGTTCTGTGGTCGATCCCCTCGAATTGCAAAAGCTCCTCGCCGTCGTCGCCGGCAAACCGGAGGAGCGGATGATCAATCAGGTTCTGCTGCGCAGCCTGAAACAGGCCCGCTATGCCGCGGAGAACCACGGTCATTTCGGCCTCGCCGCCGAACTCTATTGTCACTTTACCTCGCCGATCCGGCGTTATCCCGATCTCCAGGTTCATCGCGCCCTGCGCCAGACCCTCCTTCATCCCCCGCGGCGCGAAGTCCCCCCGGCCGTAGTGGCGGAACTCGCCGAACTGGCCGAACTGACCTCGGCCCGCGAGCGCCGGGCCATGGAGGCGGAGCGTGAAATCATCGCCCTGAAGAAATGCCAGTTCATGGCCAAACGGGTCGGCGAGGAGTTCGACGGCTTCATCGTCGGGGTCCAGTCCTTTGGCCTCTTTGTCGAACTGGTCGATTTTTTTGTCGAGGGGCTGGTCCGCCTCCCCGCCCTCGGCGACGATTATTATCAGTTCGATCCCGAACTTCACCGCCTCGTCGGCACCAGCCGCCGCCGCATCTTCCAGATCGGCGACGCCATGCGCGTGGTTGTCGAGGGGGTCGATCTTCCCCGTCGTGAAATCGACTTTGTTCCGGTCGGCATCGTTGCGGCATCTCCGGCCCAACCGCGCAAACTCGGTCGCGGTGGACTCACGGGCGACCGTACTGGTGGCAAAAGCGGCCGTGATGGCAGCAAGGGCGGGAAAAACGGTGGTCGTGATGGCCGCAGAAAAACAGGCCGCTGATGAGGATCGTCCGCGATTTTAAAGAGTTGATCGCACCTCCGCCGCAGGCGGTGGTCACCATCGGCAATTTTGACGGGGTCCATCTCGGCCACCGCGAGATCTTTCGCCGAGTCGTCGCCAGGGCGCGGAGCCTGCAAGGGACTGCCGTGGTCCTGACTTTTGTCCCCCATCCCCTGAAATTTCTCGCTCCGGAGCGGGCGCCGCGGCTCATCAACACCGACGCCGAAAAAGAGCGCCTTATTGCCGCTTCGTGTATCGATCTGCTCATCTGTGCCCCCTTCACCCGCGAACTCGCGGCCTGTTCTGCCGAAGATTTTGTCTGCGAGTATCTGGTCGGTCGCATCGGCGTGCGTCACCTCATTGTCGGCTACGACTACGCCTTTGGCCGCGGCCGGGAGGGGGATAGTGCCTTTTTGCGACGGCAAGGGGAGCTGTACGGATTTACCGTCGAGGTGCTTGATCCGATTACGCGGCAGGAGGGGGTTTTCAGCTCCACCCGGGTACGCGAACTGTTGCTGCAGGGGGAGATGGAAGCAGTGGTCGGCCTGCTCGGTCGGCATTTCACCCTCGAGGGACAGGTCGTTCGAGGCGCCGGTCGCGGTCGCAGTCTCGGCTTTCCTACCGCCAACCTGCAAACGGAGAAGGATATCCTCCCCCGTCCCGGGGTTTATGCGGTGAAAGTGAAGCGGGGTGAGACGATTTACGACGGGGTGCTCAATATCGGCAGCAATCCGACCTTTGGCGGCAGGGGCATGTCGGTCGAGGTCCACCTCCTCGATTTTTCCGGCGATCTTTACGATGAACAGTTGCGGCTCTATTTTGTTCGTCGCTTGCGGGATGAAGAGTGCTTCGCCGCGGTCGAAGCACTGCGTGCCGCCATCACCGCTGATGTCGTAGCGGCCCGACAGCTGCTGGCGACGACCCGCATCATCGAGTATCGTGAGTATCTCGATTGTGGAAACGCTGCCGTCTCCGGAGGCTGCCCGTGAAACTGCGTGGAACCACCTCTGTCTATGGCATTCTCGGGGATCCGGTGGCTCATTCCCTCTCGCCGCTGATGCAGAACGCGGCCTTTGTCGCTTCCGGCATCGACGCCGTCTATGTCCCTTTTCACGTCCCGCCGTCTGAGCTCGCCGCAGCCGTCGCGGGCCTCCGTTCCCTAGCTGTTTGCGGGGTCAATCTGACCATCCCCCACAAGGAGGCGATTCTGCCCCTGCTCGATGAGGTCGATGAAGCTGCGCGCCAGATCGGGGCAGTCAATACCGTGGTCAATCGCACTGGAAAACTCTCCGGCTACAATACCGATGCCGGAGGTTTTCTCGCTTCCCTCGCCGACGACCTCAATATCTCTGCGCGCGGCCGACGGGGGCTGCTCCTCGGCGCCGGTGGCGCCTGTCGTGCCGCGGCTGTTGCTCTGGCCAGCGAGGGCGCGGCGCAGGTCGTTATTGCCAATCGCAATTCCGCTCGCGCGGTTGCCCTGGCGGCGAAGTATGCATCTCTCTTTCCGGATACCGCCTTCATCGGCTGCGGGATTGAGGTTGATGCCTTGCGGCCATTGCTGGAGGAGGCCGATTTCCTCGTCAATACCTCGGCCGTCGGATTGCAGGGAGAGGCTTTCCCCCCCTGGGTCCTTCAATCTCTGGCTCCCGCGGCAGCTGTCCTCGATATGGTCTATCGTCGGGGCGGGACGCCGCTGGTAATTGCGTCCCGTGCAGCCGGGAGGGACGTGACCGACGGTCTCGGCATGCTCGCCGGACAGGGGGAACTGGCTTTTACCTTGTGGACCGGGGTTGCTCCCCCGCGGGCGCTGATGAAAAATACCCTCCTTGCAGAATGTCTTGGAAAATAGGCGTCTTAGCTGTATAGTGCTGCCTTGACAGTCCCCGTGGCCTTTAATAGAATGACCGGACCAATGCAATGAGGAGAAACCCACCTCTATGAGTAATAATCGTCTCGGAGAATTGCTGGTCCGCAACAAGCTGATCAGCGAGTCCCAACTGGCCAAGGCGCTGGAGGACCAGAAATCCTCGGGTAGCCGCCTCGGCGCCAGCCTGATCAAACTCGCCTTCATCAAGGAGGACGAGCTTGCCGCCTTCCTTTCCCGCCAGTACGGCGTTCCCTCCATCAATCTTGCCGAGTTTGAAATCGACCCGGCGGTGATCAAGCTGGTCCCTGCCGAAGTCGCCCAGAAATATCAGGTCGTCCCCATCAATCGGGCCGGCTCGACCCTGATTGTCGCCATGAGCGATCCGTCGAATATATTTGCTATCGACGACATCAAGTTCATGACCGGCTACAACGTCGAAGTTGTCGTCGCTCCCGAAGCCTCAATCAAACTCTCCATCGACAAGTACTACGATCAGAGCGCCTCTCTCGCCGACGTCATGAGCGATCTCGACGATATCGATCTTGAACTCGTCGATGACTCGGATGATGTCGACGTCGGTTCCCTGGCGCAGGCGACCGAAGACGCGCCGGTTGTCAAGCTGGTTAATCTCATCCTCACCGATGCCATCAAGCGCAAGGCTTCCGATATTCATATCGAGCCATACGAAAAAACTTTTCGGGTGCGCTACCGCATCGATGGTGTGCTTTATGAGGTCATGAAGCCGCCGATGAAGCTGAAGAACGCCATCACCTCGCGTATCAAGATCATGTCGGAGATGGATATCGCCGAGCGCCGTCTCCCCCAGGACGGGCGTATCAAGATCAAGCTCCCTGGCGGCAAGGACATGGACTATCGTGTCAACTGCCTGCCGACTCTTTTCGGCGAAAAGGTTGTCCTGCGTCTCCTGGACAAATCGAACCTGCAACTCGACATGACCAAGCTTGGTTATGAACCGAAGGCCCTGGAGTGGTTCAAGAAAGAGATCCACAAGCCCTTCGGCATGGTGCTGGTGACCGGACCGACCGGATCGGGGAAGACGGTTTCCCTCTATTCGGCTTTGGCCGAATTGAACAAGACGACAGAGAATATCTCCACCGCCGAGGACCCGGTCGAATTCAACTTCGCCGGCATCAATCAAGTGCAGATGCACGAGGAAATCGGCCTCAACTTCGCCGCGGCCCTGCGCGCCTTTTTGCGCCAGGACCCCGACATCATCATGATCGGCGAGATCCGTGACTTCGAGACGGCGGAAATCGGGGTCAAGGCCGCACTGACCGGACATCTGGTCCTCTCGACCCTGCATACCAACGACGCCCCGGCGACCATCAACCGTCTCCTCAATATGGGGATCGAGCCCTTTCTGGTGGCTTCGGCGGTCAATCTCATCACCGCCCAGCGTCTCGGTCGTCGTGTCTGCAGCGAGTGTAAAGAGCCGGAAGAAATCGCCAAAACGGCGCTGATTCAAGGCGGTCTTAACCCGGAAGAAGCTGAAAGCGTCGTCTGCTACAAAGGCAAGGGCTGTCCCAACTGCAACAATACCGGCTATCGTGGCCGTGTCGGTTTCTACCAAGTCATGCCGATGCTCGAACCGATTCGCGAGATGATCCTTTCCGGGGCCAACACGGCGGAGATCAAGCGCGAATCGATGCGGGCCGGAGTCAAGTCCATGCGGCAAGCGGCGATGACCAAGCTCATGGAGGGAGTTACCAGTTTTGAAGAAGTGTTGCGTTGTACCATTGCCGACGACTGATTAGCGATCGCCAGCCCTTTTTCTCGTCTCCCTCTTCTTTTGCGAGGTCGAAACCGTGTCAGCCCTGAACATGCATACCCTGCTCAAGACGATGGTCGATAACGGCTCGTCGGATCTGCACATCACCACCGGCACCCCGCCACAAATCCGTATCGACGGACATGTGACACCGTTGAAAATGCCACCGTTGATGCCCAACGACACCAAGGCGATCTGCTACAGCATTCTCACCGATGCCCAGAAACGCAAGTTCGAGGAAGACAATGAGCTCGACTTCTCCTTCGGGGTGAAGGGATTGGCGCGTTTTCGCGGCAATGTCTTTCTTCAGCGCGGCGCCGTTGCCGGAGTTTTCCGCCTGATCCCCTACAAAATCATGACCCTGGCCGAACTCGGCCTGCCGCCGGTCGTCACCGAAATTTCCCGCAAGCCGCGCGGCCTGGTACTGGTGACCGGACCGACCGGCAGCGGTAAATCGACGACCCTGGCCTCTATTATCGATGCCATCAACATGGAGCGCCACGAGCACATCATCACTATCGAAGATCCCATCGAATTTATCCATCCCCACAAGAAGTGCCTGGTCAACCAGCGCGAGGTCGGCGCCGACACCGTCTCCTTCAAGCGGGCCATCAAGTCGATCTTGCGTCAGGATCCCGACGTCGTTCTTCTCGGCGAGTTGCGCGACCTGGAGACCATCGAGGCGGCCCTGACCATCGCCGAGACCGGCCATCTCTGCTTTGCCACCCTCCATACCAACTCTTGCGTGCAGACGATCAACCGGGTCGTCGACGTCTTCCCCACCAACCAGCAGCAGCAGGTGCGGACGCAGCTCTCCTTCGTTCTCGAGGGGGTGCTCTCCCAGACCCTTCTGGCCAAGGCCTCGGGCAAAGGGCGCGCTCTGGCGTTGGAGGTCATGGTGCCGAACATGGCGATACGTTCACTCATCCGTGATGACAAGGTCCATCAGCTCTATTCGCAGATGCAGATGGGGCAGGACAAGTTCGGCATGCAGACGATGAATCAGGCCCTCTTCATGCTTTACCACAAGAAGACCATCACCATGGATGCGGCTTTGGCGCGATCGTCAGACCCTGACGAATTGCGGCAGATGATGGCCAACCCCAATGCCGTGCTCAGCAAGCGCCCCCAGGCTATCCCCGGCCCGGCCCCACGCTGATCTGACCGTAACTGCGGAGAGAAGAAATGGCAAAGTTCAGCTGGGAAGGCAAGGTCCGGAGCGGACAAACACAGAAGGGGATGGTCGAAGCTCCCAACGAGAATTCGGCTATCATCGCCCTGAAGCGCCAGGGGGTCAGCGTCACCACGATCAAAATGGTGAGTGATGGCAGTAAGAAGAATTTTCTGACCGCCATGATGGAGCCAAAGGTTACGACCAAGGATCTGGTCGTCTTTACCCGTCAGTTCGCCACCATGATCGATGCCGGCCTCCCCTTGGTTCAATGTCTCGATATCCTGTCCAAGCAACAGGAAAACGCGACCTTCAAGAAGATCCTGACGCAAATCAAGGAGAGTGTCGAATCCGGATCGACTTTTGCCGACGCCTTGCGTAAGCATCCTCAGGCTTTTGACGATCTCTATGTCAACCTGGTTGCTGCCGGTGAGGTTGGCGGTATTCTCGACACCATCCTGTCCCGTCTTGCCGCCTACATTGAAAAGGCCCAGAAACTGAAAAAACAGGTCAAGAGCGCCATGACCTATCCGACAACGATTATCAGTATCGCCTTTGTCGTCATCGCCGTCATTCTCGTCTTTGTTATTCCTTCCTTCGAGAAGATGTTCCGGGATTTCGGCAGTACACTGCCGCTGCCGACGCAGATCGTCATCAATCTGAGCAATATCATTACAAGTTACATTTTTTTCATTATCGGCGGCATCATTGGTGTTATCGTTTCTTTCAAGCGTTTCTATGCTACGCCGAAAGGGCGGGAACTGATTGATGATAAAGCATTGCACCTGCCGGTCATGGGCATTTTGATCCGCAAGGTTGCCGTGGCTAAATTTACCCGAACCCTGGGAACAATGATTTCCAGTGGCGTGCCGATTCTCGATGGTCTCGAGATTACCGCCAAGACCGCTGGTAACAAAACGGTGGAAAAGGCTATCTATAAGGTTCGTCAGAGTATCAGTGAGGGTAAAACCATCGCCGAACCCTTGGCGCAGTCGGGGGTTTTCCCCTCCATGGTTTGCCAGATGATTGCTGTTGGTGAGCAGTCGGGGGCTATCGACACCATGCTTAACAAGATTGCCGATTTTTATGACGACGAGGTCGATGATGCCGTCGGCAACCTGACCGCCATGATGGAGCCTCTGCTCATGCTCTTTCTCGGGACGACGGTCGGTGGATTGGTCGTCGCCATGTACCTGCCGATATTCAAGCTTGCTGGCGCCGTTGGCGGCTGACGCGAAAAGACTGCGTCTTTGCCTCCGCGTGTTGAGACGGTATCTTGGTGTCCGTTAATCGTCAAATCGGCTGGCTTCTCCTACTGCGACTTCTCGTCGCCAGTCTTCTCCTCGGCGGGACCATCATCTATCATGTCCACGATGGTAACCACGAGCGCAGCCGCTTTCTCGTACAGTCCCTCTATTATCTAGTCGTCATTACCTATCTGGGGGCCATTGCCTCCTTTTTTGTTGCCCGCAAGTTATCTTCCGAGAGGCACTTTCTCCAGCTTCAGGTCATCTGGGATCTGCTCTTTTCCATCTCCCTCGTTTATGTGACTGGAGGGAGTGAGAGTCCCTTTGCTTTTCTCTTCATCATTGTCATCATCGGCGCCAGTGTCTTCTTCTCACGCAAGGAAATTTTTCTTGTCGCTTCGGCCGCTTCGATCCTTTACGGAAGCCTGGTCGATCTTCAGTATTATGGCTATCTCCCCTACGCTAAAGGTTCTATTTATCTCGATCGCCTTGAAATTCGTGATTTTTTCTATGCTGTATTTGTCAATCTTGTCGCTTTTTTTCTCACTGCGCTGCTCTCCTCTATTCTCACCGAACGGTTTCGTCGCAGCGAATCTGATTTGCGCAAAAAGGAGATTGACTATGATGAACTCGATTACCTCAATAAGACCATTGTCGCCAATATCAGCAGTGGGTTGATGAGTCTCAATCCCGACGGCCGTGTTCGTCTTTTTAACGCGGCAGCGACAGCAATTACCGGGCTGCGCCTCAAGGATGTCTATGATCGTGATGTGCGGGAAGTTATCCCCGGCCTGCAAATTTTTTCCGACAATCGGCGTGTTGTCCGTCGCGGCGAAGTCCAGTTCCAGGGTGGCGAGCGCAGATTGACTCTTGGCTACGCCACGTCGTTACTGACGGACGCAAAAGGTCGTGAGAAAGGATTACTGGTCAGTTTCCAGGATTTGACTGAACTCAAGGAGATGGAGCAGCGCTTGCGATGGGCCGATCGTCTGGCCACTGTCGGGAGGCTTGCCTCGGGAATGGCGCATGAGATCCGTAACCCTCTGGCCTCCATCAGCGGATCGGTGCAATTGCTGCTCGAACTGAAAGAGCTGGAAGACTACCAAAAACGGCTGATGCAGATTGTCGTCAAGGAAGCAGACCGTCTCAGTCAGCTCCTGAGTGATTTTCTCCAATTTGCGCGGCCCCGGCAACCCGAGTATGATGACGTCGATCTCACGGTCCTGTGTGAAGAAATCCTGGCAGTCATTGCCGGCGATCCTCGATTCAAAGGACTCGATGTCCGCATCAGGTCGTCAGGGGTTATCCACCTCGCCGCCGATCGGCAGCAGTTGCGACAGGCTTTGTGGAATTTGCTTCTCAATGCGGCCGACGCTCTTCCCGGGTCGGGAACGATTCAGCTCTCTCTGGTCGAGCTTGATGCCTGGGTCTCCGTGGTTGTCGAGGATTCCGGCATGGGGATCCCCGAGGCGATTCGGGAAAAGATTTTTGACCCGTTTTTCTCCACCAAGGATCGAGGCTCCGGGCTCGGGCTCGCCACTGTCCATGCCCTTGTCCAGGCCCATCGCGGAGAGATCAATGTACAGAACCGCCCCGAGGGCGGGACCCGATTTGTCCTCCGTTTCCCGCGGGATGGGCAGGTGTGAATGGTCACATCAACAATTAATCGTCGCCGGCCACATGCCGGGAAGGGGAGCCGCGCATGACTGCGGAAAAATATCGTCTGCTGATTGTCGATGATGAAGAAAGCATGCGTGAAGTCCTCTCGATCCTGCTGCAGCGAGAGGGGTACGAGGTTGACTCCGCCGGGGACGGGGCACAGGCCCTGTGTCGCCTCAAGGAGCAGGGTTACGATTTGGTCATTACCGATATCAAGATGCCCCAGGTCACCGGATTGGAGCTTCTCGCCCATATTCGCGAGCGTTTCCCCGAAACACTGGTGATCATGGTCACTGCCTTTTCCACGACTGAGGAGGCAGTCGAGGCGATGAAACAGGGGGCCTATGACTACATCACCAAGCCCTTCAAGAACGAAGAAATCCGTCTGATCGTCCGCAATGCCCTCGAGCGCAAAGCATTACGTCAGGAGAACCAGTCCCTCAAGAAGGAATTGGGTCGTATCTACTCCTTTGGCAATCTCATCGGCAAAAGCAAGCCGATGCAGCAGGTCTACGATCTGATCAAGCGTGTTGCCGCCAGCCGGGTCAATGTCCTGGTCTGCGGCGAAAGCGGCACCGGCAAGGAGCTGGTAGCCAAGGCGATCCATTACAATAGTGAACGTCGCGAGTTCCCCTTTGTTCCGATCAACTGCGGGGCTATTCCGGAAAATCTTATCGAGAGCGAGCTGTTCGGCCACGAAAAAGGTTCTTTTACCGGCGCCATGCAGCAGAAGCTCGGTCTTTTCGAAGTCGCCAAGGGGGGGACGATCTTCCTCGACGAAATCGCCGAGCTCCCGCAGATGATGCAGGTCAAACTGTTGCGGGTGTTGCAGGAGCGGGAATTGCGGCGCATTGGCGGCACCCGCACCCTCCCCGTCGATGTCCGCGTTATCGCCGCGACCAACCGCAAACTTGAGGAAGATGTCGCCAGCGGGCGCTTTCGTGAGGATCTTTTTTACCGGCTCAACGTCATTCGCATCGATCTCCCGGCTTTGCGCGAACGCCGTGAGGATATCCCTCTCCTCATCGAGCATTTCTTTGCCAAGCTGGCCGGGCGGCCCGGTCTCGTGGCGGCAGATGCCATGACCCGTCTCCTCGACTACCAGTGGCCGGGGAACGTGCGGGAGCTGGAAAATGTCATCGAGCGCTGCATCGTTCTCGGCCAGGAAGAGGAGTTGACCCTTTCCTGTCTGCCGGCTACGCTCCTCGCGGGCGGGGACTCGACCCGTGGCGTTACCCCGGAGATTCCCGACAGCGGCTTCGACCTCGACGGCTACCTCGGCCGCATCGAATGCGAACTTTTGCAGAAGGGGCTGGAGAAGAGCGGCGGTGTACGCAAGGGCGCAGCTGCCCTCCTCGGAATTACTTTTCGTTCCATCCGCTACCGTTTGGCCAAATATGGTCTCGGCGAAGGGGTCGATGACGGCGACGACGAAAATGAGTAGGTGACGAAGTTTGTCAAGCGATGGGACGCATTTTGTTGACGCTACCCGGTGAAACCGGTATATTGGCGCGGTCAAACCGTACCCCTCGCCTGCAGGCCGCTGAATAGAGCCTACTTTTATTACCTTCTGGTAGTTTGGCATTGATGTTGCTGTAAGTTAGCACAAGTCCTAGTTGCGATTCTTCCCCGCCGGGGATTGATTCAACGTGTGGCCGGTTTCCGGCTAAATTGTCCATCAGTGAAAGGAGACTCAACATGCTTAACAAGTTCCGTAAGTCAGAAAAGGGTTTCACCCTGATCGAGCTGCTGATCGTCGTCGCGATCATCGGCATTCTCGCTGCCATTGCCATCCCGCAGTTTTCCGCCTATCGGCAGAAGGCCTACAACAGCGCTTCCAACAGCGACCTGAAAAATACCAAGACCGGGTTCGAGGCGTACATGGCCGAGACCCAGAATTATCCTGCTGCTCTCGACGCTCGTTAATCACTCAGGCATTGTTGACAACGTTTAACAACGGTAATTGGAGGTCTTCATGAAAAAAATTCTCGTTCTTTCCGCGCTCCTTATTTTTGTTACTTGTAACCTTTCCTTCGCTGCTGCCCTCGGCAGCGCTGGCACTGCCGCTGTGACGTCTACGTCCGGGCTGCAGATCTACGGTGGCATCACTGCTACCGATGCGGCTGGTACAGCCAGCGTGCTCCTTGGCAAGATGTCGAAAGGGGTCAATTTCGGCGCCAACTACACGACGACGGCCTACTCCCTCATGACCAAGCACACCAGCGGAACCAAGGCTTACGGCACCGCCTACAATTCCACCGCCATCTACTTCAAGGAAATCGGTCTGACGGCGATTGTTGCCGGCGACCTTCCGAGTGAGGATCAGGATTCCTTCTCTACCGGGTGGACCTCGATGTAATCTCGTTTTCCAGGCAAGTTCGAAGACCGGCGGGAGGTTGACTCCCGCCGGTCTTTTTTGTTAGGATTTCGCCCATGTTTGCCCAGATCACCATCCTTGTAAAGAGTCATTTGCGGGCCATCGTTCGGGATCGTGTCCTGGCCGCGGTAGTCGGTGTTGCTTTGGCCATGATCATGCTGGTCCCGGCCCTGAGCAGTTTTTCCATGCGCCAGGTGCAGGAGCTGGCCATCACCCTGTCGCTCTCGGCCATCTCCGGGATGTTGCTGATTATCACCCTGCTCCTTGGCGCTTCGTCGATCTGGAGGGACGTCGAACGGCGTTATACTACGTCGATTCTCACCCTGCCCATCAGTCGCGGTGTTTTTCTCCTGAGCAAATTTTTCAGTATTGTCCTTTTTCTCCTTCTCTGTACCATCGTCCTTGGTCTGGCCAGCGCGGTGGTGATCATTCTTGCTGCGGCATCCTATCCCTCGGATCTGCCCATTTTGTGGAACAATATTGTTCTCGCCCTGGCCGGCGACTTCTTCAAATATCTGCTTCTGGCCGGGGTTGCCGTCCTCCTCTCTGCCGTCAGTACCTCCTTTTACCTGCCGTTTTTTGCAACACTGGCCATCTTCTTCTGCGGCAGCGCCTCACAGGAAGTCTATGAATATGTTTCCGGAGAGTTGGGACACGGTCTCCACCCTCTCTCCGCCAAGGCGGTGACCCTTTCCTATTACCTGTTACCCAATTTCGCCGCCTTCGACTTTCAGGTCCAGGCCGTCTATGGTCTACCGGTGCCGTTGTCGGGTTTTCTTCTTGCAGTTGTTTATGCCCTGATTTACACCGCGATTCTGGTCGGGTTGGCGATGTTTGCTTTTGGCCGGCGGGAATTGTCATGATCTGGCGGCTGGTCTTTGCAGCGCTGGTCGCAGCCTATTGTCTGCTCATTGTCCCCTTTACCGTTTACCTTAAGGATCGTCCTGTTGTCGTAAAACTTGGCTATTCCCCGCATCCGCAATTGCTGCGGGCGGCCAGTGGCGAGCATCGACCGACTGTTGCCGCCCTCGAAGTGTTGCGCGTCCTCTTCTATTACGGGACAACGCTGCAGAAAGCGCAGGAGCAGGTTATTGTCCCCCCGGAATATTTCAACATGTACAAGGCGTTGCAAGGGGCCGTACACCTCGATCCCTATAACATGGATGCCTATTATTTTGCCCAGGCCGCATTTACCTGGGAACTTGGTCGCGTGGCGGAGGTCAATCACCTGTTGGAAATCGGGATGAGCAAACGTACCTGGGACCCCAGTCTCCCTTTTTACCTCGGGTTTAATTACGCCTACTTTTTCAAGGATTACAAGAAGGCAGCCTGTTATATGCAGCGGGCGGCTGAACTCTCCGGCAACCCCCTCTATGCGCAATTGGCGGCGCGCTACTTCTACGAATCGGAGCAAACGGTCCTCGGACTCGCTTTTCTCGAAACGATGATTCAGTCATCACGGGACAAGGCCGTCCGTAAAGCTTACGAAATCCGGCGCGAAGCCCTTCAGGCGGTGCAGAGTCTGGAGGCCGCCGTTGCCGACTACCGCCTGCGTTTCGGCACCCTCCCCCCGACCCTCGCTGCTCTGGTCAAGGCCAAGATCCTGAGCAAAATACCTGTCGATCCGTATGGCGGGACCTTTTTTCTTGATGCCGGAGGAAAAGTGCGAACGACCAGTCGCTTCGCTGTGCCGGTAGCCGAGCCTTGACGAGGGAAAGAGAATGAATCCAATTGAAATCGAGCAGTTGTCAAAAACGTTCCGCGGCAAAAAAGGTCGGCATGTTCAGGCCCTGGACCAGGTGAATCTGACTGTAACGACAGGGGAGGTCTTTGGATTCCTCGGGCCGAATGGTGCCGGCAAGAGTACCACGATCAAGACACTGGTCGGCATGATTCGTCCCACACTTGGGTGTGCCAGACTCTTTGGTCAATCGGTGGAAAGTGCTGTAGCGCGGCGTACT
>Ga0154464_1105_pt1 | contig 15590 bp, 14 predicted proteins | sample RifGroC2_FD_105657 | JGI IMG/M metagenome (GOLD analysis project Ga0154464, IMG submission 105657) | Desulfuromonadales bacterium GWC2_61_20
CAGCACCGCCTCCGGATAGAGGCGGCGAGCGGCAATCATCGCGCCGAGGCAATCGAAATCGGCGTTGATGTGGGTGGTTATAACATCCATAAAACAGCTTTCAGCGGTCAGCTATCAGCAATCAGCTAGAACCATGAAGCAATTCTACACCAAACCGGCTGTCTGCTTTCTGATTCAAGCTGACAGCTAATTGCTGACTGCTGACCGCTAGATTTTCAGACTCCCGATCACCTGATTGATGTCGGAAAGCCCCTCGGCGACCAGGAATTGCTCCAGACCGGCGATGATGGCGAGCATTGCTTGCGGATCGATGAAGTTGGCGGTGCCGACCTGCACCGCCTTGGCGCCGACGATGAGAAACTCGAGGGCGTCTTCGGCGCAGGTGATGCCGCCGATGCCGATGACCGGGATCTTCACCGCCTGCACCACCTGATGGGTCATGCGCACCGCTACCGGACGGATGGCCGGACCGGAGAGACCGCCGGTACGGTTGGCGATCTTCGGCTTGCGCGTGCGCACGTCGATGGCCATGCCGGTGATGGTATTGATACAACTGATGGCATCGGCCCCGGCCTCCTCCACCGCGCGGGCAATGACGGTGATATCGGTGACGTTGGGGGTAAGCTTGACGATGAGGGGCTTGTTCAGCGCCTGGCGCACCAGGGTGACGACCTGACTCGCGGCGGAGGCCTCGGTGCCGAAGACGATCCCCCCCTGTTTGACGTTGGGGCAGGAGATGTTCAACTCCACCGCCGTCACCTCGGGGACATCGTTGAGCTTGCGCGCCACCTCACCATACTCCTCCAGGGTGTTGCCGAAGAAATTGGCGATGACCGGGGTCTGCAGCCCGCGATAATAAGGGACCTTCCCCGCAATGAAGGCATCGATGCCGACATTCTGCAGGCCGATGGCATTGAGCATGCCGCTGGTCGTCTCGGCGATGCGCGGCGTCGGGTTGCCGGCCTTGGGATTGCGGGAGAGTCCCTTGGTGACGATGGCGCCAAGGCGGTTGAGATCGAGGTAGGGGGCGTACTCTTCGCCGTAGCCGAAAGTGCCGGAAGCCGGCATCACCGGGTTCTTCAATTTCAGGCCGGCAACCTCGACGGCAAGACTGGGACGGATGCTATTCATCGTTTGCGCCTCCTGGACCTGACTCATTTGCACCCCCCGCCACAGTTAATTGCTGCCTCAGCTGTGGCCTTCCCCCAGTCGAGATCACTGGCCTGAAAAACCGGCCCGGCCTTGCAGGTGCAGAGGTAGCGGGGAGTACTCTCGCTGTGCCCGGCGCCTTTGACCACACAACCGAGGCAGGCGCCGACACCGCAGGCCATGTGCGCCTCCAGCGACACCTGCAAGTTGACCTGGCGCGCCGCGCAAATGGCGGCGACGGCAGTGAGCATCGGTGTCGGCCCGCAGGCAAAGACCTCGGCCTGCGGATATTTGCTCAATTTCCGCTCCAGCACCTTGGTGACGAAACCGGCTTCGCCGAGACTGCCGTCGTCGGTGGAGACGTAAGTCTCGACCCCGCTGCGCTCGAACTCGGTCACCGCCAGGATGTCGTCGCGGGTGCGCCCCCCCATGAGGAGGCGCACCCGGCTCCCTTGCGCGACCAGCGCCTCGCCGAGCATGAAGAGAGGGACCAGGCCGATGCCGCCGCCAACCAGGATCTTCTCCTGCCCCGGCGGGCCGAGGTCGAAGCCACGCCCCAGGGGGCCGAGGAGTTCGATGCGATCTCCCTGGTGCAGTTCGCTCAAGATCTTCGTCCCCTGCCCCACCACCTTGTAGAGGATCTCCATGTATTCCCGCGGCGGCAAGCCGTCGCACTCCGGCGGCAAGCAGCCGGTACGGAAGACGCCGAAAGGGCGGCGCAGCATGGTCGGCAGGGCCAGCGCCGGCCGCAGCATGACGAACTGCCCCGGCTGCGCCGCAGCGGCGAAACCGGGGGCAAGGATGCGCATACGGAAGATGCTTGGTGAGATTTCCTGGTTGGCCAAGACGATGGTGGCGTAATTTTTCATGGATTAAACTCCCAAGCTGATCTGATGAAACTGGCAGGCACTATCGCAGGTTTTGGAGGACGATTCAAGAGAGTCGCGCTGCAGAGAGTCGCGCTGCGAAGCCCCCTCCCCCAGCCCCTCCCACTATGGGGAGGGGAGCAGAGCAAACCCAGAACCTCTACCGACGCGGGTGAATTTCACTCACCGAGGAACTTCTCCATCAACAGCGCGTCCTCGCCGTCGGGATAGTAGGTGCGGCGCAAACCGCAATCGGTAAAACCGAAGGCGCGATAGAGGGCGATGGCGCCGACGTTACCGACCCGCACTTCGAGAAGCATACGGGAGACTTCGAGTCGGGCGGCCTCGGCCAAGAGATACTCCATCAGCCGTCGGCCGACACCCCGCCGACGATAGCGCAGGGCGGTGGCGACGTTCTGGATTTCGATCTCGCCGGCAATGAGCCACCAGCACAGGTACCCGGCAATCTCCCCGTCCTCCTCCAGCACGTCGATATGGGCGTGGTCGGCGGCAAGTTCGTCGTTGAAGATCTCCTCCGGCCACGGATAGCCGTGACACTGGCGCTCGATGGCCAGGACCCGGTTCATGTCGGCAGGTTGCATGGGACGGATGGTTGCAGTCATGCGAATTCAGTTCCGACGACAAGGGAAGGATGAAAACGAGGCGATGATCCGGGGGTGAGACACCAGCGGTGAAGCTCGTTCCCATGTTCGCTGCGGCATGGCGCCGTAGAGGGTAAAGCCGGCGCCGGCGACCAGGCGGATGTTGTCGAGGGTTGTCGCGTGGCCTCAGTAGCCTTCGGCGTCCCGGAAGAGGGTTGCGACGGCATCTTTCCCTGAGAGTTGCGGCGCCGCGTCGAGGGGCCAGGGGATGGCGAGGTCGGGGTCGTTCCAGAGGATGGCGCGCTCGTGCTGCGGCGCGTAGTAGTCGGTGGTCTTGTAGAGGAATTCGGCGTAGTCGGAAACGACGAGGAAGCCGTGGGCGAAGCCGGCCGGCACCCACATCATCCGCTTGTTCTCCGCCGACAGGGCGGCGGCGACCCAGCGGCCATAGGTCGGCGACGCCCGGCGCAGATCGACGGCGACATCGTAAACCTCGCCGGCGACACAGCGCACCAGCTTGCCCTGGGGTTGCTGCAGCTGGTAATGCAGACCGCGCAGTACCCCATGGGCCGAACGCGAGTGATTGTCCTGGACAAAGTGGAGACTCAGACCGGTGGCCGCGGCGAAAACCCGTTCGTTGAAGCTCTCGAAGAAAAAACCGCGGGCGTCGCCGAAGACCTTCGGTTCGAGAATCAGCACATCGGGAATGTCGGTTGTGATGACTTTCATCTTGTCTCTCGCCTGTTGTTGGATATCAGCTATCACTCGTCACCCGTCACCCGTCACTGTCCCTGAGCACCGCCTCCAGGTAGGTGCGGTAGCTCGATTTCGGCGTCGCTGCGATGATGGCGGCAAAACGTGAGCGATCGACAAAACCCTTGCGCAGGGCGATCTCCTCCAGGCAGGCGATCTTCAGTCCCTGGCGGGCTTCGAGGGTGCCGATGAAGTGACTCGCTTCGAGCAAGCTCTGGTGGGTGCCGGTGTCGAGCCAGGCGATGCCGCGCCCCAAGCGTTCGACCTGCAGGGTGCCGCGGCGCAGATACTCGAGATTAACATCGGTGATCTCCAGTTCGCCCCGCGCCGACGGCTGCATCGCCTTGGTGATCTCCACCACCTGCTCGTCGTAGAGATAGAGTCCCGGCACGGCATAATGGGATTTGGGCCGGGCCGGCTTCTCCTCGATGGAGAGGACCTTCCCCGCCTTGTCGAACTCGACCACGCCGTAGCGCTCCGGGTCGGTCACCGGGTAGCCGAAGACCATAGCCCCGGTATTGAACTCGGTCATGATGCGGTCGAGCCCCATCTTGCCGTAAAAGATGTTGTCGCCAAGAACCAGGCAGACCGGGTCGCCGGCGATGAAACTCTCGCCGACCAGGAAGGCCTGGGCGATCCCCTTGGGTTCGGCCTGCACGGCGTAGCTTAAGCGGATGCCGAAACGGCTGCCGTCGCCCAGCAACGCCTCGAAGCGCGGCGTGTCGTGCGGCGTCGAGATGATGAGGATATCGTTGATCCCGGCCATCATCAGGGTCGAGAGGGGGTAATAGATCATCGGCTTGTCGTAGACCGGTTGCAACTGCTTGCTCGCCACCAGGGTCAACGGATAGAGGCGGCTGCCGGCGCCGCCGGCGAGAACGATCCCTTTTTTGATCATGCCCTAGACTCCTTTTTTGAGCTGGCTGCGTTCACGAAAATAGCTGTCCAGGCTGTCGCGCCAATGGGGGAGCGCGGCGCCGGTGGCGGCCAGATACTTTTCCTTATTGAAGACCGAATAGGCCGGACGCGGGGCCGGCAGCGGATAGTCGCTGGTGGCGATGGGAAGAACGCGTAGCGCCTTGACCGGTTCGCCGTGCAGACGCGCCAGTTCGACAATCGCCTCGGCAAAGCCATGCCAGGAACACTCGCCGAGATCGGCGAGGTGATAGATGCCATACGCGGGAGACGACAGCGCGAGGAGGCGGAAGATCGCCGCCGCCAGATCGCCGGTGTAGGTCGGCGAGCCGAACTGGTCGGCGACGACGCGCAGTTCGTCCCGCTCAACGGCGAGACGCAGCATCGTTTCGACGAAATTCTTCCCCCCCGGCCCGTAGAGCCAGCTCGTCCGGACGATGAAATAACGCGCCAACCCGCTCGCCACGATCGCCTTTTCTCCGGCCAGCTTGGAGCGCCCGTAGGCCGAGAGGGGCGTGGTCGGGTCGTCCTCGCGATAGGGGCTGGTCTGGTCGCCGGCAAAGACGTAGTCGGTGGAAATATGCACCAGCACCGCGCCGACCGCCTGGGCGGCCTCGGCCAGGTAACCGGGGCCGGCGCCATTGACCCGGGTCGCCAGGTCTTCCTGGGTTTCGCAGCCGTCGACATTGGTGAAGGCGGCGCAGTTGATGATGACCGTCGGCTTGAGGCGCGCCATTGCGGCCAGCACCTGTGCCCGGTCGGTCAGGTCGAACTCCGGCAGGTCGAAGCCGTGCAATTCGCTGCCGACGGGGGCTAGCTCACGCACCTTGCGAGCAAGCATGCCGTTACTGCCGATCAAAGCCAACTTCATCGCCTATTTCCCATACTGCTTCTCATAGTAGTCGCGATAGGCGCCGCTGACGATGGCCTCGACCCAGTCGCCGTGAGTCAGGTACCAGGCGATGGTCTGCTCGATCCCCTGCTCGAAGGTCAGCGACGGCTCCCAGCCGAGCTCCTGGCGAATCTTGCCGGCATCGATGGCGTAGCGGCGGTCGTGGCCGGGACGATCCTTGACGAAGCGGATCAGGCTGCGCCGCCCCGCGCCGTCGGGGAGGAGGCCGACCTTGGCGTCGAGGAGGTCGCAGATGGTGTGGACGACTTCGAGGTTCTGCTTCTCGTTGTTGCCGCCGACGTTGTAGGTTTCCCCCACCCGCCCCTGTTGCAGCACCCGCAGGATGGCGGCGCAGTGATCGCCGACATAGAGCCAGTCGCGCACGTTGGTGCCGTCGCCGTAGACCGGCAGTTCCTTCCCTTTGAGGGCATTGTGGATGATGAGGGGAATGAGCTTCTCCGGGAAGTGGTAGGGCCCGTAATTGTTGGAGCAGTTGGTGATGAGGGTCGGCAGACCGTAGGTGTGGTGGTAGGCGCTGACCAGATGATCGGAGGCCGCCTTGCTCGCCGAATAGGGGGAACGGGGGTCGAAGGGGGTGGTTTCGGTGAAGAAACCGGTCGCGCCGAGGGAACCATAGACCTCGTCGGTGGAGACGTGGAGGAAGCGCACGTCACTGCGACTGGCCCAGGCCGCGCGCGCCGCTTCGAGGAGGATGAAGGTACCGACGATGTTGGTCTGGATGAACTCGGCCGGCCCAAGGATGCTGCGATCGACATGGGACTCGGCGGCAAAGTGCACCACGGTATCGAAAGACTCCTCGGCAAAGAGGGCCGCGACCAGGTCGGCATCGCCGATATCCCCTTTGACGAAGCGGTAGCGGGGATCGGCCGCGATGTCGGTCAAATTCGTCGGATTGCCGGCATAGGTCAGCTTGTCGAGATTGACCAGGCGGCAGGCGGGCAACTGCTGGAGGGCGAGGCGGACGAAGTTGGAGCCGATGAAGCCGCAGCCGCCGGTAACCAGAATTGTTTGCATGCTGTCCTCTAGGGGTGCCTGGTTTGAGAGTTCTCGATGAGGGTCAAAAGTTCGGAGGTCTTCTCTTGCATCAACGCGGCATTACCGCGCGCCTCGACATTGAGCCGCAGCACCGGTTCGGTGTTGGAGGTGCGCAGGTTGAAGCGCCACTCGGGGAAGGCCATGGAGAGGCCGTCGGTCCGGTCGATCTCCGGGTCGCGGCCGGCATAGGTCGCTTCGACCAGATGCAGCGCAGCCTGGGGATCGGCGAGGACGCGATTGATTTCACCGCTGGCCGGGAAGGCAGCTATGCGCTCGGCCACCAGTTGCGACAACGGCTTGCCGGTCCGCCCCATGATCTCCAGGACGAGGAGCCAGGGAATCATGCCGCTGTCGCAGTAGGCGAAGTCGCGGAAGTAGTGGTGGGCGCTCATCTCGCCGCCGTAGATGGCGTCCTCGGCCCGCATCCGCTCCTTGATGAAAGCGTGACCGGTCTTGCTCTGGATCGGCACCCCGCCGGCCGCTTCCACCATGGCGACGGTGTTCCAGGTCAGGCGCGGGTCGTGGATGATCTTGCTCCCCGGATGATGGGCCAGCAGCGCCGTCGCCAGCAGCCCGACGATGTAGTAGCCCTCGATGAATTCGCCGCGCTCGTCGAAGAAGAAGCAGCGGTCGAAATCGCCGTCCCAGGCGATGCCGAGCGCGGCCCCGTGCGTACGCACCGCCTCGGCCGTGGCGGCGCGATTCTCCGGCAGCAACGGATTGGGGATGCCATGGGGGAAGGCGCCGTCCGGCTGGTGATGGACCTTGATGAAGTCGCAGGGGAGATGCTCTTCGAGGAGATCGATGATCGGACCGGCACAGCCGTTGCCGGCATTGACCACGACCTTGAGTCGCGGCAGTTTGGCGGCATCGACATAGCCGAGGAGGTGCTTGACGTAGTCGGCCTTGCTCTCCAGCGCCCGCCGGGTACCGCGGCGCCCCGGCGCGGCGAAATTCGCCGCCGCCGCCCGGTCGCGAATGGCGAAGAGGCCGCTGTCGCCGCTGATGGGGCGCGAGCCCTGCCGCACCAGTTTCATGCCGTTGTAATCGCGGGGATTGTGGCTGGCAGTGACGACGATGCCGCCGTCGAAACCGTGGTGAAAGGTGGCGAAGTAGATCTCTTCCGTCCCGCACAGGCCGATGTCGCAGACGTCGCTGCCGCCATCGAGGAGTCCGTCGGCCAGGGCCTCACAGAATTCGGCGCTGGTCAGGCGCACATCGCGGCCGACCGCGACTTTGGCCGGCTTGAGCAGTTCGGCATAAGCCCGGCCGATGCGGTAGGCGATCTCGGGGTTGAGTTCATCGGGGATGCGCCCGCGAATATCATAGGCCTTGAAACACTTGAGAGGATTCATTCAGTCACTCATCACCCGTCACCCGTCACTGCCCCTGACGGCCGTACTGGTCGTCGAAGCGGACGATGTCATCCTCGCCCAGATAGCTCCCCGATTGCACCTCGATCAGTTCCAGCGGGATCTTCCCCGGATTCTCCAGGCGGTGGACGACCCCGAGGGGGATATAGGTCGACTGGTTTTCCCCCAGGGTAAAGATCTCGTCCCCGCAGGTGATGCGCGCGGTGCCGTGGACAACGATCCAGTGCTCGGCGCGATGGTGGTGGAGTTGCAGGGAAAGGGAGGCCCCGGGATTGACCGTGATGCGCTTGACCTGGAAGCGCCCTTCCTTGTCGATGCATTCGTAGGAGCCCCAGGGACGGGAAGCGCGGCGATGGACGACGGCCTCGGAACGACCGGCAGCCTTCAACGCTTCGACGATCTTCTTGACCTCCTGCACCTTGTCACGATGGGCGACCATGACCGCGTCGGCCGTCTCGACGACGACCAGATCCTCGAGACCGACGGCGGCGAGGAGACGGGATGAGGCCTTGAGGTAACAGCCAGAGGTTGCGACGGCAAGGACATCCCCCTCCACATGGTTACCGGCGGCGTCCTTGCTCCCGATCTCCCACAGGGCCGACCACGAACCGACGTCGCTCCAGTCGGCAGCGAGGGGGAGCATGACGCCGTTGTCGGCCTTCTCCATGACGGCATAATCGATAGAATCGCTGCGACAGGTGGAAAAGGCGGCAGCTTCAAGACGGACGAAGTCGAGATCGCGACTCGCCCCGGTAAAGGAACGGCGACAGGCGGCGAGGATATCCGGGGCAAAACCGGCAAGAGCTTCGAGATAAGTCGAGGCTTTGAAGAGGAACATGCCGCTGTTCCAGAAATAGTCGCCGCTGGCGAGGTAGGACTGCGCCGTGACCAGATCCGGTTTCTCGACAAAGGCGGCGACGGCCAGGGCCGTGTCTTTGTCTCCACCGACCCTGGCCCCGCCACGGATGTAACCATAGCCGGTTTCCGGCATTGTCGGCACGATGCCGAAGGTGACGAGTCGTCCGGCCTCGGCATGGGCCACCGCCGCCTGCACCGTCTCGCGGAAGATATCGGCCCGCGGAATGACATGATCGGCAGCGAGGACCAGCAGGAGCGGGTCGGCGCCCTCGGCAACCGCCTGTAAGGCCGCCACCGCCACTGCCGGAGCGGTATTGCGGCCCACCGGTTCAAGGATGATGGCGGCGGCGGATGAGGATATCTGGCGCAACTGCTCGGCCACGAGAAAACGATGCTGTTCGTTGCAGACGATGAGAGGGAGTGCCTGTTCCGGCAGGCCATCGAGACGGCTTAGCGTCGCCTGGAGCATGGTCCGCTCTTCGGCCAGAGGGAGAAACTGCTTCGGATACAGCTCCCGCGACAGGGGCCAGAGGCGGGTTCCGGCTCCCCCGGACATGATAACGGGGACAATCATGACGGCACTCCTGCTTTAAAGACGGGCCTCGGCGCGATGCGCCAGAAACCACTGGTAGGTCCGCTCGATCCCCTCGCGCAGGGACACCTGCGCCTGCCAGCCGAGGGCCGTCATGCGCGAGACATCCTGCAATTTGCGCGGGGTGCCGTCGGGCTTGGTCGGATCGAAGAGGAGTTTGCCCTGATAGCCGACCACGGCGCGGATCGTTTCGGCCAGTTCGCGGATGGTGACGTCGACCCCGGTGCCGAGGTTGACGAAGCACGGCTTGGGGTAACTGAGGAGTTCCGCCTTCAGCCGCTCTTCCGGCAGGTGCAGCAGGTAACAGCAGCCATCGGCCATGTCGTCGACATAGAGAAACTCCCGCATCGGCGTGCCGCTCCCCCAGACGACTACTTCCGGCAGCTGCGCCGTGCGCGCCTCGTGCAAGCGGCGAATCAGCGCCGGCATGACGTGGGAGTTCTCGGGATGGAAGTTGTCCCCCGGGCCGTAGAGATTGGTCGGCATCACCGCGAAGAACTGCGTGCCGTATTGGCGGTTGTAGGCCTCGCACATCTTGATCCCGGCGATCTTGGCGATGGCATACGGCTCGTTGGTCGGCTCCAGCACGCCGGTGAGGAGATGCTCTTCCTTCATCGGCTGCGGCGCCAGCTTCGGATAGATGCAGGAGGAACCGAGGAAGAGGAGGCGCTTGACGTCGTGCCGCCAGGCCTGATGGATCACATTGTTCTGGATCGTCAGGTTGAGATAGATGAACTCCGCCGGATAGGTGTTGTTGGCATGGATGCCGCCGACCTTGGCCGCCGCCAGCAGCACGTATTCAGGTCGTTCTTTGGCAAAAAAATTGGCGACGGCCAGGGGATCGGTCAGATCCAGCTGATCGATTTCCGGCAGCAGCAAGTTGTTGTAGCCCCCGGCTTTGAGTCGCCGCACCAGAGCCGAGCCAACCAGGCCGTTGGAGCCGGCGACAAAAATTTTTGCCTTCTTGTCCATCGTCTTTTCACTCATGGTAGTCGAAGGCCTTGAAGCCATGCTTTTTCACCAGCGCATCGCGCTTGGCATGCTCCAGATCGGCCAGCGCCATCTCCTGTGCCAGTTCCTCGACCGTCACCTTGGGGACCCAGCCAAGTTTCTCCTTGGCCTTGCTTGGGTCGCCGAGGAGGGTCTCGACCTCGGTCGGACGGAAGTAACGCGGATCGACCCGCACCAGCACGGTCCCCGGTTGGAGGGAGGTGGTGATGCGGGAGGGGTCGACGGAAACGACTGTGCCGATTTCATCGACCCCGTCACCACTCCAGCTCAGCTCAATGCCGAGGGTACGGGCCGCGATTTCTACGAACTGGCGAACGCTGATCTGCTTGCCGGTGGCGATGACAAAGTCCTCCGGCTGCTCCTGCTGCAACATCAGCCACTGCATTTCGACATAGTCGCGGGCATGCCCCCAGTCGCGCAGAGCGCCGAGGTTGCCAAGGAAGAGACAATCCTGCAGTCCCAAGGAGATACGCGCCAGGGCGCGGGTGATCTTACGGGTAACAAAAGTCTCGCCCCGCACCGGCGATTCATGATTGAAAAGGATGCCGTTGCAGGCATAGAGGCCGTAGGCCTCACGGTAATTAACCGTAATCCAGTAGGCATAGAGCTTGGCGACGCCGTAGGGCGAACGCGGGTAGAAGGGGGTCGTCTCCTTCTGCGGAATCTCCTGGACCATCCCGTAGAGCTCGGAGGTCGAGGCCTGATAGAAGCGGGTTTTCTTCTCCAGTCCGAGGATACGGATCGCTTCGAGGATACGCAGAGTGCCGATGCCATCGGCATTGGCGGTGTACTCGGGGGTCTCGAAAGAGACCGCCACATGCGACATGGCTGCCAGATTATAGATCTCGTCCGGCTGCACCTGCTGGATGATGCGGATGAGGTTGGTCGAATCGGTCAGGTCGCCATAGTGGAGGACGAAGTTGCGGTGCTCGACGTGCGGGTCTTGGTAGAGATGATCGATGCGATCGGTGTTGAAGAGGGACGAGCGGCGCTTGACACCGTGGACGATGTAGCCCTTCTTGAGCAAGAACTCGGCGAGGTAGGCTCCATCCTGCCCGGTAATCCCGGTAATCAGCGCAACTTTTTGCATAGTTTCCATCCTTGCCCATGGGAGCATTTGATTTTGTCAACAACGCCGTGAGCTATTCCCACTCGATGGTGGCCGGCGGCTTGCTCGAAATGTCGTAGACGACGCGATTGATCCCCTTGACCTCGTTGATGATGCGATTGCCGATGCGGGCAAGGTCCTCATAGGGGAGCGGATACCAGCCGGCGGTCATGAAATCACGGGTCTCGACGGCGCGCAGGGCGACGACATATTCGTAGGTACGGCCATCGCCCATGACCCCGACACTCTTCACCGGCAGGAACACGGCAAAGGCCTGGCTGATCTTGTGATAGTGGCCGGAGGCATAGAGTTCTTCGATATAGATGGCGTCGGCGTGACGGAGAATATCGGCGTAGCACTTGTTGACTTCCCCGAGAATACGCACGCCGAGGCCGGGGCCGGGAAAAGGATGACGCCAGACCATGGCATGGGGGAGGCCGAGTTCCTCGCCGATGGCGCGGACTTCGTCCTTGAACAGTTCGCGCAGCGGTTCGAGGAGTTTGAGCTTCATCTGCTCGGGGAGACCGCCAACATTGTGATGGCTCTTGATGTTGTGGGCCTTGCCGGTTTTCGCCCCGGCCGACTCGATGACATCGGGGTAGATCGTCCCCTGCGCCAGCCAGCGGGCGTCGCGCAACTTGTTCGACTCGGCCTCGAAGATCTCGACGAAGAGGCCGCCGATGATCTTGCGCTTCTTCTCCGGATCGACCTCCCCGGCGAGGGCGGAAAGAAAGCGCTCTTCGGCATCGACCCGCACGACCTTGACCCCGAGATTGCTGGCAAAGGTCGCCATGACCTGGTCCCCTTCGCCAAGACGGAGGAGGCCGTTATCGACAAAGACACAGGTGAGCTGGTCGCCGATGGCGCGATGGATGAGGGCGGCGGCGACGGAGGAGTCGACCCCGCCGGAGAGACCGAGAATGACCCGATCGCTGCCGACCTGCCGGCGGATGCGGGCAATGGCGTCCTCGATGATCTGTCCCGGCGTCCACTGCCCGCGACAGCCGCAGACCTTGCGGACAAAGGTCTCGATGAGGAGCTCGCCGCGCGGGGTGTGGTTGACCTCGGGATGAAACTGGACGCCATAGAGGTTGCGCGATACGTTCTGGATGGCGCAGACCGGCGCATTGGCGCTGCCGGCGATGACCTCGAAGCCGGCGGGGACGATCGCGACATGATCGCCGTGACTCATCCAGACCGGGCTCTTCCCTTCGACGAAGAAGCCGGCGAAAAGCGGTCCGGGGATCCCCTGCGCCACCAGTTCGGCATGGCCGAATTCCCGTTTGCCGGCCGGCACGACCTCGCCGCCGAAGTGACGGCTCAGCAGCTGCATGCCGTAGCAGATGCCGAGGACCGGCACCCCGAGATCGAAGAGTTCTTCGCTGACGGCGGGAGCCCCGGCCTCGTAGACCGACTTGGGTCCGCCGGAGAGGATGATCCCCGTCGGCTGGAAGGCGCGGAGCGCCGCCATCGTCATGTCGAAGGGGTGGAGTTCGCAATAGACGTGGGCTTCGCGCACCCGGCGGGCGATGAGCTGGGTGTATTGGGAACCGAAGTCGAGAATCAGGATCTTTTCGCTGTGGATATCGCTCATGTTCTTCCCCTCCCCCGCCCTAGGACGGCCTCTCCACCCGGTAGTTCGGCGCTTCCTGGGTGATGGCGACGTCATGGACATGGGACTCGCGCAGACCGGCGTTGGTGATGCGCATGAAATGCGCCTTCTCCTGCAGTTCCTTGAGGGTCTGACAACCGGTGTAACCCATGCCGGAGCGCAGCCCGCCAAGGAGCTGATGGATATTGGCGGAGAGGCTGCCGCGGTGCGGCACGCGCCCTTCGATCCCTTCGGGGACGAGCTTGATCTCGCTTTCGACATCGGCTTGGAAGTAACGGTCCTTGCTCCCCTGCTTCATCGCGCCGATACTCCCCATGCCGCGGTACGACTTGTAGGTGCGCCCCTGATAGAGGATCGTCTCCCCCGGCGATTCGTCGGTCCCGGCAAAGAGGGAACCGATCATGATGACGTCGGCCCCGGCGGCGATCGCCTTGGGCAGTTCGCCGGAATATTTGATGCCGCCGTCGGCGATCAGGGGGATGCCGGCCTTGCGCGTCACTGCCGCGACGTCGGCGATGGCCGAAATCTGCGGGACACCGACCCCGGCAATGACCCGGGTGGTGCAGATGGAGCCGGGACCGATACCGACCTTGACCGCGTTGGCGCCGGCCCTGATCAGGGCCTGGGCGGCACCGGCGGTGGCGATATTGCCGGCGATCAGCTCGATCTGGGGGAAGGTCGCACGGAGCCGCTGCACCGCTTCGATCACCCCCTGGGAATGGCCGTGGGCGGTGTCGATGACGATGACATCGGCCCCGGCCCGCAGCAGTGCCTCGGTGCGCTCCTCCATGTCGGGGGTCGGGCCGATGGCCGCCCCGACCCGCAGGCGACCGAGGCTGTCCTTGCAGGCTTGCGGGTATTTTTTGACCTTCTCGATATCCTTGATGGTGATCAGCCCCTTGAGGTAGCGGTCCTTGTCGACCACCAGCAGCTTTTCGACCCGGGTATGTTTGAGGTGCTCGCGCGCTTCTTCCAGGGTGGTGCCGACCGCCACCGTCACCAGATTGCGCTTGGTCATGCGCGCCGAGATCGGCAGATCGAAATCGGTCTCGAAGCGCAGATCGCGGTTGGTGAGGATGCCGACCAGTTTTCCCTTGGCATTGGTGATGGGGACGCCGGAAATACGGTACTTCTCCATCGCCGCCAGGGCATCGCGAATCTTCTGGGTCGGGCGCATGGTGATCGGATCGACGATCATCCCCGACTCGCTCTTCTTGACCTTGTCGACCTCCATGGCCTGCTCGAGAATGGAGAGGTTCTTGTGAATGATCCCCAGACCACCCTCGCGGGCCATGCAGATGGCGGTCCGCGACTCGGTGACAGTATCCATGGCGGCGGAGAGGAGGGGAATATTGAGACGGATATTGGGAGTCAGGCAGGTGGAAAGATCGGTCTCCCGGGGGAGGATGGTGGAGTGGGCGGGGACGAGCAGGACGTCGTCGAAGGTCAGGCCTTCGCGAATCTCGCGATTGTACATCGTTTTCTCCTTATCGGCTGGCAAAGGGCAAAATATTAATCGGAGAGGGTATCCCAGCAGGGAAATGGCGGTCAAGGGAAATCCCCGCAGGCGCCGGGTGCCGACAGAGAAAAAATCTCAGCGGGGGAGGAGGGCCTCACGACCGGCCGGCAGGCGATTCAGCACCCCGACGACGAGGGCCACCGCCTGATCGAGGTCGCCGAGGTCGAGGACTTCGACCGGGGTGTGCATGTAGCGCAGCGGCACCCGCACCAGGGCGGTGGCGACCCCATTGCGGGAGAGCTGCATGACATTGGCGTCGGTCCCCGTCGCCCGCGGTTCGCCCATGAACTGGAGGGGAATCTCTTCTTCGCGGGCGGTGGTGACGAGCAGTTCATGGAGGTGCGGATTGATATTGGCCCCCCGGGAAATGATCGGTCCCTTGCCGAGGCGGATATCCCCGAGCTCCTTGCGCTCGCCGTCGGGGAGATCGGTGGCGAAACCGACTTCAACGACGATGCCGACATCGGGGCGGAGGGCAAACGCACTCGTCGCCGCGCCGCGCAGACCGATCTCCTCCTGCACCGTGGAGACTCCGAAGAGTTCGACCGGACACCCGCCCCGCCGCCGCATCGCCTTAAGGACCTGGGCGACGACGAAGGCCCCCATCTTGTCGTCGAAGGCGCGGGAGGTAACACGATCCCCCTGCAGCCGTTCCATCCCGGCAGCAAAGGTCACCGGATCGCCGACGGCAACGAGGGCCTCCGCCTCCTTGCGCTCGCGGCAGCCAAGATCGATATAGAGGTGCTTGAACTTGGCGACGGTCTCCCGTTCCTTGGCTTCGGTGAGGTGAATCGGCTTCTTGCCGATGACCCCGGGCACCGCGCCGGCAGTGCCATGGACCCGCACCCGCTGGCCAGGAACCAGATGGGGATCGACCCCGCCGATGGGGGCGAAGTAGAGAAAACCCTGGTCGTCGATATAACGGACCATGAAGCCGATCTCGTCGCAGTGTCCCGCCAGCATCACCCGCAGCGGTTGCTCCCCCACCCCCTTGATGCCGGCAACAAGATTTCCCAGCATGTCGGTTTCAAGGCTGTCGGCTACCGGCGCCAGTTCGCGCCGCAACACCCTCTGGGCCGGCTGTTCATAGCCGGAGGGACTCGGCGTCTCGACCAGTTCTTTCAGGAAGGCATAATCTTTGTCATTCATCGGTTCACCTGTCGTCTATCGATAGCAGCAGGGGCGGGTCATCAACCCGCCCCTGTCGTGGACATCGCCTGTAGCGCGCCAGCGCCTATTTCGCGGCGAGGGCCTTTTTTACCAGGGCTTCGCTGTGGCGGCGGC
>Ga0154464_1160_pt1 | contig 15521 bp, 15 predicted proteins | sample RifGroC2_FD_105657 | JGI IMG/M metagenome (GOLD analysis project Ga0154464, IMG submission 105657) | Desulfuromonadales bacterium GWC2_61_20
CGCAACCAGCCTCCTGCTGCTGATCGCGCCGGCGTCATCAGCCTTGTCCGCCCTGCCATCCCCGCATCGCCCCTCCTACTACTGGCCGCTCACGGCCAGCGCCCTCCCATTTACCCTAAACGCAACCGCCTTGTCAAACGCCAAAGAGCCATGGCGACCTGCGCGGCCGCCATGGCTCTTTGGCGATGCCTCGCGTATTCAAGTTAATACGGAAGCCAAGGCCGGGGGGAGTGTCGCCTAGTTCTCGTCAATCACCCCGCGACGCAGGATCTCCGCCGCTTCCGCCGCCGGCACCGGCCGGCTGAAGAGGAAACCTTGCAGCTCGTCGCAATGGCAGGCGCGCAGGAAGGAGCGTTGGCCGGCCGTTTCCACTCCTTCGGCGATGACCTTGAGGTTGAGGCTGTTGCCCATGGCGATGATGGCGGTGGCGATGGCGGCGTCGGTGCTGTTGGTTTCGATGTCGCGGACGAAGGATTTGTCGATCTTCAGGGTATCGACGCTGAAGCGTTTGAGGTGGGCGAGAGAGGAGTAGCCGGTGCCGAAATCGTCGATGGAGATGGCGACGCCGAGCTCGGCCAGCTCGCCGATGATACGCACCGCGAAGTCGGGATTCTGCATGACCACCGTCTCGGTGATCTCCAGCTCAAGCCAGCACGGTTCCAGCTCGCACTCGGCCAGAATCCGCCGCACTGTCGCCACCAGTCCCTTGTCCTGCAGCTGATGCCCGGAAAGATTGACCGCCACCCGCACCGGCGTCAGGCCGGTGATCTGCCAGGCGCGGTTCTGCTGACAGGCACGATAGAGGACCCATTCGCCCAGGGCGCCGATGAGCCCGGTCTCCTCGGCCAGGGTAATGAACTCGGCCGGGGGGAGGAGGCCCAGCTCGGGATGCTGCCAGCGCACCAGCGCTTCGAGGGAGGTGACCTTGCCGCTCACCGTGTCGACCTTGGGCTGGTAGTAGAGGCGCAGCTCCTCGCGCTCTAATGCCTTGCGCAAGCCGTTCTCCATGACCAGGCGACGATCGGTATCGAGATCCATGGCCGGATCGTAGAGTTGGTAGTTGTTCCTCCCCTGCGCCTTGGCGTGGTACATGGCGATGTCGGCCTTTTTGATGAGGTCGGCCGGAGTCTCGCCATCCTCGGGGAAGAAACTGATGCCGATGCTGGTGGTGATGTAGAGTTCGTGTTCGCCGATGTGCACCGCTTCGGCCAGCGCCTTGATAATCTTGCGCGCCACTACTTCGGCATCGGCGGGGTCCTTGATATCGGAGAGGATGGCGGTGAATTCGTCGCCGCCGAGGCGGGCGACGATATCGGTCTCGCGCACACAGGCGCCGAGGCGCACCGCCATCTCCTGCAACAGCTTGTCGCCGACGGCGTGGCCGAGGGAATCGTTGATCAGTTTGAAGCGGTCGAGGTCGAGAAAGAGGACGGCCAACGGCCGGTTGAGGCGCTTGGCCATGGCCCGGGACTGGCGCAGGTGGTCGGCGAAGTAGAGGCGGTTGGGGAGGCCGGTCAGGGTATCGTGGTGGGCCATGTGGTAGAGCTGTTCCTGCGCCTGCTTGCGCTCGGAGACATCGCGGAAGAGCCCCCAGATGACCGGACGCCCGTCGGCCCCGCTGCTGCTGGTAATATGCCCTTCGACGGCAACCAGCTGCCCTGAACTGGTGACGAGGTGGCCGACGATGGCATTGGTCTCCTGCCCCGAAAGGACCTTGCGGAACTCGACCAGGCACTTGGCCTGGTTGGACCCGTGGATGGTGTCGAGGACCGTCTTGCCGCCGAGCTCCTCGGACCGGTAGCCGAGGATCTTCGACCAGGTCCGGTTGACAAAGAGGAAGTTGCCGTCGCGATCGAAACAGAAGATGAGGTCGCTGGCGGCGTCGAGAAACTGCACCAGGCGTTCTTCGGCGGCGCGGGCGGCGGCCGTCTCCCGGCGCAGGGAGGCCATGAGGTAGGCCCCGATATAGGCGACGGCGGCATTGAGGAGGGCGACCCAGAGCCAGAGGAGGAGCATCTGCAGGGCGTCGTGATGCAGGGCGGGGTCGACGAAGGGCATGCGGGCGGAGGCTATCCAGCCAAAATACACGGCGGCGAGGAGCGAGCCGTAAAAGAGTCCGCCGCAAGCGCCGAGGAGCCAGACCTCGCCGCGCCGCTCGAGGAGAAAGGCCGCTTCGATGGTGACGATGAGATAGACCGGCCAAAACCAACTGGCGCCGCCCCCGCTGAAATGGATAAGGATGGTGACGCAGACGAGATCGAGGAGGATCTGTACCCGTTCGGCGCAGCGGCAGCGTAGCAACCAGGCGGGGAGGCGGTGGAAGAGGATATTGCAGGCGGCGACGGTGGCGACGGTCAGGAGGAGAATCTGCAGTTGCAGGGGGGAGAGGAAAAAGCCGTAGGGGCTGGCGGCAAAGGCGGCGGCGGCGATAAAGGCATAGGCGCCGAGGAGGATCAGCAGGAGCCAGCGGATCTGGACGACCAGGCGGATGCGCGCGGCGCGCGCGGACAGGTCATTGCCGCGGGGGGTGCCGAGGGGGTGAACGGTCGAGAAGGGCATGAGGGTCCTGATTTGTTATCCCGTCGTTTTAGCGGTTGACCCTCGTCAGATTAAAATCAAATAAAAATACTATAGTTCAAAAGGTTACCTGACATTGCCCAGGATGTGAAGCGAAAGTTTTTCTCCCCTTGGTCAGGGGAGTCCGGCGAGACGCAGTTTGCCGACGATATTGTTCTCGAGCCAGGCCGCATCCCACCATTCGAGAGGATTGACCTGGCGCCCGGCGATGAGGACATCGAAGTGCAGATGGTCACCCCCGGCGAGGCCGCTGGTTCCGGTGCGGCCGATGGTTTCCCCCTTTTGCACCTGTGTCCCCTCGCCGACATCGATCTGGCTGAGGTGACCGTAGAGGGTCTGCAGGTTGAGGCCGTGGTCGATGATGACGCAGTCGCCGTAGATGCCGAGTTCACCGGCAAAGATGACCTTGCCGCTGTTGGCGGCCGGGACCGGGGCCTGAGCGGTGGAGGCGAGGTCGATGCCGAGGTGGGTCTGCCGATCGACGGTGCGGCCGCCCATCAGGTAGGTCCGGGTCTGGGCGAAGTAACCCGGCACTGCGGCTTTGGGGAGGCGCTGGAAAGCCCCCTGCCACAGGGGAGTGGCGGCGGTTTCGCGACCGTGTTCGAGGATGGTCTTGAGATTCTGTCCGCGCAGTTCGCGATTGACCCGGAGGAAGAGGGCCGCCGGATCGCTGGTCTCGGGGAAGTAGTGCTGGAAGTCGGGGACGATCTTGTTGTCGAGGAAGGCCTGCGACACGACGATGCGGTCGGTGGGAAATTTTTTGGCGTTGGTGCGGAAGTAGATTCCCGTCACCCGCTCATTGCCGGCCCGGTCGCTGGCGACGATCTTTGGCACGAAGGCGCCCGGGGCGAGGTTCCAGGGGAAGGCGAGGAGACAGAGATAGCTCCCCGACGCCTGGCGGAAGGCGGGAAAGAAGTGGTCGGCGACGCGGATGCCGGCGCTGCCGAGCTCTTCCGAGGCGGTGAAGACGACGAGACCGGCCCCGCCCTGGTTGAAGTTGGTCGTCCCCGACTGCACCGTCAGGGTCGGCGGCTGGCTGTCGAGTTCGAGGCTGAGGCGCTGCTCCAGGCGGTTCCCCTGCAGCAGGGGAAAGAGGGCGTGGTCGCGGGCGGCGATGACGAGCTCGAAGGGGCCATCGACCAGGCCGCCCTTCTCCAGGGTGAACCGCTCCTCGGCGTTGTGGCTGCCGGAGCCATAGCTCTTGTCGACCAGCACCACCTGCTTCGCCCCCTGCACTGCCGTCACTTGGACCTGGCGCAGACCGGTGCCGCCATCGGCGAGGCGCAGCACCAGCTCCTGCTTGGCCCCCACCGGCCCCGCCGCCGGAACGCCGCTCACTACCGGCGCCTGCAGATCGCGCAGGTAGTACCAGGCGGCGGTGACAACGACCGCCACGAGAACAACGCGAAAGAAGATGGAGCCGCCCCGCGGACGACGGGAAAAGGAACTCTCCCTGCGGCCGAAGAGGGAGCGCTTGCGCCGGACCCAGCGATTACCCGTCATTGCCATTCTCCCTTGCGGTTCTGACGCAGGTTGATGACTTCGACCCGCCCCTGGTCGCTGACGAAGGAGGTCAGCAGCCAGCTGACCAGGGAGATGATCAGGGCCCCGACCAGCGCCACCCAGAAACCCTGTACGACGAAACCGGCAATGACGACGGAGACCAGTTTCAGCAGCAGGGCGTTGATGACAAAGGTAAAGAGCCCCAGGGAGAGGATATTGATGGGCAGGGTCAGCAGAATCAGCAGCGGCCGCAGAAAGGCATTGAGAATCGCAAGAATGGCGGCGGCGGCGAGGGCGGTGCCAAAGTTGCCGACCTCGATCCCTTCGAGCAGATAAGCCGCCGCGAGAATCGCCAGGGTCAAGATCCCCCAACGCAACAGGATGCCTTTCATGATCTTCTCTCTCCTACCCGGCCCGCGCCGCACAGGGTCGTCGGGGAAAGCAAGGAAGGCGGTGCAATTGCGCCGCCTTCCGGGTCTATTGATTGATCGCCTGACGGTGTCGCGACCTCAGGCACCGACACTGCCGATCCAGCCCTCGATGCGCTCGGCCATCTCGGCGGGAAGATCGAGAAATTTCAGCCCCATTCCCGGCTCGTAAAGGGAGCCCTTGCTGAAATCCCGGATCCAGACGACCTCGCAGAAACACTGCAAGGTCCGGCACAAAGGCGGGGGCAAGGGAATCTCGACCTGGAAGCGGCTGCCGACCTCCTTGGGATTGATGGTGGCGATGAAGATCCCCCCCCGGCTGATGTTCTTGGCATAGCCAAAAAAGGTCTTGCGCCCATCATCGAGCCGCACCCGCAGAACCATCAGCGGCGAGCGCAGATTTCTCCGCGGATCGCCCGGCACGACAGGTGGAGCTTGTGGCCTGGTCTCGCTCATGAAAGCTCCCGGCACATCCCGCGGACCGACAGCGGCCCGACGCCGCCGCCATATATACACCAGAGCCGATGAATTTTAAAGGAAATTCCTTGCACTCTCCCCCCCTTGGCCATCCGTGTCCGCCTCGGCCCGGCACAGCTGGTGCAACCAGCCGGCGATGTCGGCGGCCGGCGCCAGCCCGGCCCAGTCGGCCAACCCGGCCAGGGACACCTCCGCCGAAATCGGCGGCAACTCCTCGGCACACAAGGTATGGATCAGGCGCAAGGTTTTAAAGCCGTCGAACCAGCGGTGAAAGGCGGCGGCAAAGGTCGCCGGCGTCCGGTGCTGCCGCCGCAGCTGCGGCCAGAGCCGTGCCAATCCGGCGTCCGCCAGAAAGGCCGCGAGGCCCGGCGACAGCTCCCCCGCCCGCGCCAAGAGGAGGGTGCCGTCGTCGCTCTGCTCCGTAGCGGCCAGGGCCAGCCAGGCGCCGAGGAGACGGAAGGCTTCTCCCGGATAGAAGCGCACCGCCGCATCCCCCTCGACAAGTTGCCGGGTCATGCTGCGACCGGTGCCGAAGGGAACCCGCCCGGAGGCGCGGGCTGACGGATGGACGGTGGTGCCGCGCAGGGTGGCGATGCCGGAAGTCTTGGCCAGCTGCTGGAGGAAGTAGAAATCCTCCCCGGCCTGCTTGCGGTTCATCCCCCCGGCCTTGAGGTAGGCCGCCGCCATGCAGGCGCAGGCGCTGCCGATGCTGTGGTAGGCATAGGGGGAACCGGCGAGGCGCAGACCGAGGACATAGTGGCGCAGGAAGAGTTCATAGCGGACGATGGCCGCCTCTCCCTGCGCATCGACGGCGGGACGGTGGCAGAAGGGGAGGCAGGCGGCGCCGGCGGCGTTGCCGGCAAAGTGGGCAGAGAGGGCGGAGAGGTAACTCGCCTCGACCTGGGTATCGGCATCGAGACCGACGAGAAAGGGACGGCCCGCTGCTTCCAGCCGGTCGAGGGCGAGATCGAAACCGATCTTGCGCGCCAGTCCAACCCCGTCACCAGCGGGGAGTTCCCGCCCCGGCGTTGCCGCGTCGACCCAGGCCAGTTTGAGGCGTTCCGGCACCCCGTCGCCGCCGGCGAGTCGTTGCAGGGTCAGGCGGTTGTCGGTCTGCTCCGCCGGACTGGCGTCGGCGCGATGGTTGACGACGACGACAACCAGAAAACGTTGCAACAGGTCAGATGGATTGCTGGCGAGAGTGGCAAGTGTGGCGAAAAGTTCCGGACTTTCGGCGAGGGCGGGGATCACCACCGCCCCGGCAAAACCGCCGTCTGCACACCCCTCCAATCGCCACGGCTGGGGCAGGGGGAAACGCTGGCGATAGGCGGCGACGGCGGTGGGAGTAAGAGCTGCGCGGACTTTTGTCACTGACCAAGCCTCTCGGCCTTACCGGCGACGACCGCCCGCAGCTGCGCCAGCGGATCGGCGGCGGCATCGAGCCAGTGAATCTGCGTCCCCTGACGCTCCATGCGGCGAAACCATGTCTCCTGACGCTTGGCGAAATCGTGGATGGCGCTATTCAGTTGCTGAAACATGTCGTTGTACGAGAGCACCCCCTGCAGGTGGCGGGCGAGATAGCGGTATTCGAGGCCGTAATACTCCAGAGTCGCCCACGCCACCCCGCGCTCCTCGTGGAGCTGACGCACCTCCTCGATCAAACCCTGCTCCAGGCGCTCTTTCAGCCGCAGGGTGATGCGCCGGCGCAGCTCGGGACGGGGCCAGCTCAAGCCGAAGATCAAGGGATGGATCGGGGGGGGCGGGGGGAGGGTAGCCGCGACGGCACATTCGCCAACGGCGATCTCGATGGCCCGCAGCAGTCGGGCCCGGTCGCTGGTGTCGCTGGTGTTGTGCAACTGCGGCCGCAGCTCGCTCAGGCGCGCCGCCAGGGACGCATCGCCGAGGGTTGCCAGCTCGGCGCGCAGCTCGGGATTCTCCGCCACCGGCACCAGGCGGTAGCCCTTGAGGACGGCGTCGAGATACATCCCCGTCCCCCCGGCCAGGACCGGCAGCCGCCCCCGCCCCCGCACCGCCGCGATGGCGGCGAAACAGTCGCGCTGAAAGACAAAGAGGTTGTACTCCTCCCCCGGTTCGATGAGGTCGATGAGGTGATAGGGGACCGTGCCGTATTCGGCCAGATCCTTGCCGCTGCCGAGATCGAGGCCGCGGTAGACCTGGCGCGAGTCGGCCGAGATAATCTCGCCGCCAAAAGCCTCTGCCACTTGTACCGCCAGCCGGGTCTTGCCCGAGGCGGTGGGGCCGAGGAGGACGAGGAGGTCGTAGGGGGTTGGGAGTACGGCATCAACCAATGAATGCTAGCCCAGCGGAATAAAGGAGAATGAATTTATCGAAACCAGGTTCAAGCATATATTGATACCCAACTGAAAAGAGGAAAATCGGGAAGGATTTATTTGCGCCGCCAAAACCTACGCCGCCTGCGCAAGTGGCTGGACGTGACGCATCTTCTGAACCAGCAACTTTTCAGCGATCTTCAAATCATAACTCGATTGCAAATTCATCCAGTATGTCGGTGTCTGGTTAAATACCTTGCCAAAGGAAAATGGGGTCAGATTTATTTGTCCCCAGATGTTCAGCTCCGAGCGGCCTCGGCATGCAGCTTCAAGCCGAGCGCCCTGACCACTTTGAGAATGGTGTCGAACCCGGGACTGCGCTCGCCGGAGAGGGCTTTGTACAAGCTTTCGCGGGAGAGTCCGCTGTCCCGGGCGACCTGTGACATCCCCTTGGCGCGGGCGATATCGCCGAGGGCCTTGGCGATGAAGGCAGCATCGCCATCCGCCTCTTCGAGACAGGCTTCGAGGTAAGCAGCCATTTCCTCGGGGGTTCTGAGGTGTTCGGCGACGTCATAGCGAGTGGTGACGGTCTTGGTCATGACAATGACTCCGAAAGATTGCGGGCGAGGCGTAAAGCGGTCTGGATGTCCTTGGCTTGCGTGCTCTTGTCCCCACCCGCCAGAAGGATGATCAGCTCACGCCCGCGCTGTTTGTAATAGACCCGATAACCGGGTCCGCAGTTGATGCGCAACTCCGAAACTCCTTCACCGACCGGTTCGACATCCCCGGGATTACCAGCGGCGAGCCGCGTTATTCGCGCCTGAATGCGCGCTCGAGCCTGGATGTCGCGCAGTGCGTCGAGCCACTGGGCAAAGATATCGGTTTTACGTAATTCGATCGTCATCAATGTATCCCTCCGGCTACACTTTGTCAAGGTTACGTTCTACGTCGAGCCAAACCGTTCCCGCTCACCGCCCCGCATCTGCCGCCACACTCGGACCGCGTGTTTTCGCTCTTCCCTTTACCCACCGTATCTGCTAGATTCCCTTGTACTTTTTCGCCGGCGCCGCTCCCCTTTCGGACGCATCCTTTTCACTCTCCGCGCGATCAACGGTCATGACCACAACCCCGACCATCCTCCCCCGCTCCGAACACACCGTCTCCCGCAAGCAGATCGACGAGAGCACCCTCAAGGTCCTCTATCGCCTCCACGGCAGCGGTTTCAAGGCCTATCTGGTCGGCGGCGGCGTGCGCGACCTGCTCCTCGGGCGCAAGCCGAAGGATTTCGACGTCGGCACCGACGCCACCCCGGGGCAGGTCAAGAAACTCTTTCGCAACTGCTTCCTCGTCGGTCGCCGCTTCCGCCTCGCCCATGTCCGCTTCGGCAGCGAAGTGGTCGAAGTCGCCACCTTCCGCCGCCGGGCCGAAGCCGACGACCTGCCGGAGAACCCCGACGATCACCAGCATTTCGCCGAAAATGTCTTCGGCACCCCGGAGGAGGATGCCTCGCGCCGCGACTTCACCGTCAACGCTCTCTTCTACGATATCGCCAGCTTCAGCATCATCGATTACGTCGGCGGCCTCGAAGACCTGCGCCTGAAACGGCTGCGGGTCATCGGCGATCCGTTGGAGCGCTTCACCGAAGACCCGGTGCGCATGCTGCGCGCCCTCGAATTCGCCGCCCGCCTCGATTTCACCCTCGATGCCGAGGCGCGCAGCGCTATCTACCGTCGCGCCCCCCTCATCGCCGAAGCCGCCCCGGCGCGCATCCGCGAAGAGCTGATGGAACTCTTCCGCCATCGCGTCGCCGGCAAGGTTTTGCGCTCGGCCCACGACCTCGGCCTCCTCACCCATCTCCTCGCCGGCTATGACGGCGACGCCGCCACCTTCGCCCTCCTCGACGCCGTCGATACCCGCACCGCCGCCGGCACCCCCATCGACGAAGCCTTCGCCATCGCCGCCCTCTATCTTGCCCGTTTCCTCCGCATCTGCCCGAGGGATACGCCGGGGGTCAACGAGGCGCTGCATCTTGCCGGCCTCACCCTCGCCCCGCACTGCAGCTATTTCCACATCGCCAGCGGCACCCGCCACCAGGCGCGCGAGCTTCTCCTCGGTGCCTTCCGCCTTTGCCGCGGGCCGGGCCAGCGCGGCGAGCGCCGCTTCCTGCAACACCCGAGCAGCAAACAGGCCCTCGAACTCCTCACCCTCTGGGCCTCGACCAGCGGCGAACACGGTAACATCGTCGCCGCCTGGCAGGCCCTCCTGGCCGGCGAGAAGGCACCGGTCACAACGGACAGCGCCGCCGGCGAGCGGCCGGCGAAAAAATCCCGGCGCCGGCGCCGGCGCAAACCCCGCCTCGCGGCCCCTTCCGCACCGCCACCGCACTAGCCGCCAGGGGCCTCCTGCCGGTGTCCCTGACCCACCTCGCCAATGAGAACCCGCAGCCGTTGCTGTTCCTCCCGGGTCAAGGTCCGGTCGCGATAGAGCGCGCCGTCGAAAATCTCGGCGAACTCGGCACAGGCCGGATCATCGAGGCGCAGCGCCTGAGTTTCGAGCCCCTCCCCCTCCTTGCCCTCCTCCTCGCCATAATGCCGTTGCAGCGCCCGGCGGTAACCTTTCAACAGGCGCCCCGCGATCGGCGTCCGCCACCAGCGCCACAGCCACCACCCCGCCCCGGCCAGCATGAGCCCCCCTGGCAGCAGCAGCCAGACCCGCCCCGGACGCAGTTCGAGGCGGAGTTTCTGGACGCCGCCGCGGCCGCGCTGAAGCAATTCGAACTGACTGCCGAGGTCAAAAGTGATGACCGACTGGTTCCAGTAGTAATCGATGGCATCGACGAACTGCGCCACGGCGCTCAAGCCCTGTTGCCGCCCGGCGCCGAAGGCGATGCCGGCGTTGCCGGCCAGCCGGCTCGGATCGTGGCGTTGCCAGCTCCCGTCGACCAGGACTTCGACCCAGACGTGAGCCTTGTCGTCGGTCACCAGGTAATAGCCGCCGAGACGGTTGTAGGTGCCGCCGAGATAGCCGCCGACCAGGCGCGCCGGCACCCCGGCCTGACGCAACAGCAGGGCGAAGGAAGAAGCAAAGTATTCGCAGTAGCCGCGCTTGCCGACGAAGAGAAACTCGTCGAGGGGGTCGGCGGAGCGGGGGAGATCGCTGGTGGCGTAACTCAGCTTGAGCTCGACGAAGAGCGCCCGGGTCAGGGCGATGCGCTCCGCCGCCGTCTTCCCCGTGCGACCGATACGTTCGCCGGCGGCGCGCAGGCGGGGGGAGAGCTCTGCCGGCAGCTCCAGGTAATCGCCCGGCCGCACCTTGGCCGCCGCCCGCAGCTCGCCGCCAGCCAGGGAGACCGCCGTATAGGCAAGGCGCTGATCGGGACGGCGACTGGTGATGAAGACCCGATCCCCCTCGTCCCGCGCCCGCACGCCGACCAGTTCCCGGGGGATATCGAGGGCCGGGAGGAAGCGTTCGCGCCGCGGCTCGACGACGATTTTTTGCAACACGGCCCGGCCGCCACTGACCCGCTCGGGCTCCGCAACTTTCGGCACCTGCCGCACCCAGGCCCGGCCCTGCGGCCGGTTAAGGACAATCGCCCGCCAGTAGAGTTGCTCGGGGGGGAGTTCTTCGCTTTCCGCCCGGAAGACCGGGGTCCGCACCGCCGCCAGGTTCGACACACTCCCCGGCTCGACACTTTCGCTGAGGCCGGCAACGGCGGCAGCAGCCGGATTGAGAAAGTTCCACAGCGGTTGTTGCGTGCGCGGCAAGATGACGAAGAAGAAGAGCATGAGGATCAGGGACCCCGCCGGCAGCAACAGGCTGGTGCCGAGGACCCGCCGCGCCGCTGCCCTGTCGAGGCCGAGCCCGGGATCCTCGGCATGAAAGCAGAGGAGGACGAGGCCGACGATGACCGCCACCACCTCGGGGATGAGGAAGAAGAAGAAGGCGACGCTGAGGGAGACGAGGGACGAGGCGGCGAGAGCGAAGAGGGAGAGGAGGAAGAGCTGCAGATAGTTGCGCCCCGACTTTTCCGTCAGCAGGCGGACGGCGAGGAGGAGGCCGAGGATGTTGATGACCGGCTCGACCAGATAGCTGCGGCTGATCTGGATGGCGTAGAGCCCGACAGCGAAGAAGGAGAGGAGGGTGGCGAGACCGGGGCGCAGCAGCAATGCCGGGCGGCGCTCCCCCGCCACGGCGAGGAGGAGAGCGAGGGGGAGGGCGAACTGGACGGGACGACCGAGATAGGGGTAGAGGGGGGCGACCCCGAGGAACGCCACCACCCAGACCAGGGTATTGAGGAGGGTGCTAATCCTGACCATAGAGGGCCAGCTCCCGCAGCAGGCGTAATTTATGGGGTTCCCCCGTCGCCGGCGGAATCACCCGGCCGGGGAGGCGCAGGCCGACGGCACGCCCGGCCCGGTGATAGCGGTTGACCAGATAGCTGGCGCAGCGTAAGCGCCCTTCGAGATCGCCGCCGGGAAGCTCGACGGGGTCGAGGACGACCGGCTCGTCGGTGCTGGCGTTGAGCTCCTTGACCTTGAGCCCCTGGTGCCGGGCCGAAAGTTTCCAGTGCACCCGCTTGAGGGGCTCGCTGCCGGTGTAGTCGGCGATACGCGCCACCTCCCCCTGCTCGCCGCGCCGCGCCGCGCTGCCGACCCCATCGCGACGGCCGCCGGCGGCGGCATAATCGAGGGGGCAGGGGCGCGGCGCCGGGAAGACGACGAGGTCGCAATCGAGACGCAGGCGGCGGGAGCGGACGAAGAAGTTGACCGGGAAGCGCGAGGTCACCCGCACCGTCTCCAGGCGCTGACGCCCGCGGCCATGCAGGACCACCGGCACGGTGCCGCTTTCGTCCTCGCCGCGGCCGACGACGATGAAGGTCGTTCCGGCCTCGCGAAGTTCGACCCGCAGGAGAAAGAGGGGGAGCCAGCGCCGCCGGCAGAAGAGGCGCACCCGCAGCAGGGTCGCGATGCCGTCATAGACCTCGGCCGGGGGCTCGATGCGGACGGCGAGGCCATCGAGATTGCTCTTGCCGAGGAGACCGGAGACCGCCATGAAACCGAGAAGGACCGAGACCACCAGGTAGAGGAGGTTGTTACCGGTGTTGACGGCGGCGAAGCCGAGAAGCAGGGTAATGACGATGTAGAGGCCCCCGGAACGGGTCAGCTTCAGACCAGGGGGACCGGCAGGCTTTTGACGATCGATTGCAGCACCTCCCTCTTGCCGACCGACTCCTGCTCCGGCCGGAGAATCAGGCGATGGGCGCCGACGGCCCCGGCCACCCCTTGGACATCCTCGGGGATGACATAATCGCGCCCGGCAAGAAAAGCCGCGGCCCGGGCGGTGTCGGCGAGATTGATGGCGCCGCGGGTGGAGATCCCCGAAGTGACCAGGGGATGCTGGCGCGAGGCGGCGACCAGACTGTAGATATAGTCGACCAGCTTGGCGCCGAGATAGACATCCTCCCGCACCGAACGTCGGGCGGTGCGCAGCTGGTCGAGGGTCAGGACCGGTTCGATACGCAGGATCTCGTCGCGGATACTCCCCCCCTCGATGATGGCTTTTTCCACCGCCTCGGGCGGGTAGCCGACACCGGTGCAGATGAGAAAACGGTCGAGCTGCGACTCGGGGAGGGGGTAGGTGCCGACCTGCTCCACCGGATTCTGGGTGGCGATGACAAGAAAGGGCTCGGGGAGGGGATAAGTCACCCCCTCCACTGTCACCCGCATCTCCTCCATCGCTTCGAGGAGGGCGCTCTGGGTGCGGGGCATGGCGCGGTTGATTTCGTCGACGAGGAGGACGTTGTTGAAGACCGGTCCCGGCATGAATTCGAAGCGGTTGCTCTCGCGGTGGAGGATGGAGAGGCCGGTGATGTCCGAGGGGAGGAGGTCGCTGGTGCACTGGATGCGGCCGAAGGTCAGGCCGAGGGAGCGGGCGAGGGCGAGGGCGAGGGTGGTCTTGCCAAGGCCGGGGATATCCTCGAGGAGGAGGTGGCCGCCGGCGAGGAGGCCGATGACCGAAAGGCGCACCGCCTGGACCTTCCCCTTGAGGTAGCGGCCGGAGAGGGTTTCGATGAGTTGGAGGATCGCCTCCCGTTCGCGCAGCGCCATACGATAATTCCTCTTTTTGATCAGCAATTTACTTTATAGCAGATGGCGGCAAAAAAGACCATGTCGCGGCAAGGTCAGCCCCCGGCGAGAGTCGGGTCAGGGAGGACAAAAGAAGCCCCGGCCGCGGGACCGGGGCTTCTTTGTGGCGTCACCCGAATGAAATCAGTTTCCGTCCAGGGGATAAGTCGAAGGAACCGACGTGATCGGTGCCGGACAGTTGAAAACGGTCGTGACCGCCAGACGTTTCGCGAATTCCTCGGTGCCTTCCGCCAGCGCCAGACCGGCGGAGAGCATCACCAATGCCAGAGTCAAACCCGCCACGCGTTTCATAAGGAACTCCTTTCGCTGATGAAGCATGCCCCTTTCACTTTCATAGTAATATATTGCATTTGCCATACCATGAGCGCGTTTTTTTGCGGGAGCAACATCTGCCTGTATTCAGGGCATTTAACCCACCGAAGAGAATGGCCCGCGGCGCGAACTGTCCGAAATCCAACAGACATCCGGAGATTATTCTTCACCGGCCTGACCGCAGTCAGACCCGCAGGAGATGGACCGAACAGGAGATGCAGGGATCGTAGGCGCGGACGATGCGCTCGGCGCGGGCACGCAGAACGGCACCATCGCCCGCGTGCTGCAGGTCGAGCCACAGCTGCTGCTCCATGACGACTTGGTTGATCGCCGTCGGCGTGACGATGTCGGCGTGGGCCACCCGGCCGCGCTCGTCGAGAAGGTAATGATGGATGAGGGTCCCCCGCGGCGCCTCGATGGCCGCGGTGCCGCGACCGGCCGTGGCGACGACCGGGCGGCGCAGTGGCGCGTCCGCCGGCAGGGCGAGGAGGGCGGCCAGCACTGCGCGGCTGCGCTCCAGGGCCCAGACCAGCTCGCTCGCCTGGGCGATGTTGTTGCCGTGGATGCCGGCCGCCGCCGGCACTTCGGCCCAGGCCGCGCCGCTGCGCTGGTGATGCAGGCGCAGGCGGGCCAGCGCCCCGGTGAGAAAGGGGCCCGCCGCCCCCTCGGCGCGCTTGGCGTTGGAGCTGGCCAGCGCACGCTCGCCGAGGAGTTCGCGATAGGCGGCGGCCGCCACCGTGCGCCCGTGGGGGAGGGCCAGAACGTGGCCGCTCAGGCCGTAGTCGCCGGCGGCGGTTACCGCCAACGGGACGCCGATGACCGCGGCGCCGGGAGGATAGGCAGCGGCCCGGCGAAAGGGGGCGAGGAGGGGCGCCGCCCGTTCTTCCCATCCCGCCACCTCTGCCGCCAGGGCCTGCAATTCGGCCCGGGCGGGGCAGGCGACGATGCCGCCGACCTCGATGTTGACCGGATGGATGACGCGCCCGCCGGCCGCCTCCTGCAGCCGGTTGCCGAGGCGCTTCAGCGCCAGCCCCTGACGCGCCGGGGCATCCTGCTGGCGCAGCAGTTCGAGAATGCTCGCGGTCCCGGCGAGATCGGGGAGGATCAGGGCATAAAGGTGCAGCGCGTGACTCGCGATCTGCCCGCCGAGGAGGAGGAGTTCCCGCACCAGCCGCGCCGCCGGGGGAATCTCCAGCGCCAAGGCCTCTTCGAGGGCGGCGACCGCCGCCAGGCGATGGACCCCGGAGCAGATGGCGCAGATGCGGCAGACCAGACTCGGCACCTCGTGCCAGGCGCGGCCGACAACCAGCTGTTCGAAGAGGCGGTACGATTCGACCAGATCGAGACGCACCGCCTGCAGCCGCCCGGCGGGGTCGAGCTGCAACTCGACCCGACCGGTGCCCTCGACCCGGGTCAACGGTTCAATCCGCACCACGGTCATGGCCGACACCTCCAAATCGTTCCATGCGCGCCCTAATCTCCCGCGATCCGAAGCCGATCTGGGCCAGCTGCCGTTCCATTTCCGCCAGATTGGCTTCGGGGGCAAAGCCGTGGCATCCTTCGCAAGGGATGCCGCGCGCCGGGCACTGGACCCCGCAACCGCTGCGCGTTACCGGGCCGAGACAGGGCTGTTGCCCTTCGACCAGAAGACAGCGGATTTCGCGCAGACGGCAGTCGAGGCAGAGAGCGTGTTCCGCCGTCGGCGGCAGGCCGCCGCGCGCCACCGCGCCGAGGAGTTGCACGATCTCTGCGGCGGCGACGGGACAACCGTAGAGAGCGGCATCGAC
>Ga0154464_1138_pt1 | contig 14827 bp, 17 predicted proteins | sample RifGroC2_FD_105657 | JGI IMG/M metagenome (GOLD analysis project Ga0154464, IMG submission 105657) | Desulfuromonadales bacterium GWC2_61_20
GTGAACGACGCGACCCTGAGCGCCCTCCTCCTCTTCGGCGCCTCGTTCCTCCAGTCCTTCAGCCTCATGTGCCACAAGCTGCCGGAAGGCAAGCGCCCCGGCCTTTATCCCCGGGGGCAGTGGGCCCGGCTGGCACTGAATGCCGCCTGGATGCTCCTCCTCGGGTACGGCCTCGCCCTGGCCTTCGGCGTCGATCTCCGCCTCGGCATCGTCGCGGTGGCGATCTATTTCATCGCGCTCCCCTTTGCCTTCCAGCTGCCGATGGCCCGGATGATGGGGTTCAAGAGCTTTCGCGATTACATCGAGACGGTCGATCGCGGCGAGTAAAACTTCGTATCTCTTGCCATAACGAACTCCAACCTTTATAGTGCGACTTTCCTTTGCCCAGGTGCCCGATCATGACAACCCTCGACTGCCGCGCCCAACAGTGCCCCTATCCCGTCGTCGCCGCGCGCCAGGCCCTTCTCGCCGCACCGGAACAGGTCCTGACCGTCCTTGTCGGTGACGATACCGCCCGCCAGAACGTGACGCGCCTCGCCATCAGTCTCGGCTGCGCCGTGCAGGAAGCACCGACGGAAGGCGGCTTCGCCCTGACCCTGACCCCCGGGCTTCGCCCGCCCCCCGGCGGCGCGACTGCCACGGTCAGCGGCAAGACCGTCCTCTTTATCGCCAGCGACGTCATGGGGAGCGGCAACGATGACCTCGGCAAGCTGCTGCTGAAGAACTTCCTCTTCACCCTGACCGAACTCGACGCCGCCCCCGACGCCATCTATCTGGTCAACGCCGGGGTCAAGCTGGCGGTGCACGGAGCCGAGAGTCGCGAAGCCCTCGACAAGCTCGCCTGTATGGGGACCGACATCGCCGCCTGCGGCCTCTGTCTCGACTTCTTTCACCTCAAGGAAGAACTCGCCGTCGGTCGGGTCACCAACATGCTCGACATCGCCGAAGGCCTGCTGCACGCCGGACGCATCGTCCGGCCATAACCGATGAGGGAGTAGATCGTAGTCTGGTGACGCGCCCGGTCTTCAAAACCGGTGGGGGGCGTATCCCGTCCCCGGTGGGTTCGATTCCCATCTACTCCCGCCACAACAAAAAGCAGGGATTTAGGCGCCTTGCCTAAGTCCCTGTTTCCCTTTCACCTCGCTCCGACTCCAATTGTCCTACCACGAAAAGTGTCACTTCCCTCCCCAATTATTATTTCGAGCGAGTGAGCGTATCAGGGGATACTGTCAGACTTTTGTGAGAACTTTTCGTTATGTTCTCGACAGATTTAATCCTTTCTCCACGAGGAGTGCACCATGTGGATCTTCACCAAGGAAGGCTTTTTCTCCGTCGTCCAACCGACCGAAGATGGACAGACGACTGATGTTGCCGTCCGTGCGAGGTGCTACCGCGATCTCGGCCGCCTCATCCGCTGGCTGCAGGACCATGGTCATCCCTGTGAAATGTTCCTCACGCCGCAAGGCGACTACTGCTGCCGGGTCCTCATCCCCAAGACCCTCTGGGTCGAGTACGTGCGCCAGGCCGCCGAAGCCATCGATTACGACAACTTCAAGGACGTCGCCACCAAGGGGGATCGTCTGCGTCACGACGCCTATTTCGGCTGTTGGGAAGCCCTCTGGCGCTGGCAGATTCGCCAGGGCATGTAGGCGACGACAGAGCCTGCAGGCGACGGTTGCATTCCCCCGCTGCATGCACTATCATCGCTCCCGTCCGAGGCCGACCTTGACCTTCACTCTGCCGCCCATGGGAGCCGTTCCGTGAAAAAAACCTTTGTCGAACGTTTTCGCCGCCGCATCAGTCTCCTGGCCGGCGTCCTCTTCCTCCTCCTGATAACTTTCACCACCACCCCCCATGAAGCGACCCCCCTCTTCGAAGCATTCATCATCCCCGGCTTTCTTCTCGTCGCTACCGGTGTCATCGGTCGCCTCTGGTGCACGACCTACATCGGCGGCCTGAAAAACAAGGAACTCGTCACCGACGGCCCCTATTCCCTCTGGCGCAATCCCCTCTACGTCTTCTCCTTCATCGGCCTGATCGGCGTCGTCCTCTCCACCCGCATCCTGTTGCTGCTGGTGGTGGCGATTCCCGCCTTCCTCCTCTACTACCGCTTTGTCATCGGCTCTGAGGAGAAACGCCTGAAAGAACTCTTCGGCGCCACCTTTGTCGAGTACTGCGAACGGGTCAAGGTCGTCGTCCCGAGCCTCGCCAACTACTGGTCCCGCCCCGGATTCGAGATGAACCCCAAGTTCTATCAGCGGGCCATGGCCGACGGCGCCATGTTTTTTCTGGCCCTCGCCCTGGTCGAGACGTTGCATCGCCTCAAGGTCGGCGGGGTCATCCCGACGCTGACCAAGCTGCCGTTCTAACCCCGCCCCTGTTCTCCTGAGAAAAAGGGGCTGCGACCATGCGTCGCAGCCCCTTCATCGTTCATACGTCCTGCCCTTTTTCAGCCATCCCCCAACCGGCGCAGCACCGTCGCCGTATCGACCCCGCGCACCAGCAGCCGCTTATGGCGCGAAGTCTCGCCGGCGGCGAGGTCAACCATCCCCTTGGCCACCCCCAGCCGCTTGGCGATGAACTCGCAGCAGAGTCGGTTGGCCGCCCCTTCCACCGGCGGCGAAGTCAGGCGAACTTTGAGTTCCTCGCCGTGCACCCCGACGATTTCGTTCTTGCTCGCCCGCGGCTGCACCAGAATCCGGATGAGGACTCCGCCCGGCTGGGCTTCGAGCCACGCGGACATCAGCGCGCTCCCGGCTCGAAATCCCCGGGATCGAAAGAGCGCCCCTTGTCGCCGTCGAAGGGGAGGGTCTCTTCGAGCTGGCGCGTCTCCCGTTCGCTCCCCGGCAACGCTACGACGTTGAGATCGAGGAGCCGCAGGTGGCTTTCGACCAGATTACGCAGACTCGTCTCGAAGGTGATCTTCTGCCGTTTGACCTCCTGGATGTCGGCAATGAGCTGCAACCGCCGCTCCTCGGCGTCGCGGACGATGCGTTCGCCGCGCAACTCGGCCTCCATCATGGTCAGCTCGGCCTCTTTGCGGGCGTTCTGCTTGAGTTCGTCCGTCATCTTCTGCGTCGTCAGCAGCGTCTCCTTGAGGGTCGCTTCGCGCTGGCGCATCTCGTCGAGGGCGGCCCGGGTCCGCAGCAGATCGTCCTTGAGCTGCTGGCTTTCTAGATTGAGACGCGCCACCTCTTCGGAGAGGAGTTCGAGAAAATGATCGACCCCGGCCTTTTCATAACCAAAGGGGCGGGTCTTGAACTGTTGCTGCTGGATGTCGATGGGGGTAATCCGCATGGTGGTCAATCCTGTCAGAGGTACTGGCCGAGGAGCATGAGGAGCACGCGCCGCAGGATGGTCAAGAGGAGCAGGAGCGCGATCGGCGACAGATCCATGCCGCCGAATTCGAGGGGAAGGAGGCGGCGCAGCCGGTACAGCACCGGTTCGGTGGCATTGTAGAGAAAGCGGACGATGGGGTTGTAGGGATCGGCGTTGACCCAGGAGATGAGCGCCCGGGCGACGACGATGAAGATGTAAATCTGGAAGACGAGATTGACGACTTCGATCAGGGATGTAATCAGGATGTTCATGCGGCACCTTTCATTTCCGGATCGTGCGACAGCGCAGGGGCCGTGCTTTGCTGGTTCGTGTTATAGCTTATCGCGCAAAAGGGTGTCAAACCTATTCCCGCAACAGTATGGTCGCGGACCGAACGACTCTTCCTTTTGACTTTCCGCAAGAAAACCGCTAGATTGTCACCGCTTTGCCGCTATTCGAGCGCATTTTTTCCGCCATTCCCGTCAAGAGAAGGACAATAGACACCATGAAACGCACCAGCAACCTGCGCATCCGCGGACTTCACCCGATCATCGCCCCGGCCGACCTGAAACAGGTCTTCCCCATCTCCGAAAAGTCGGCCGATTTCGTCGTGCGCGCCCGCGAGCAGGTCACCGACATCCTCCACGGCCGCGACCGCCGCCTCATGGCCGTCGTCGGTCCCTGTTCCATCCACGACCCCAAGGCCGCCCTCGACTACGCCGGCCGCCTGGTCAAGCTGGCCCGGGAACTGGAGGATCAGCTCTTTCTGGTCATGCGCGTCTATTTCGAGAAGCCGCGCACCACCGTCGGCTGGAAGGGACTGATCAACGATCCCGATCTCAACGGCACCCACCAGATCTCCAAGGGACTCGGCGTCGCCCGCGGCCTCAAATGTGCCATCACCGATCTCGGCCTGCCGGTGGCCGGCGAAATGCTTGACCCGATCACCCCGCACTACCTCGCCGACCAGATCAGTTGGGGGGCTATCGGCGCCCGCACCACCGAATCGCAAACCCACCGCGAGATGGCGAGCGGCCTCTCCTTCCCTGTCGGCTTCAAGAACGGCACCGACGGCAACCTGCAGATCGCCATCGACGCCATGAAGGCCGCTCTCGCCCCGCACAGCTTCCTCGGCATCAACAACGAGGGGCGCAACGCCATTGTCGAGACCACCGGCAACAGTGATGTCCACATCGTCTTGCGCGGTGGCAACGACCGCCCCAACTACCTCCCCGAGGATATTGCCAAAACCGAGGCGCTGCTGACCAAGTCCGGCCTCCTCAACTCCATCATGGTCGATTGCAGTCACGCCAATTCCGGCAAAGACCCCGCCCGCCAGGAAGAGGTGCTGACGAACGTCTGCCAGCAGATCGCCGCCGGCAATAAATCAATCTCTTCGGTCATGATCGAAAGCAACATCGAGGGGGGAAGCCAGTCGATCCCCGCCGATCTGTCGCAACTCAAGTATGGCGTCTCGGTCACCGACAAGTGCGTCGACTGGGCCACGACCGAACGCATGCTGCGCCATGCCCATTCCGTCCTCGCCCGCAGTGGCGGCCGCCAGCTCGGCTAACGGGGTGATGACCCCGGCGCCGGCGGAGGATGCGAGACGTTGCCCCTGGTGCGGCAGCGATCGGCTCTACCGTCGTTATCACGACGAGGAGTGGGGGGTGCCGGTGCATGACGACCGCCACCTCTTCGAAATGCTCATTCTCGAAGGAGCCCAGGCCGGCCTGAGCTGGCTGACCATCCTGCGCAAACGGGACAACTATCGGCGCGCCTTCGATGATTTTGCTCTCGAAGCGGTCGCCCGTTACGACAGTGGGAAAATAGTCGCTCTCCTCGCCGACCCCGGCATCGTCCGTAACCGCCTCAAGATCGCCGCGGCCATCGGCAACGCCCGCGTCGTCCTCCGGTTACGCGAGAAGTACGGTTCCCTCGACGCCTTCCTCTGGCAGTTCGTCGACTTCTCCCCACGGCAAAACGCCTGGGCGACACCGGGCACCGTCCCCGTACGCACTCCGGAATCGGACGCCATGAGCGCGGCGCTGAAAAAGGCCGGCGGCAAATTCGTCGGTTCCACCATCTGTTATGCCTTCATGCAGGCCGTCGGCATGGTCAACGACCATACCCGCGACTGTTTCCGCCACCGCGAAATTGCCGACCTGACCGCGAAGACTTCAAACCAGCGCCAAGGAAACTTATGACCGCCAGCACCGTGCAGCCTCTGCGCGCCCTTATCGTCGAAGAGAGCCCCGAGCGCCTCAGCATCAGCCTGCCGGCGCCACGGCGCTATGGTACCCTGCTGCTCCTGACTTGCGGACTCGCCGCCTGGGCGGCGATCTTCGTCTTCTCGGCCGGGGCGATCTGGGCCAACATCCCCGGCGGCTTCATGACGGGCGTCATCCTTTTCCTCTGGTTCTTCGGCTGCCTGCTGGCGGCGGCTGTCGCCCTCTCCGCCATTCTCTGGATGACTCTGGGCCGTGAAATCGTCAGCCTCGACGACAGCAACTTGACGCTTCGTCGGGAGATCAAGGGCTGTGGCAGCAATCAGGTCTACAAAAGACGGCATATGGAGAATCTGCGCGTCACCTCCGACCCCTTCAACCTTTATGAATTCGCCACCTCGCTGCGCCCCCTCGGCATCGGCGGCGGTAAGCTTATCTTCGACTACCTCAGCCAGAACTGCCAGTTTGGCGCCGGTATCAGCATCGACGAAGCGCAACATATCTGCGACCGCCTGCGTCACCGGTTGGACGGAGGCGCGGCCAAGCAGGGGGAGTGAGCATTCAAGCGACTCGCGCGATATCCGAGTCGTTGTCGCCCTTCCGGTCCAAGCCGGCGATGCCGGCGTCAGCGCCATGAGCCAGCGCCGGCTCAACGCCCAGGACCCCTCCGACGATTGCAGCTTCGACGGCAGCCACGGCCAGGTTTTGTTCGACCTCTCCCCGCCCCCCCTCACTGCAGGCCGCTTCCGCCAGACGCCGCTCCCGCTCCCGGCATGGATCAAAGCGCATCCTCTGCCATTGCTGGCGCAGCATTTCCCCCCTTGCGTCGATCACCCCCAGAATGGCGGTGAGCGCCCCCGCCACTTCGCCTTCGACGAAAAAATAGCCGCCCAGCAAAACCCGCAACTCTTCCGTCAGAATCCTCGTCACACGCGGGCTCCCGGCAATGGGCGGGGCATGCCCGAGGTGGACCGGGATTCCCGAAGCGGCAAAATAGGTGCCGATGGACAGGGCCTTCTCGGTACTCCATTCCGGGGCCGACGCCACCACCGGCAATTCGGTCATATCGACACCGAGCCGTTCGGCCACATCGCCCAGCAGCACCAGCATGCGCGAACAGTCGACGCAGGAACCCATATGCAGTACCGGCGGCAAACGATATTTGCCGCAAAAATCCTGAAGTTCAGCGGGGGCACCAAGCAGAGCAGCGCTCCCCATCAAGCCGGCCTTGGCCATGGCAATGGCCGCACACCCCGTCGCGACCACGAGAACGCCGCTTTGCACCAGCGCCTGGGCCAGACCGACATGCAGGGAATCCTGCATGATCTTGGCGTTGTTACAGCCGACCATGGCGACGATGCCCCGGATTTGTCCGTCCACCAGCGCCTCCGCCAACGCTTGCAGCACCCCGCCGAAGCGCTCGCGCAACGCTTCGACGCTGTAACCGACCTCGGCCGGCATGATCTCGGCGGGGATGTTGACCTTGGCCGGGTTGCGTTCTCGATAGGCGGCGATGGCGGTCCGCACGACCTCGCGAGCCACACGGCCGATATTGCCCTCATCGTAGTGGATCTGCAGTGCCCCGGGGAACATCGCCTGTTCGCTGGTAGTGATGAAGCGGGTATGGAAACAGCGGGTCAGATCGACCATGGACGGCAAGATGCACTGAACATCCACCACCACCGCCTCGATCGCCCCGGTCATGACCGCCAGTTCCTGATGCAGATGGTTGCCGGCAACGGCGACTCCGTGGCGCATCAAAACCTCGTTGCTCGTGCAGCACATGCCGATCATCTTGATCCCGCGGGCGCCATGATTGCGAGCTTCCTGTTGCATCGTTTCCGAGATGGCGCACTCGATGAGTTTGTCGGTAAAAATCGCTTCATGCCCATGTACCAGGATGTTGACATAGTCCGCATCGATGACCCCGAGATTGGCCATGGCTACCTTCGCATGGGGTGTGCCAAAGAGGATGTCCTGCAGTTCGGTGGCGATCAACGATCCGCCCCAACCGTCCGACAGCGCACAGCGCACCCCTTGCAACAACAGGGACAAAGGGTCGTGATCATTACCGAAGGTCGTGCGATGCAACGCGTCGACCGGCTCACGATCGATGCTGCGCGGCAAAAGCCCCCCCGCCTCGCTCGTATTCCAGCCGAGCAAAGCTCCAGCGGCCCGGAGACGTTCGATCCGCCGTGGCGGCATGTAGGCTTTCAGGAAACCGAATGCCTCGTTATCCTGCTTGCCAAAGCATTCGAGGGCGGCTTCGGCCACGGCGCCCGCGACGCTGGCGATGTCGCGTCCGGTGCAGACGATGCCGAGATGGGCAGCAACGGCGTAGAGTTTTCCGGCATCGCGGACGACAAATTCATCGCATCTTCCCGCGGCGATCTCCCGCAGCAGCAGCGCCGGCTTTCGACCATGATCCGAATGCGATGCGGCGCCGGCAGCGATCATGCGGATGAGATTGCGCGCGACCACCGTATCGGCATCGGCCCCGCAGACTCCACGATCGGGCTTCTTCCCTTCACCGCGGATACGGCATGGCCCCATACTGCAAATACGGCAGCAGACCCCTTCCTGCCCCAGCTTGCATTGCGGCTGCTGTGCTTGTAACCGCGTCCAGACCGTCTCGTATCCTGCCTGACGCGCAACTTCGAGCATGACGCGTGCTGCCGGATCGCGACTCCAACCTTTCTCCCCCTCTGCCATGACTGGTCTCCTTTTCCGTGTGCGCCGGCGTGCATGCCCCGACTTCTCCGCGCGATTCGCGCAGATTCCCCATCCCGCCACAGTCAGCTCCCGTCATGATCCGCCATCGATCCTTTCTTTGTCCCTGTAAGATGTTGCAGGTCCGTAAACCACGATTTTCCGCTAGACTTCGACATCGTTTGTCGATGGCGACACCCTGCGCAACGCTGAGAGAATCTTCTTCCCCAATCCCAAGGAGGGCCATCATGAAAGCTGTCATCATCAATTGTCTCGAAAGCATGGTCAAGGAGGGACACGGGCTTTCCCAGTGGGAGGCTACCCTCGAAGTCGCCGGCCTGCCGGCCAATACCCGCTACCTGCCGAGTCAGGACATCGACGACCGGGTCGCCATGAAAATCTTCGCTGCCACCTGCACCACCCTGAAGATTTCCAAGCGTCAGGCGGCTGAAGCTTTCGGCGACTACTGGGTCAACACCTTCTGCCAGAAAATCTACAAACCCTACTTCCGGGGCGCCACTTCGGCCCGCGAGCTGCTGCTCAAAATGGATCAGATCCATGAGAACGTCACCCAGAACATCGCGCACGCCGCCCCGCCGCGATTTGGCTACACCTGGAAAGACGACAAGACCCTGCTCATGCAGTACCGCTCCACCCGCGGCATGATCGACTATCTCATCGGCCTGGTTCAAGGGGTTGGCCGCTATTTCCGCGAAGACCTGAAAATCCGCAAACTTTCCGAGAGCGAACTCGAGATCGTCTTTCCGGCCTGATGACTTGCAACAGGGCCCTCCGTCTGCACCATTCCAGCAACAAAAACAAGGGCGGGACACCACGTGTCCCGCCCTTGTTTTTGCATCCAGTGACCCGGAACATTAAACGTCCCCCCTTTCTTGCAGTCCGTTCGTTATCGCTTACACTTGAAGAGTCCAGGAGGCATGAGCCATGACCATCACCATCAGCTACGCTACATTGCTTCTGACCATCCTCACCGGTGTCATGGTGGCGGCAATGGTCTATCTGATTGTCGTGCTGGCGCGAATTATGCGCGTAGCCGGCCAGATGGAAGCCGCCATCGGCAAAACGGATGACCTGCTCGACTCGTTGAAAAATCTGTCCGACGAGGCGACCGGCACCGTCATCGCCGCCCGCATCCTGATCGACGAGGGGCAACAGATCACCAGCGATATCGCCGCCATCAGCGCCAGGTTACGGGGGTTCGCCGAAAGTGCCGGCCACGCACCGTCGCTGATCGAGCGAATCAAGTCGGTGGTGGCGATTATCGCCGGTATCAGAACCGCCATCACCACCATCAGACATTTCCTGCAGCATCGCCGGCAAACCGCCGGAGAGACGGACCACAATGATTGAAAGGAGGTTCACGATGAATCGCGAAACGAGCAATGTTCTGTTGGGTTTTCTTGTCGGAGCAGTGGCGGGTGGAGTAGCCGCCTTGCTGTTTGCCCCAGCCTCGGGGAAAGAGACGCGCCAGAAGATCGTTGACGGGCTCGGTCGCACCCGGGACAAAATGAACGACGAACTCGAACATGCCAGGGAGTACGCCAAGATTCACAAGGAAGCGATCAAGGAAGGTCTGCATGAAGGGAAGGAAGCCTACAAACGTGTTGTCGGCAAGGGCGAAGAAGCCAAAGCCTGAACGAGAAGGCGAAGACTGGACACGCGTGGGGGACGGATTGCATATCCGCCCCCTTTTCTATTCTCCCTGCGCAACCGTCAACTTACGATCAATTTCGCAACTTCACCGGCGACCTTCCGTCCGATGCTCAGTGAAGCGGTGGCCGCCGGCGACGGCGCGTTGAGGACGTGGATCATCCCCTCGCCGGCGACAATGTGAAAGTCATCGAGAAGCTTGCCAGAGCGGTCGACGGCCTGCGCCCGCACCCCGGCGCCGGCCCGCACGACATCGGCCCGGCCCAGTTCGGGGATGAGGCGCTGCAGGTCACGGACGAAGAGGGTTTTGCTGTAGGAGCGGGCATACTCCTGCAGGCCGACCCGCCAGTAGAGCCGCGCCAGGCGCCAGAAACCGGGGTAGAGGCAAATTTCGAGAAGATCGCGCGGAGAGAGGCTGAAACGCCCGTAGCCTTCGCGCTTGAGGGCGAGGACGGCGTTGGGACCGGCCTCGACTTCGCCGTCGATCCTGCGCGTATAATGGACGCCGAGGAAGGGGAAGGCCGGGTCGGGCACCGGGTAGATGAGGTTGCGCACGAGGGTGCGCCGCGCCGGCTGCAGTGTGTAGTATTCGCCGCGAAAGGGGACGATGTGCACCCCGGGATCGCTGCCGCAGAGGCGGGCAACGCGGTCACAGTGCAATCCGGCGCAATTGACGAGATGGCGGCTGCGCACGATCCCGGTCGTGGTCGTCAGTTGCAGCCCGCCACCAGCGCGACGCACGCCGAGGAGGCGACACCCGGTTCGCACCACCCCCCCCCGCGCCGTGACGACGGCGGCGTAGGCCTCGGTGACGCTGGTATAGTCGACGATGCCGGTCTGCGGGACGAAGAGACCGGCGATGCCGGCGACATGCGGCTCATGGGCGCGCAAGTCGGCGCCGTCGAGACGCACCAGCCCGTCGAGACCGTTGGCGAGGCCGCGCCGGTGCAGTTCGTCGAGGGCGGGAAGCTCCTCGTCCCGCGTCGCCACCACCACCTTGCCGCAGCGCTGGTGGGGAATAGCATGCTCGGCGCAGAAGGCATAGAGGGCATCGCGGCCGGCGGTGCAATTCTGCGCCTTGAGGGAGCCCGGTTTGTAGTAGAGCCCGGAGTGGATGACCCCGCTGTTGTGCCCGGTCTGGTGGCAGGCGAGGTGCGCCTCCTTCTCCAGCAACGCCAGCTTGAGCCCGGGATGCGTCGCCGTCAGGGCCAGGGCCGTCGCCGTGCCGACGATTCCGCCACCGATGACCACGACATCGAAGTTCTCCCCGGTGGCAGTCATGGCTGCCTCTCTCGCTTGTTATCACCCGCGGCCCTGCGATTTACCTCGGACATTCTTTGTACCTCCCCGTGGGTTGAAACGATTGGCATGAATTGGACCTTTACAGTTGCGCGAGAGAAGCGTTATCCTGATTCCGCACTCTAATGAGAGACACCGGCATGCCCCACGCCATCCTCATCATCGACGATTCGACAACGGCCCGCGAGCTCATTCGCGACACGGTGGAAGAGACCGGACTCTTTGCCACCTATCACGAAGCGGCCAACGGCAGCGAAGGGATCGACATCCTCTGTCGCCATGCGGTCGATGTCGTCCTCTGCGACCTGGAGATGCCGGGGATGGGCGGCCTCGCCCTCCTGGCGCAGATGAGCGCCGTCGAAGCCTTGCGCGAGATTCCCGTCATTCTCCTCACCGGCAACGGCAACCAGACCGAGAAGATCCGCTGTCTCGGCCAGGGGGCGAGCGACTACGTGACCAAACCCTTCCATCCGGGGGAGCTCATGGCGCGCATTCGCGTCCAACTCAAGATCAAGGCCCTGCAGGATTCCCTGCGCGAAAGCAACCGCCAGCTGGAGAAACTCTCCACCACCGATCCCCTTACCGGCCTCGCCAACCGCCGCCACTTCATGGATCGCCTACACACGGCCTTCCTGCAAAGTCAGCGCACCGGTATGACCCTGGCCCTGATCATGCTCGATCTCGACCACTTCAAGGCGGTCAACGACAGCCGCGGCCATCTCGGAGGGGATCAGGTCCTGCGCGAAGTAGCCGATCTCCTCGACTGCCAGATGCGCCCCTACGACCTCGCCGCCCGCATCGGCGGCGAAGAATTCGCCATCATCCTCCCCGAGATCGACCGGCCCGTCGCCCTCGGGGTCGCCGAACGGCTGCGCGAACTGACGGAGAGCCACCTCTTTCTTCCTCCCGCCAACGGCCTCAAACTCACCGCCAGCTTCGGCGTCAGCGCCACCCCCGTCGATTCCGTCGAAAGTCTCATCCGCAGCGCCGACGCCGCCCTCTATCGCGCCAAGCATCAGGGACGCAACCGCGTCGAATCCCTCCCGGGCTGAACTTTCCCTACTGCTCGATACGGATATCGTCGAACCAAGCCGTCGCCGTGCTACCGGTCTGGTCGGTATCGGTCATGATGGCGATGGCCCCGACCGCTGGCGGTTCCTCGCCGAAAAAGCGGCGGTAATCGTCGACGATGTTGCGCCGCTCGCCGATCCACTCCCCCACCCGACCAGGTCCGCTCTCCACCGCCAGCATGACGGCGTTGCCGGTAAAGGCGTTGGGAAGGAAGGCTTCTTTCGGCAGCTTGTTGGCCCAGATGTAGTTGATGCTGCGGGTCTTGAAAAAGAGCCAGTGGGGGAAGACGACATAGACGCGGGCGGCGTAGTCGTCGCCGCTCTTCACCGTTTCGTCCCCCTGGGGGATGATGTTGGCGACCTTCCAGCGCCAGGCTAGCACGGGATAGTCGGCTGGCGCGTAGTCGATGGCGTAAACCAGCCCTGACGCCGTCCCCCGGCTCTCTGCCCGCAGCACCTTCCCACCCCCGTCCGCGACCACGGCATAGGTGGTCAGCCCCTTGAACTCCTTGACCGTCCAGCCGGGAGCGAGACCGGTTTCGAAGTCGTCGATGACGCGGGGTGCGGCGTGGGCGGGGGGGGGAAAGAAAGCCAGCAGGAGAAGCAAGCTGTAGAACGGACGGAACATCTTTATCCCCCTTTTTGACGATAACTAGCCAGATATTTACAGAAAGTAATAAGCAATAGGGGTTAGAACCCCTACCAAAAAGACCCTAAATGAACATCCATAGTCCTTAACCGTGGCAACTAATGCGGACAGCAACAACACTATGAAAGAAACACCTAAGACTGAAAAATAGAGGAGCATATCGATAACATCACCAAACCCCAAAGGTTCTCCATGTTCAACTGGGATTATCCAATATAGTGTTGCCCTAAATAGAAAACCACTTAGGGCCAAACACACCAAAAATATAGATGCGTATTTAGCTATTTTAACTAAGGCTATTCTTGCTCTCATTCGCTTGTAATTTCACCTAATAACCTGTTGACAGTCGAACTCATTGCAGCAACAAAAAAACCGGCTCACATGCCGGCCCGACGGCCTGTCTGATTATCCTGATGCCTCCCCGCGCCCGCCCATCGCCACCTCCCGCCCGCTGGCCAGAGGCATTAAAACCTTTCCATCCCCGCTTGTCAAACCCTCTCTCTTTATCACCACGACCAGAACCAAAAGATCGCCTCACGCAACGGCGCGACGACGCAACGTAAACCCCTTAACCAAGCTGTTGTTCCCTCAGACCTTAACGTCGCGTCGTTGCGCCGTCGCGTGAAACTGTTTTGTCTTTGAACCACGCAGGTCAACAACCCAACACACCATAAAAATGCCCGCTCGGTAGCGGGCTGGAGTTTTACTCTAAGCAATATGGGCGGTCAACTCTCCCGCACCCCGTAAATCCCGCGGTGCGCCTCAGTGTCGGCGCGGTGGGCAGTCAATTCGGCGGCGATAGCATCAACCTTGGCTTCAACACGCTGCAGTCGACCGTCATTCTGATCCAGTTGACCCTGCATCTGCCCCATTTGACCCTGCATCTGCCCCATTTGACCCTGCATCTGACCCATTTGACCATTCATCTGATTCATTTGACCCTGCATTTGATCCATGCGCCCATCCATCTTGTCCATGCGCTCATCGACTCGGTTTTCAAAGCGATCGATTCGTTCGACCAACATCTGATGCCCTTCGCCCAGAATTGCGAAGTGATGCCGGGCATCCTCCATGGCGATCCCCACCTGATGCGCCATCATTGCCTCAATTTTCTTCAGATCGTCTGCAGTCATTTCCCCCTCGCCTCCTTAATGTCTGAAGTTTTTGTTCGAGCCAATCTAGCACAAGAACCTGACCAAGAACAACCACGCCTCTCACCCCGTCCCGTAGCCCCCCGCCCCACCGCTGCGCACCTTGCGGCTCTCCCCTTCGTTGACGACGCGGATGGCGCTGGCGCCGTCCAAGGGGCATTTGGTTTCGCAGATGCCGCAGCCGATGCAGCGCTTGGTCACCACCGTCGGCACCTTGAGACGGCGGGCGACGCCGTTGAGGAGCATCTCCTTCTCCTCGAAGACGATGGCCTTTTCCCCCGTCGGGCAGTGCTCCTCGCAGACCAGACACTCCTCGTTGCGGGCGTAGGGGAGGCAGCGGTTCTTGTCGAAGACGGCGAGGCCGACCACGATCTTGCGCTTCTCCGCCACCGGCAGGCGCTTGATCGCCCCGGTCGGGCAGACCTGACCACAGAGGGTGCAGTTGTATTCGCAGTAGCCGATGCGCGAAACCAAGAGCGGCGTCCACAGGCCAGTGGCACCGGCCTGATGGAAGGCGGGATGGAGGGCGGCGCCGATGCACACCTTCATGCACTCGCCGCAACGGATGCAGCGGCGCAGAAATTCAGCCTCATCGACGGCGCCGGGGGGACGGATCAGGTAGGGATTGTCGCGGTCGGCAGCGGGGGCGATGCGCGCCATCGGCGCCAGCAGGGCGCCGGCGGCCAGCGCCCCGACGACGCCGCGGCGGGAGAGATCGACCCCGGCATCACG
>Ga0154464_1111_pt1 | contig 14500 bp, 12 predicted proteins | sample RifGroC2_FD_105657 | JGI IMG/M metagenome (GOLD analysis project Ga0154464, IMG submission 105657) | Desulfuromonadales bacterium GWC2_61_20
GGACCCGCTTGCGCGTCATCTCGGCCAGGCCGAGTTCCGAAATTTTTAGAATGTTGGTCTTGGCCTTGTCGATGCGCAGCGCCTCTTCCAGGGCCGAATGGACCTTCTCGCGGTGGGCTTCTTTCTCCATGTCGATGAAGTCGATGATGATGAGGCCGCCGATGTTGCGCAGACGCAACTGAAAGGCGATCTCCTTGACCGCTTCGAGATTGGTCTTGAGGATGGTGTCCTCGAGGTTGTGCTTGCCGACGAAGCGGCCGGTGTTGACGTCGATGGCGGTGAGGGCTTCGGTCTGTTCGATGATGATGTAGCCGCCGCTCTTGAGCCAGACCTTGCGCCCCAGCGCCCGGGCGATCTCGACCTCGAGGCCGAAGGCGTCGAAGATCGGTTCCTCGCTGTCGTAAAGGTCGATGACATATTTGAGCTTGGGCATGAAGGTGTCGATGAAGGCGACGATCTTGTCGTGCTCGACCTGGGAGTCGACGACGATGCGATCGACGTCCTCGGTGAGGATGTCGCGCAAGACCTTGCTGGTGACGTCGAGGTCGGAGTGGATCAGGGCCGGGGCGCTGCGGTTTTCGCGGCGGCGGGAGATGTCCTGCCAGAGGCCGACGAGGAACTCCATGTCGGCGAGGAGATCCTCGTCGCTCTTCCCTTCGGCGGCGGTGCGGACGATGAAGCCGGTGCCGGGAGGGCGGATCGCCTCGATGATACCGCGCAGACGGTCTTTTTCCTCCTCGTTTTCGATGCGGCGGGAGATGCCGATGTGATCGACCGTCGGCATGTAGACCAGGTGCCGGCCGGGGAGGGAGATGTGGGAGGTGATCCGCGCCCCCTTGGTGCCGAGGGGTTCCTTGGCGATCTGCACCAGCAGCTCTTCCCCTTCGTCGAGGAGTTCCTCGATGGGGGGGAGGACCGGGCCTTCCTCGCTGCCGTCGGCGGGGCGGGCATGCTGGGGCTGGCCGTCGACAAACTGTTCGACCGCCTCCATCTCGTCGAGGACGTCGGCGACGTAGAGAAAGGCCGCCTTCTCCAGGCCGATATCGACGAAGGCCGCCTGCATCCCCGGCAAGACGCGAATGACCTTCCCCTGATAGATGTTGCCGACAATCCCCCGTTCCCGGTTGCGCTCGATGTAGAGTTCGGCGATGTGGCCGTTCTCGATGAGGGCGACGCGGGTTTCGTGGGAGGTGGTATTGATGACCAGTTCCTTGGCCATAATGTCCTCTCCGTTTCTGCTAAAGGTTATATAAACGAAAACGTCAAAATCAATTCGGGTGCTGCCCGACCCTAGCGCAGGACGACGGCGGTCTTGCGCAGGCGCAGGGTGCGCACCTCGTCGCCGCTCAGGCCCAGAAGATGGGCGGCGAGGACGGTCGGGCTCCCCTTGGCCAGGCGCAGCCAGAGGGCGCCGTCGGCAAGCTCGACGCCGACGGTGTTGTGGCGCAGATCGACGGTCTGGATCTTGCGCCCCTTCTCCCGCTCGCGGGGACAATCGGTCGCGGCGAGAAAGGCGGCAATGCGCGCCGGCAGATCATCCGGCACCGTCGCCGGCAGCTCGACCCGGTAGGTACTCTCGGCAATACACACCGCCGGCGGCGGGGTTTTGTTGTCGATGACCGCGGCTTCAAGGACGCGGATGCCGGCCGGCAGGCGGGGATTGAGGGCCTCGACCAGTGCGCGGGCGCTCCAGGGGCGAGTCAACTCGACATCGACGATCTCGGCATCGCTCTCCACCCCGGTCGGCAAGGCATCGGGAAAGGAGATGCGCGGGGCCGGGTGGAAGCCGGCGGAGTAGCGCACCGGCACACCGGCGCGGCGCAGGGTGCGATGGAGGACGGTCATGAATTCGAGGTGGCTGATATAGCGGGACTTACCCTCCTTGCGCAGGCGCAGACGCACTTTGCAGCGCTCTTCAGTCGTCTCGTCCTTCCCCGGAGCGGGGGCGGGGAGCTCATGGCGCTCACAGAGGCGCATGCGCAGTTGTTCGAAATCGCAGATGCCGCAGCCGGCGCAGTCGCCGCCGCGGCAGTCGGGAGTGTAGGTGCCGGCGAAGGCGCGCTGGCGCTCCTGCAGCAAAAAGGCCTTGGGCACGCCGCAGTCGAGGTGGTCCCAGGGGAGGATTTCCCCCTCGCCGCGCTCGCGCAGATACCACTCCGGTTCGACGGCGCAGGCGGCAAAGGCTTGCTGCCACAACTCGAAACGGAAGTGGTCGCGCCAGCCGTCGAAGCGGCAGCCGGCATCGACGGCGGCTTCGAGGACGGCGCCGAGGCGGCGGTCGCCGCGGGCGAAGACCCCTTCGAGGAAGGAGAGCTGGGCTTCGTGCCATTTGAAGCGCAGCTTCTTGCGGCGCAAGCCGTCGCGCAGCAGTGCCTGCCGCCGCAGAGTTTCGTCGATGCCGATCTGCGCTTCCCACTGGAAAGGGGTATGGGCCTTGGGGACATAAGTCGAGACCGCGACGTTGACATCGGCGCCGCCGGTCCCCTTGCCGCTCTTCTTGACCCGTCCCGCCAGTTCGACCAGTTCGTCGAGATCCGCGGCGGTCTCCGTCGGCAGGCCGGTCATGAAGTAGAGTTTGACCAGGCGCCAGCCGAGGGTGAAAGCAGTATGGGTGGCGGCGAGGAGATCGGCCTCGCTGATCCCCTTGTTGATGACGCCGCGCAGCCGTTCGCTTCCCGCTTCGGGGGCGAGGGTAAAGCCGGTCTTGCGAACCTTCTTGATCTCCTCCATCAGTTCTGGCGTCAGGGAGCCGACGCGCAGGCTCGGCAGAGAGACGGCGACGCGGTCCTCGGCCGGACGCGCCATCAGCCCCTTGAGCAGCGGCTCGATGCAGCTGTAGTCGCCGGTGGAGAGGGAGAGGAGGGAGACCTCTTCGTAGCCGGTGGCGGCCAACGACTCGTCGATGATAGACATGATGCGCTCGGGGCTGCGCTCGCGCACCGGCCGGTAGAGATAGCCGGCCTGGCAGAAGCGGCAGCCGCGGGTACAGCCACGGGCGATCTCCACCGCCACCCGGTCGTGAATCGTCTGCATCAACGGGACGATGGGGGCGGTTGGTGCCGGCGCCTTGTCGAGATCGGCAAGAAAGCGTCGCCGCACCCGCGTGCGTCCGGGATGGAGGGGGGTGATGGCGGCGATGGTGCCGTCAGGGTGGTAAGCGACGGCGAAGTGGCTCGGGACGTAGACCCCCTCGATCTCCGCCAACCGCTCCAGCAGCGCCGCCCGGTCGATTCCCTCGCGCTTGGCCGCGCGCAGGGCCGCGGCGACCTCGACCACCGCCTCCTCGCCGTCGCCGATGACGGCGCAGTCGATGAAGTCGGCCAGCGGTTCGGGGTTGAAGGCGCAGGGACCGCCGACGACGATGAGGGGATGCGAGCCGTTGCGGTCGGCGCGACGGCGGGGGATGCCGGCGAGGTCGAGCATGTTGAGGATATTGCTGTAGGAGAGCTCGTACTGCAGGGTGAAACCGACCAGGTCGAATTCCCCTAAGGGACGTTCGTCCTCCAAGGAGGTCAGCGGCAGCTTCGCCTCGCGCAACTTCGCCTCAAGGTCGGGCCAAGGAGCATAGGCGCGCTCGGCGGCAGCCCAGTCGAGGCCATTGAGGATATGGTAGAGAATGGCAAAGCCGAGATGGCTCATGCCGACTTCGTAAACGTCGGGAAAGGCCAGGGCGATGCGGACCTCGATCCCGGCCCCCTCTTTATGGATGCTCCCCATTTCACCGCCAAGGTAGCGGGATGGGCGCTGGATTGAAGAGAGAATGTCGGATGAAAGCATGGGCTGAATCGTTTCGCTGGAAGGTCTGAGGAACTGCATAAAATAGCAGAAGTGTTCAAGTCTTCCAAGAATTTATTGGAGGAGGCTGGTGGGAATGTGCTTGAGCAGATTGTCAGCGCCAGGAGAGAAGGGGGTACCGGGACGGAAATCCGAACCAGTCTTTGCCTCTTAACGGCACAAGGCCGTCACTCGGGTGGGTGACGGCCTTGTGGTAAATCATTACTTTTCGCTGAAGGGTTACAGCGGAGCTTTCTGTACCGGGTAGCCGGCACCGTAGATGTCCTGGGAGTATTTCGGCGACCAGACCTTGGTCTTGGTCATGGTACGCCAGCCCATCATGCCGAAGCGCAGGGTCCAGGCGTCGTAGCCGAGGACGCCGAGGACGGCGTTACTGATGCTGGCGGTGTGACCGGTATGGCAGATGACCAGGATCGGCTTGTCGGTCGGCAGTTTGGCCAGATTGTCGGTTTTGGCCAGATCGGCCATTGGGATGTTTATTGCGCCGGGGACCGTGTCTTTGGCGAAGTCGGCGGGCAGACGGATGTCGAGGAGAAAGAAGTCGCCGAGTTCGTCATTCAGAGTCGGATCGTCGATGCCATCCATCAGTGTTTCGGCATAGATGGAGCGGTTTCCGCCCGGCGCAGTGCTGAGGAAGTTGTCGGCAGCCTTGGCGATGAGACGATAGTGCCCAGGGGGGAGACCATTTGTCTCGTCTTTCGGGGCGCATTTTTCCTCTCCTGCAAACGCCGGAATTGCGACGAGTGCCAGCAGAGCGACCAACAGCAGACTGGTGAACTGTTTCATGATCTTTCCTCCTTTGGTGGTGCGGCCATCACCTGGCGGCGGGCAATAACAATTCCCCGATACCGCCACTTCGGAAGCCCCACTATCCACCCGGTGTGGACAGGAAGCTTTGCGCCCCCGGGTTACCCTGGGTTTGCCTTTTCGGTGGCCGAGCTTAAATTCTGCAACATGCTGTAAATACAAGTTGAGTGCCAAAAAATATTCAAGGAACCTGTAAAAAAAATCGCCATGGCGCGGCTGGTTAGGAAGACGGGGTACTCATTAAGTGCAATATGCGTATAATTGGAAGTCATTTGGCGTATTTTTGGTGACATTTATTGTTCGGTCCATCCCCTGCATATTGCCGAACAATTACATGCGGCAGGAAGCGAAGCAAAAAAAACGGCGAGAGGTCCACGCACCTCCCGCCGTTTCCCTTGTTGTCGTAACGGGAGTTACTTCACCGCCCCGGCCTCGACGGCCGAGAGAACCCCATCCTTGAGGAATGCATAGTCCTTGTATCCGTGCTCATCAAGGTAGTACTGCAGCCACTGCACCTGCTTGCCGACGGCGTCGAAGATCAAGAGTGTCTTCCCCTTGAACTCGTTTTTGCCGATAAGTTCAACCAGGCGGTCGCCGGGGATGCTGCGCGTCCCCGGAAGGAGGACTTCCTTGCTCTGGGGCAGGTTGGCTTCCTTGACCCGCTGGGCCGGGTCACGCATATCGATGACCACCGCGTTCTGAGACAGCGCCCTGGTCTTGAAATCGGCGAAGGCGAGCCGGCGTTTGTCGAAATCGGCCTTGGAGATCAGCTTGCCCGGGGGGGCCGGGGTTTTCCCGAGAATGGCCGCTTTGTCGGGGAAACGTTTGGTCCATTCGAGGACGCCGGCATCGTAGCAGAAGACATTCTTGAAGCCGGCGGTCTCGGCCTGTTCGGCCGCTTCGTAACTCTTGGCGCAATGAATGCCGTTACAGTAGAAAACCAGGGGAGACTTGCCGGACTTGTCGGTTTTCTTTTCCAGCAGCTTGAGGAAATCCGCGGTGCTGACCGGAATGTAGAGGGCTTTGCTGACATGGATGACCTCGAATTCCATCTTCGAGCGCACGTCGACGATGGTAGCGCTATCGTACTTGGCGGCCAAATCGTCGGTGCTGATAGGGGTGACGCCGGGGAATTTGGCGCGCAAGGGGAAGGCCTCTTCGGCCCGAACCGGGACCGCCAGGGCCAGGACCAGCAGCAACAGAAGCGGCAGACCCAACCAGGTACTCTTGTTCTTCATCATTTACTCCTCAAGGTTATGTTGCGGGTTTAAATGCACCATCCCGGCCCCGCCGGCGGGCGAAGGAGTGGAGGACTGTGTCGCATCAGGCTTCAGCGTCTGGGCGATTGCTTCGGCAATAAGCCGTAAACCAGTTCTTTGGTGGGCAAGCGCTGCTCGCCCCGTTCCCTGCGCAAATGTCTGGGCGTAGTCGCCGCGTCACTGTCGGGGGTTCCACCGTCACTCGTTTTGAAGACGGCGCAGACACCGTGCAGGCGCTCGGACTGGCTTAGTAATTCTTCTGCCGTGGCGGTCATTTCCTCGGCGGCGGCGGAATTTTTTTGAATAATCGACTCCAGTTGCTGAATCCCGTTGGAGATCTGCTCGGCGCCTGATTCCTGCTCGCGATTGGTGGCGGCCATCTCCGCCACCAGGGCGGCCGTGCGCTGAATGCCGGGGAGCAATTCCTGCAGCAGGTGGCCGGCCCGCTCCGCCACGCCGACGCTGTTGGCCGAAACTTCGCTGATTTCGCCAGCGGCTGCTTGGCTGCGTTCGGCCAGTTTGCGCACCTCGGCGGCAACGACGGCAAAGCCGCGGCCGCTCTCACCGGCGCGCGCCGCCTCGATGGCGGCGTTCAGGGCCAGGAGGTTGGTCTGGCGGGCGATCTCGCCGATGATGACGATCTTGCTGGTGATATCCTTCATGACCCGCACCGTTTCGCTGACGGCCTCGCCACTTTCGGCGGCTTGCCGTGCCGCCTCCCGGGCGATCTGCTCGGTCTGCGCGGCGTTGTCGGCGCTCTGCCGCATGTTCGCATTCATTTCCTCGATCGAGGCTGCTGCCTGTTCCGCCGCTGCCGCCTGTTCCGCCGCGCCCTGGTTGATGCCGTTGCTCGCCACGGCCATGTGCCGGGCCCCGGTCTGGACGGCGACGGCCGATTGCTGGATATCGCCGATGAGATGATTCATCTGCCCTTGCAAGCCCAACAGCGACTTACCGAGGGTGTCCCGCTCCGAACTGATCCTGACCTCGACCGTCAGGTCGGCGCCGGCGATTTTTTCGAGAGCGGCAATCTTGTCGCCGATGGCATCGAGAAAGGCGTTGACACTGTCGACCACCAGCCCGATTTCATCGTGATGCAGACGTTGTGCGCGCAGGGTGCAGTCGCTGGTTTGCGCCATCTCCTGCATGACTGTGGCCAGAGACCCCAAGGGGCGGATGACCATCCGGTAGAAGAGGACCCAGACGGCGACGACCATGACCAGACTGAGGATGAGAATCTGTTGCGCCGCCGCCCAGATTTCGCCGCGCAGTTGGGCCGCGATCGCGCCCCGAGAAACCACCACGGCCAGTTGTCCAAGAACACTGTCGGAGGCATCGCTGACATAGACCAAGTCCTGGGTCAGCACCGGTTTGAAATCCGCCGGGAGTTCGGTCACGGTCACCGCTTCCCCTTGCGCGTCGCGGGCATAGGCATATTTTATTTCCCCCGACGGGTCGAAAACGACGAGGGCGCCAATGTTCGCATTGTTCATTTCTCCGACCAGAAAATTCCTGGCGAGGCGTTCGTCGTAGCTGAACATGGCCTCAGGCAGGGAGAGGGTGGCCCGTTTGGCGAGTCCCTGAACCTGCTGGGTGAGAAGGTCGTTGATGGCGGTTTGCTTCTTGACGTAGTTGAAGACGGCCAGTCCGGCGAGGACAGAGATGACGATGGCAACGACAGACAGGAGAATCTTGGCGCGGAGACTCTGCATAATTACCCCTCGAGGAATGCACTGGTGGCGGATGTCGTACGGTTGGTGGCGCGATTGGTCGGTGCTGGTGTGCCTCTTCAATGCAAAAAGCCGACCGCTTTAATTCATTAGTGCCGGCGCGGGTGTCTCCGTCATGGAAAAAATGGGCTATGCCCTCCAGCACAAAGAAATAATGGCTGATGTCCCTGCGCCCCGCGGCGGCAATCCGGCAGAAAGTTAGTAAACGCTAATCAGCCAAAGGGCGGGAAGATTAATGCGGAGTTCTGCTTGCGCGCGCCCGAGGACTCGGCTCGAATATAATCCCCTTTGCCTTATCTGGATTTAGTTGACCGCTTCTCATGCATGGAGTAGCTTGCAGGTGAAAATATTTTTACTAACCCTCTTTTTTTCTCGCCATGAAGATTAGCGCCGCCCTACATTCACCTGCTACCATCAAACTGCTGTTCGTGGCTGCCGGCATCGGCTTGACTACATCCGCGCTGACTCATCTACTGCATGCGCCGGTCCTCGACCCTCTCCTCTTCAGCCTGCTTCTCGGTATCCTGTTGCGAGCGCTTCTTAAAGACCGCATCAATCCAACTGATGCTGCGACAAGGGTCGGTCACGGGCTGATCCTCCCCGGCATTATTTGCTACGCGGTGGCCAATCTCGAATTCACTACCGTGGCGAGTCTCCCACCCCGTAGCCTGCTGCTTTTGGCCATCGTTGTCGCTATCTGCTTCGGCACCATTTTCCTGCTCGGCCGCCACCTCGGACAGACGCGCGAGATCACGTCTCTGGTCGCAACCGGATCGGCCATTTGCGGCGCGTCGGCGATTGCCATTACCGCACCGGCAGTGCGCGCCCGCTCCGAGGACGTCTCCATCTCTCTGCTCGCCGTGACCATGTCCGCCTTGGTGGCCCTGTTTGTCGTCCTGCCGTTTTGCGGTGCGCTGCTCCGGATGGTGCCGGCCGATTATGCCCTGCTGTCCGGCTCGCTGCTGCAGTTCACCGGTTTTGTCAAGGAAGCGATGGCACAGTTTCATTTCCAGGGTGGCGGTGCCGGCATGGTGGACGCCACTCGTCTGGCCATGCTGGTCAAGGCGACACGATATTTAGCCTTGATCGTCTGCATTCCCCTGGTGGCAAGTCTCGCCCATGGCCGCCTGACCTTGCCGCTGTCGCTCTGGCTCTATCTTGGCGCCGGCATCGGCGGGACGCTGTTTCACGCAACCTATCCCCTTGCCTATGCCACGTACCTGCTGCCCTTCGCCCAGCTCGGCTACCAACTCCTCTGGTCGGTCACCATGGCCGCTATCGGCCTGAGCGCGGATGTCCGAGATCTGCTCAGTGTCAACGGCTATCGTGCCTTCTGGATGGCACTGGCGGGCTTTGTCGCAGCACTGTTGAGCTTTCTTCTCTTCTGGTGGCTCTTCTTCCCGAATGGAGCGTGAAGATGACTCCCTCGCCCCCTGCCAACAGTATCCGCCATCGCATCATGATGGCTTTTTTGCTGGTCATCATCAGCTGGGGCATCGTCCTGACCCTCGCCATAGATGCCGCTTTCGACCGGATTCTCACTGCCCAGAACGTGCCCCCAACGCTGGCCACCGAGATCGGTCGCCACTTCATCCTGGTCTGCAGCGGGTTGACCCTGATCGGCTTCGTCCTCTTCTACTTTATCGCCAGCTATATGGCGCAGGCGGTGATCGAACCGGTCCGGCAGCTGATGTCCGGGGTCGAGGCGTTGCATCAGGGCGATCTGAATACGCGCGTGCCGGTCAAGGGCAACGACGAATTTGCCGCACTGGCCGCCGCCTTCAACCGCATGGCCGAACAGTTGGGGGAAGTCGACCGACTTAAATCCGAGTTTATCTCTACCGTTTCCCATGAGCTGCGCACCCCGCTGTCCTGCATCGTCGGTTATGCCGAGCTGTTGCAGAGTGGCGAACATTCCCGCGAAGATGCGGCGGAATATCTGGATATCATCAACCACAAGGCCGACGAACTGGCAATGCTGGTCGAAGGGCTGCTCGATCTGAGTCGAATAGAAGCCGGCAAGGGGCTGGAGCTCAAGGTGGAAACATTCGATCTGGCCGCGCTGGCTCGCGAGTGTCTGCAGCAGGCCCGGCTCTTGACCACGCAACATCAATTCGCCTACCAGGGGAGCGAATCCCCGGTAACGATTACAGCCGACCGGTTGCGCCTGAAGCAGGTGTTCGACAATCTTCTCGGTAATGCCATCAAATATTCGCCGGACGGAATGATCGCGATCGAGCTGACAACGGTAGCTGGCAGGGCCGAAGTGGTGGTCAGCGATCAGGGCATCGGTATGACCGCGGAACAGTTGGCGCAGGCCTGTGACAAGTTTTATCGCGTCAATTCCTCCAATACAGCTGTTTCCGGCGTCGGACTCGGACTTTCCATCGTCCGCAGCAGTATTCACGCCCACTGCGGCGACCTGCAGATCAGCAGTAATCCCGGGCAGGGGACGCAATTCAAAGTCATTCTTCCCTTGCGCCCGAAGCTGGGGTAGTCGAAGCCTTCAGGGGGAGATACTACAACTCCAAAAGGGTGCCCGCATTGCTTTCCAGCGCCCTCTGATGTATGGTGCCGATCCCAACCATCCCTACGGAGACCATCGCTTTGCATATCAAATCGGCCGAATTCATCACCAGCGCCGCCGCTCCCGGCGGTTATCCCCCCCCCGGTCTTCCCGAGATCGCCTTTGCCGGGCGCAGCAACGTCGGCAAGAGTTCCCTCATCAACGTTCTGGTCGAGCGCAAGGCGTTGGTGCGGACTTCGCGCACGCCGGGACGGACGCAGTTGCTCAACTTCTTCAATATCAACGGCACCCTGACCCTGGTCGATCTCCCCGGTTACGGCTACGCCGAGGTGCCGGTGGCGGTGAAAAAGGCCTGGGGGCCGATGATCCGCACCTTTCTCGAAAAGCGCAGCACCCTGCGTGCCGTTGTCCTCCTCTTCGATATCCGCCGCGTCCCCCGCGAGGAGGATCTGCAGCTCCTCGACTGGCTGGAGGAGCTCGGCATCCCCACCATCCCGGTCATCACCAAGGCCGACAAGGTCAGCCGCAACCAGCGCGCCGCCCAGCTCAAACCGATCGCCGAGGCGACCGGTCTCGATATCGCCGACTTCACCCTCTTCTCCGCCCTCAAGCGGGAAGGGCGCGACGAAGTCTGGGAGCGCATCGAGGACGCCATCGCCGCCGGACAGCCGGCGGACAATGCCGCGGAAACCGACCCCGCGCCGCCGCCGGACGCAGCATGATGCAGTGGCTTGGTCTTATCGGCGGTCTCATGGTCGCCTTCGGTTTCGTGCCGCAGATCATCCGCGTGGTACGGACCCGCTCGGCCCACGACCTCTCGCCGGTGATGCTGGTAACCATCTTCATCGGCGGCATCTTCTATACCGCCTATGCTTTCATGGTCCGCGACCCGGTCTTTATCACCATCAATCTCATTGCCACGACCAACACCCTGGTCCTCCTCCTCCTCAAGTGGCGCTTTCGTTGAGCGCCGGGCAATTCCATTGACACACTCTTCGCCCATCTGCTACAAGGATGGGACAATTTGCCGTCCCGGTGTCCGCCGAAGTCTTTAGACGTAGGCGGAAGAATAGGGAAGAGGGTGCAAATCCCTCGCTGCCCCGCAACTGTAAGCGGAGATGAAAGCCAACCAGCGCCACTGTCCCTGTCGGGGATGGGAAGGTGTGGCGAGTAAGCTGACCCGCAAGCCAGGAGACCTGCCGAGACGTTTAGTTGAACCCTTCGCGGGAGGGGTTCGGGCTGCCCGTCATGGCCAGACCCTGTCCTCCCCCGAGGGCGGGGTTTTTTCATTGCTGGACAAGGATACAGGGATTGCCGCTGTCACCAGGTCTGATCCAGATCTATACCGGAGAAGGGAAGGGGAAGACGACCGCCGCCGTCGGCCTGGCGGTGCGCGCCCTCGGCCAGGGGTTGCGCGTACTCCTGGCGCGCTTTCTCAAGCCGCTCGAACCGGCCAGTGGCGAAATCTTGTTCCTCCAGGGAACGCCGGGGCTGGAGATCCTGACCGCCGGTGTCGGGGTGATCCACGGTCATGCCCCTGCGGAGGAGGTCGCGCACAGCATCGCTGAAACCTTTGCCGGCGCGCGCAGGCGGATGATGAGTGGAGCCTACGATCTGGTGATCCTCGACGAAATCAACAACGCCGTGCATCGTGGTGATCTGGCCCTGGCGGAGCTCCTCTCCCTCCTCGACGCGCGGCCGAGCGGGGTCGAAGTAGTCCTGACCGGACGCCACGCCCCGGCCGAACTCTTGGCCCGCGCCGACCTGGTGACGGTCATGCACGCCGGGAAACACCCCTTCCGCGCCGGCATTCCCGCCCGCCGCGGCATCGAGTACTGACATGGCGGCGACGATCTTCATCACTGGCGGCACCCGCTCGGGCAAGAGTGATTATGCCCAGCGCCGGGCCGAGGCCCATCCCGGCCCCCTCCTTTATGTCGCCACGGCGACGCCCGGCGATGCCGAGATGGCGGCGCGGATAGCCCGCCACCGGATCGCCCGGGGGGAACGCTGGGACGTGCTGGAGGAACCCCTCGATCTGGCCGGCCGCCTGCCCAGCGCCATGGCCGGCGCCGCCGCCGCCGTTCTCGACTGCGTCACTTTGTGGCTGAGCAACCTCTACTTTGCCCACGGCGAAGAACGTGCTCCGGTCCTGCGTGAGGTCGAAGGTTTTTGCCGGCTGCTGCCGACGCTGACCGCCCCCCTTTACCTGGTCAGCAACGAAGTCGGTTACGGCATTGTCCCGGAAAACCGCCTGGCGCGGGAATTTCGCGATCTCGCCGGCGAAGCCAACCAGCTGCTGGCGGCGGCGGCCGACGAAGCCTGGCTCGTCGTCGCCGGACTGCCGTTACGACTTAAATGATGCAAAACGACAAATGCTCACGCGGAGCCGCGGAGCGCCAGATCTCCCGAGTACCACATCCATCCATGATTTGAACGAAGAGGACACCGATGAACCCCCATTCCCTGCACGCCACTCTCGACAAGATCAAGCCCGTCGACAAGGTCCGCCTTGCCGAGATCCAGGCCCGCATCAACTGTCAGACCAAACCGAAGGGGTCGCTGGGACGGCTGGAGGAATTCGCCCGCCGCTTCGTCGCCATCACCGGCCGCGAGGAGATCCGCAAGAAGGTCGTCTTTACTTTCGCCGGCGACCACGGCGTCGTCGCCGAAGGGGTGAGCGCCTTCCCCAAGGAAGTGACGCCGCAGATGGTCCTCAACTTCGTCAGCGGCGGCGCTGCCATCAATGCCCTTGCCCGCCACGCCGGGGCCGAGGTCATCGTCGTCGACATGGGGGTCGATTACGATTTTCCCCAGACTCTCGCCGGGCTCCTCAATAAAAAGGTCGCCAAGGGAACCGGCAATTTCGCCCGCGAAGCGGCCATGACCCGGCAGCAGGCGATCCAGTCTCTCGAAACCGGCATCGAGCTCGCCTTCTCCTGCCGCGACGCCGGCATCGATCTGGTCGGCACCGGTGATATGGGAATCGGCAACACCACCCCTTCCGCCGCCATCGCCGCGGTTCTCACCGGCCTCACGGTGAAACAAGTCACCCATCGCGGCACCGGCATCGACGATGCGACCCTGGCCCACAAGATCGAGGTCATCGAAAGCGGGATTGCCCTGAACAAGCCGGACAAGGAAGACCCCGTCGATGTCCTCGCCAAGGTCGGCGGCTTCGAGATCGGCGGCATCGCCGGCCTCATCCTCGGCTGCGCCGCCGCCGGCATCCCCGTCGTCGTCGACGGTTTCATCTCCACCGCCGGCGCCCTCATCGCCTCCGAACTCCATCCCCAGGTGCGCCACTACATCTTCGCCGCCCACAAGTCGGTGGAAATCGGCCACACCCACATGCTCGCAAAAATAGGCCAGGCGCCGATGCTCGATCTCGATATGCGCCTCGGCGAAGGGACCGGCGCCGCCCTGGCCATGACCCTGGTCGAGGCGTCGTTGCGGGCGCTGCGCGAAATCCGCACCTTCGAGGAGGCCGGCGTGGCCAAGGAGTTGCCGCGGTGATCAGGCTCTGGGCGGAACTCCGCCTCGCCACTGCCTTCCTCACCCTGCTCCCCGTCGGTCCGGCGGGAACGGTGGCGCCGCTCCAGCTGGCCCGCAGCCTGACCTGGTTTCCTCTGGTCGGCCTCTTCCTCGGCCTTATGCTGGCGGGGCTCGACTTGCTTCTCAGCCCCTACTTGCCGGCGACGGTGGTGGCCGGAATCCTCATGGTGCTGCTGGTGCTGCTGACGGGAGGACTCCATCTCGACGGCGTCGCCGATGTCGCCGACGGCCTCGGTGGCGGCCGCGATGCGGCGGCGCGGCTGCGCATCATGAAAGACAGTCGGGTCGGCGCCATGGGGGTGGTGGCGCTGATACTCGTCCTCCTGCTCAAGTACCAGGCCCTGGCGGCCTTCCCTGCCGGGGAACGCACGATTGCTCTTCTCCTCATGCCGGCGGCGGGGCGCTGGCTGCCGGTGCTGCTGGCGGTGACCTCGCCCTACGCCCGCCCCGAAGGCGGCACCGGCGGGGCTTTTATCGACCATGCCGGCTGGCCGCAGCTCCTGGGTGCGACGGGATTGCTGCTGGCCCTGGCTCTCTATCTTTGCAACTGGCCGGGGGGCGTTGTCCTGCTCCTCCTCGCCCTGGCGGCGTGGCTGTTTCGTGCATTTGTCATGGCCCGTCTCGGCGGAGTGACCGGGGATGTCCTCGGCGCCGCGGTCGAGGGGGGCGAAGTCCTGACCCTGCTGTTGCTGTTGCTCGTTCATCCCACCCTTTAACCGTTGGAGGCGGCATGAGCAGAACCCATCTTTTTCTGGCGCGTCACGGGCAGGTCGAAGGTTTCGAGAAGAAACGCTACAACGGCCAGGCCGATGTCCGTCTCACCCCCG
>Ga0154464_1024_pt2 | contig 14400 bp, 12 predicted proteins | sample RifGroC2_FD_105657 | JGI IMG/M metagenome (GOLD analysis project Ga0154464, IMG submission 105657) | Desulfuromonadales bacterium GWC2_61_20
GCCGCCTTGATCATGCTGTACTCGCCGGAAACGTTGTAGGCGACGAGGGGGAGATCGAAGCGCTCGCGCAGATCGCGGAGGATGTCGAGATAGGCGAGGGCCGGCTTGACCATGAGGAAGTCGGCGCACTCGCCGACGTCGAGGGCCGCCTCGCGAAAGGCCTCGCGGCGATTGGCCGGATCCATCTGGTAGGAGCGGCGATCACCGAACTGCGGGGTGCTTTCGGCGGCGTCGCGAAACGGGCCATAGTAGGCACTGGCGTACTTGACGGCGTAGCTCATGATCGGAATGTGGGCAAAGCCGTGGTCGTCGAGGGCGGCGCGGATGGCGGCGACGCGGCCGTCCATCATGTCCGACGGGGCGACGATATCGGCCCCGGCCTGGGCATGCGAGAGGGCCTCGGCGGCAAGGAGCTTGAGGGTTTCGTCGTTCTCGACATCGCCGTCGTGAATGACCCCGCAGTGCCCATGGTCGGTATATTCGCACAGGCAGACGTCGGTGATGACCGTCAGCTTTGGCACGGCTTTTTTAATCGCCCGGATCGTCTCCTGGATGATGCCGTGCTCGCTGTAGGCGTCGGAGCCGACGGCATCCTTCTCCTTGGGAATGCCAAAGAGAATCACCGCCGGAATGCCGAGTCCATAGACCTCTTGCGCTTCGGCGACGATGTGCTCGATCGATTGCTGGTAGATGCCGGGCATGGAGACGATCTCCTTCTTGATCCCCTGACCGTAGGCGGAGAACATCGGGTAGATCAGATCCTCGGGGCGGACAAAGGTTTCCCGCACCATGCGGCGGATGTTGTCGTTGCGGCGCAGGCGCCGGGCGCGGTATTCGGGGAAGAACATGCAAACCTCCTGTCACTGCGTTGCGGTGAAGAATGCTGGCCATATGGGATGGGGCGAAAAAAGGCGCGATAATGCAACAGTTCAGCACGAAACGATGGCGGTCTGAACCGGCGGATGGCCTCGACTTAAATCTGCACGCCCTCGGAACGGATCTTCTGGACGATCGGCGGCGCGTCTGGACTGGACGCCTCGTTCTGGCTGGAAATCAACGGGCAGAGCGTGACACCGTTTTCGAAACCGACCGCGATGCAGGCGGCATCGACCTGCATCTGCAAGGTGCCGTCGACAGTGGCGAAGACAGCCCAGACATCCATATCCCTGGCCTCGTCACCGCGCAGACGCGGGCCGAAGACGCGGAACTCGACCAGCTCACCGAGCCCGGCGAGGCGCTCTTTCAGCTCAAGGGCAAGGGCACGATCGCCGGCACTCAGGGGCACGACGGCTCTTGCGGCGCAGCGGCAAACCAGGCGACGATGGCGTCGGCCAGAGCGGTGAGGGTGTACTCCTCGGGTTCGATGGCCACCTCCAGCCCGAGCTTGCGGCAGGTTGCCGAGGTGATCGGGCCGATGGCGGCAACGACCACATTTTGGAGGAGGCGCGGGAAACGCTCCGGGCCGAGAAGGGCGGCGAGATTTTCCACCGTCGAGGAGGCGGTAAAGGTGACGCAAGCGACCTTTCCCGCTTCCAGGGCAGCCAACGCCTCGGCCGGCAAATCCGGGGGGAGGACGTTGCAATAGGCGACGGGGGCCACGACTTCGGCGCCGAGGGCGGAGAGCCCCTGGGGGATGACCTCCCGGGCCTTGTCGGCGCGAGGGAAGAGGACCCGCCGCGGCGCAACGGATAGCCCGGCCATGGCCGCCACCACCCCTTCGGCCTTGTAATCCTCCGGCACCAGATCGGGGACGATACCGTAGCCACGGATGGCGGCGGCGGTCTTCGGCCCGACGGCGCAGACCCGGCAATAACCGAGGGCGCGGGCGTCGCGCCCGAGACCGGCGAGGCGGGCAAAGAAGAAGTGGACGGCGTTGACCGAAGAGAGAACCAGCCAGTCAAAGCCGGCGAGCTGGCTCAGGGCGGCGTCGAGATCCCCATGCTCGGCCGGAGGATCCAGTCGAATCGTCGGGCACTCGTAAACCCGGGCGCCGAGGGCCCCCAGCATGTCGCCGAATTCCCCGGCCTGATCGCCGGCCCGGGTCACCAGCACCCCACGGCCGAAGAGGGGCTTCCGGTCGAACCAGCGCAGCTGCTGGCGCAGCTTGACCACTTCGCCGACGACAATGATCGCCGGTGGTTTAATCCCCGTTTCCCGCACCCGCGCCACCACGTCGCCCAAGGTGGCTATCAGGGTCTCCTGCTCGGCCGTCGTCCCCCAGCGGATGACCGCCACCGGGGTCGTGGCCGGGCGGCCATGAGCCTGGAGTTGTCCGGCGATGATTTCGAGGTTGGCCATCCCCATGTAAAAAACCAGGGTGCCGACGCCGGTGGCGAGCTTTGCCCAGTCGAGACGGGAGAAACCTTTGTCGGGATCCTCGTGGCCGGTGAGGAGGGCGAGACTGGTGGTGTAGTCACGGTGGGTCAGGGGAATACCGGCATAAGCGGCAGCGGCAAAGCCGGCGGTGACGCCGGGGACGACCTCGAAGGGGATGCCGGCCTGATGCAGGGCCTGGGCTTCTTCGCCGCCGCGGCCGAAGATGAACGGGTCTCCCCCCTTGAGGCGAGCGACGACCTTCCCCTGGCTGGCGAGTTCGACGAGAAGCCGGTTGATCTCCTCTTGCGGCCGGTGATGATTGCCCCGGCTCTTGCCGACGAAGATCGCCTCGGCCCGGGGCGCTTCGCGCAGCAGCAAGGGGTTGGCGAGGTAATCGTAGACCACCGCGTCGGCCCGGTGCAGGCAGTCGCGCCCCTTGACCGTGATGAGCCCGGGATCGCCCGGTCCGGCGCCGATGAGGTAGACAATTCCTGGTTTCACTGCTCTCCTTTGTCCCTCAAACTGGCAGGGGCACGGCGCGCCGTGCCCCTACATTCGATTCCTTCGCAGGTCGGACGAGGAATCGACGCAGCTTAAACGTCCTCGCGATTGACATTGAAGGTTTCGTGCTGATAGACCGCGTTGAGGATGCGCCCGGCCCCGAGGATCAAGAGGTCGTCGGCGAGGGAGGTGCCGAGTTTTTCGCACTCCTCGACCGGGCCGCGGACGCACTCCTTCAGGCACTGCACCCCGTCACAGTCGGCGACCAGGCCGGTGAGGGTCAGCTCATGGCCGCTGACGGTGCCATGGCAGGCAATCGGCACCTGGCACCCTCCCTCCAGGCGCTTGAGGAAGGCGCGCTCGGCGCGCACCGCCCAGGATGTCGCCGGGTGGTTGAAGAAGTCGATGAGGGTATTGACCTCGCCATCGGCCGTGCGGCTCTCGATGCCGAGGGCCCCCTGGCCGATGGCGGGAATGGAAAGGCCGACGGGGAGGTATTCGCTGATCTGGGCCGAAAAGCCGAGGCGATGCATGCCGGCGGCGGCGAGGATCACCGCGTCGAGGTTGTCATCGGTGAGTTTGCGGATGCGCGACTCGACGTTGCCGCGGATGTCGACCATCTGCAGGTCGGGACGGACGTGCAGCAGTTGCGCCTTGCGCCGCAGGGCACTGGTGCCGATGCGGGCGCCCTGGGGGAGTTCCAGCCAGGTCGACACCCCGGGACGGAGGATGACGATGTCGCGGCAATCCTCGCGCTCGGTGATGCAACGCAGGGAAAGGCTTGCCGGGAAGATGGTCGGAACATCTTTCATCGAGTGGACGGCGATGTCGATCTCGCCGCGCAGCATCGCTTCCTCGATCTCCTTGACGAAAAGCCCTTTGCCGCCGACCATGGCCAACGGCACGTCGAGAATCTTGTCTCCCTGGGTCTTGATCTTGGTCAGCGTCACCTCCATGCCGGGGTAACGTTTTTCCAGCTCGGACTTGACCCAGTTGGCCTGCCATAATGCCAGCTGGCTGGCCCGGGTGCCGATGCGCAACAATTTACGACTCATGGTGAAAAGCTCCTTGGCTGCTATTTTATTCGGGATCGTCGAGGGTCTTCAGTTCTTCCTCGGGACGGGGTGGTTCCAGATTGAACAACACCCGCACCGCCTCGACATAACTGTCGCCGGCGGCGTTGTTCTGCGCCTGTTTGAGGACGGTGATCGGCTGGTGCAGAACTTTGTTGACGATGGCGCTGGAGAGGACCTCGACCGCCCGCCGCTGGCGCTCGTCGAGATCCTTGAGCCCGGAGAGGGTCTTCTCCACTTCCCCCTTGCGGATCTCGTCGAGGCGCGAACGAAGGGCGACGATGGTCGGAACGACTTCGAGACTGGCAAGCCAGCGGAAAAACTGGCCGATCTCCTGATCGATAATCCCTTCCGCCTTCTTTGCCTCCTTGTGCCGCTCCTTCATGTTGGCCGCCACCACCCCCTGGAGATCGTCGACATCGTAGAGGTAGACGTTATCGATATCGTTGACCTTGGGATCGATGTCGCGCGGCACGGCGATGTCGATGAAGAACATCGGCTTGTTCTTGCGCTGGCGAATGACCTCCTCGACCTTTTTGTGGCCGAGGATGAAGGTCGGCGCCCCGGTCGAGGTGAGGACGATGTCGACCTGGTGCAGATGGTCGGGAAAGTCGTCGAAGGGGAGGGCGCGGCCGTTGAACTCCTCGGCGATCTTGGCCGCCCGCTCGAAGGTGCGGTTGGTGACAAAAACCTGGGTGACGCCGTTGTTGATGAAGTGGCGGGCGGCCAGTTCGCACATTTCCCCGGCGCCGATGATGAGAACCGTCTTGTCGTCGAGGGTACCGAAGATCTTACGGGCCAGCTCGACGGCGGCAAAGGAGACCGAGACGGCATTGCTGGCGATGCTGGTCTCGGTCCGCACCCGCTTGGCCACGGAAAAGGCCTTGTGCAGAAAGCGGTTGAGAATGAGGCCGGCGGTCTTGAACTCGGCGGCATAACCGTAAGAGGTCTTGATCTGTCCGAGAATCTGCGGCTCGCCGATAACCATGGAGTCAAGACTGGAGGCGACGCGGAAGAGGTGGCGGATCGCTTCCTCCCCTTGATATTCGTAGAGGTAGGAATCGAGCAATTCCGCCTCGAGCCCATGATACTGGGTGAGAAAGCGCCGCAGCTCGCTGGCGGCCGCTTCAGGAGTGCGACTGGTGGCGTAAAGTTCGACGCGGTTGCAGGTCGAAACGATGATCGCCTCGGCCACCGCCGGCAGGTCCAGCATCTCGTGCAGCGGTTTTTCCATGGCGGTCGGTGCAAAGGCCACCCGTTCACGTATTTCCACCGGGGCGGTCTTGTGACTCAGCCCGACGACAAGGATATTCATAGGGAGATAACCATGTGTATTGACGCCCTCTTCCCTACCGGCCCTGCAGGGCGCGGAAGCTGTGCTCCCCCGGCAGTAGCAGATTCACCCCGAGGAAGGTGAAGAGCAGAGCGAGAAAACCGATGATGGCAAAGATGGCGGCGCGCCGTCCGCGCCAGCCGATGGTGAGACGACCGTGCAACAGCGCCGCATACCAGAACCAGGTGATGAGGGACCAGACCTCCTTGGGATCCCAGCGCCAGTAACCGCCCCAGGCGGAATTGGCCCAGACCGCCCCGGAGATGATGCCCATGGTCAAGAGGGGGAAACCGAAGGTCAGGCAGCGGTAGTTGATACTGTCCAGGGTGTCGAGAGACGGCAGTTTGTAGTAGAGGGGGGAGAAGGTCTTGCTCTTGAGCATGCGCTCCTGCAACAGGTACATGATCCCGACGACAAAGGCGACGGCGAAAACGGCATCGCCGAGAAAGGCGAGGGAAACATGGACCGGGAACCACCAGCTTTGCAGAATCGGGTTCCCTTCCTGCACCCCCGTCGGCAAGGCGCTGCCGACGATCATCAGGACCAGGGCCAAAGGACAGAAGAAGGCGCCGAGGACATTGAGACGGAAACGCAGGTCGAAGAGAAGGAAGATGCCGACCAGGGCCCAGGCGAAGAAGGAGAGTGCTTCGTGCAGACTCGCCGACGGGGCGTGGCCGAGGGTGTAATAACGGACGGCCAGACTCAGACAGTGCAGGGCAAAACCGCCAATCAGGAACCAGCGGGCAATGGTCGCGGTCCGCCGATGGCGGGCAATGACCTCGACCAGGAAGAGGACCGTGGCGACGAAATAAGCCAGCAGGGTAATTTTGAACAGCAGCAGGTCGAGACTCATCTTCTTCCCTTTGTCATGCCGACTCCCAAAGCCGCTAGCGTCGTCCCTTCCCCCACGACGGAGGTCAGCAGACGATCGATGGCGGGGCCGTCGCCGGCGGCGACGAGCCCGGCCACCCCTCCATCGAGAAGCCGGCGAAAAACCCGCTGATTGTAGTCGTTGTGCGGCCCCGGAGTCAATCGCTTTCGGCGCAGTGCGGCGGCGATTTCCACCACGATTTCCCACTCGGCGCCGAGCAATTCGCCGAGATCGTCGCGCACCAGCGCCGCCAGGGCCGGACTCTGTCCGGCGGTGCCGACGGCGACCGTCAAACCGCCGCGTCGCAGCAGGGCCGGCACGGTAAAGTCACTCTCGGCCGGGGCATCGGCGACATTGACCAAAATCCCCCGGCTCCTGGCTTCTCTGGCGATGACGGCATTGACCTCGCGCTGGTTGGTGGCGGCAAAGACGAGAACGGCATCGGCAAGATCACCCGGGAGATACTCCCGGCATACCTGCTCGACCCCCGGCGGCAGCGCTTCTGCCGCCGGCTTGGGATCAACGAGGCGCACCCGCGCGCCGGCCGCGAGGAGCCCCTCGATCTTGCGCCGACCGACGGCACCGCCGCCGACGACGAGGCACAGGCGATCCTTGATCTCGACGAAGAGGGGATAGGGAGTCATGGGCAAAGGATTCCGACCGGTGCGGAAGATCGCGTCAAATCAAACGCCGAAGAGTTCGGCCTCGACGAGATCGCACAAGAGCAAACCGAAGAAGAGGGCAAGTTCGGCCACCCGGGCCGGGGCGGCGGTTTCCAGGCGAAAGACGAGATCCGGCGGTTCCCCTTCGAAGTTCACCCGGGCCGGCAGCACCAGCGCCGTGGCGCAACCGAGGTCGCGGGCGACACTGAAGGCCTCGCTCAGGGCCGGATCGGGCTTGAGATCGCCGAAGCCGAGAAAGAGATCGCCCTCGCCGCCGCAGGCCCGCAACTGCCGGGCGAGAAGGAGCTTGCTCTGCCCGTCGCGGGCGAGGGCGGCGGCGAGGGTCGCATCCCGGCCGAGACAGATGGCCGGCAGTGCTGGCCGCTCGAAATTGAGCCGGTGGAGAAAGAGCTGGGCGGTCAGTTCCGCCACCGGGGCCAGGGACGGGGAGGCGCCGAGGAGGAGACGAGCACCGCCGTGAAAAACCGCCGTAACCCGTTCGGCGCAGTTTTCCACCTCTGCCGTCTGCGCCATAAAGGATTCCTGCAGGGCGGCACCGTGTTCCCGCAGGGCTCGAGCTATGCGTTCCTGCCTGCTCATGCTTATACCTCGGTTTCAATAGGGTCGTTCCGATCATAGGGAGGGGGCTGCGGCCTGTCAAGGCTCATTGGCGCAAGGCGAATTATCCCCTTGATTTTTTGCCCCACTGATTTATTCTTAGGCTGCTCGGGACAACTTGATTTTTGACAGAATTCATCCCCGTAAACAGGAGATTTTCTACATGGCTAGCGACAAGGTTGTGCATCTTTCCGACGACAGCTTCGAAATCGAAGTATTGAAATCATCGACCCCGGTCCTGGTCGATTTCTGGGCTTCGTGGTGCGCCCCGTGCAAGGCGATCAGCCCCCTCGTCGACGGCCTCGCCGCCGAGTACGACGGCAAGGTCAAGATCGCCAAGCTCAACGTCGACGAGAACCCGGCGACCCCCGGCAAGTACGGAGTGCGCGGTATCCCGACCCTGATCCTCTTCAAGGACGGCAAGGTCGTCGATCAGGTCGTCGGCGCCGTCCCCAAGAACCAGCTCGAAGGCCTGATCAAAAAGGGTCTCTAACCCTGTCTCCCCATCAACGAAAAAGACCCGCACCTGGCTGCGGGTCTTTTTTTCGCACTTCAAACCATGAAGTTACCTCCAGTGACCGCGAGGATGCCGTGAGCCTGCTTGAACGCAGCAATCAACGCTGGAAAATTTTCCTTTTCATCGCCCTGATGGCCCTCGGCGCCGGAGTTACCCTTCTGCAGGGCTTTCTCTACGAACCGATCGGCCGGGAACTGACCCTGCAACTGGTCATCGGCGGCATGATCCTGCTCCCCGCCACCTTCATCTGGGCCGGTGGCAGCATCGTCTGCCCGTCGTGCGGACAGAGACTCCTCTTTTACGCCATCACCAAGGTCGGCCTGGGCACCTGGTTTGTCTGGCTCATGACCGAGGAACAATGCCCGAAATGCGGTTACTCCGGGCGCCCGGCCCCGACGGGCAAGCGCAAAGGGAAGCGCTGACCCCTCGGTCGCACCTTTGTCCGTTGCGCCATGATCCCGTTCTCCCCCAGGAACTGGAAGATTCGATGAATCTTCTGCGTCGCTACACCCTTTCCTCATCTCTGCTTAACCCGCTACCGCCCCCCCTCGAGCCGCCCTGCTTCTGGCGCGTGGCTTTAACCATCTGCCGTACGGAACACAAACAAACAAGCCCCCGCCGTACGGCGGGGGCTTGTATCTTACGGCCTCTGAGTATTAAAGGCTCGGATATTTCGCATCAATAGCGACCACAGCTGCGGGAATACCGATCCCATCGATCACTCCATCCGCAACTAGATCGATGGAATCGATCAGGAGTTTCCTGGCATATTCCCAGTTATGGACGTAGGCCCCCGGCTCTTGAATGTAATCGACAAAGGCCAGATTGAAGGCCGCGCCCATCAGATCCTGTCCCGTCGGCGGCACCGTATATGTGGCGGCGAGGGAGGAATAGCTGGGCGTGGTGGAACTGAAGGTCAACTCGGTGGTGTGGGCGGCAGAGCTATAGAACCGCCCGGTGCTGCCGCCGGTCTCCAATTCGTTTCGGTAAAAAATCCCCTTGGCTTGCAAGGCGGTCTCCAGGGCATTCTTGACCGTCTTGAAATCGTTCCTGACCTCGGTCAGATAGGCTGCGGTCATGGCGACGCCATGGCAGGCACCGCACTGGTCGCTAAGAACCGCCGTAATCGCCCCGGTGGTCTCATCCTCTTCGATGGGCCAGAAGGTATGCCTGGCTCCGGCAGCATTACTCATATGACAGGTGACGCAGGGTCCGACGCCAAGGGCGCCGATACCTTTGTGCGAACCAAGGTTGGTGTAGTCGGTCGCGCCGAAATGGTAGCCGCCGGTGTTGAACAGTGTCAACCCCGAACCGAGATAGTGGGTGCGGAGCACCGTCGCCGCGGCAGCCGGGGTTCCGTCCTTGATGAGTTGACCGATGCCCGAACTGTCGCGGCCGCTGTGGCAGCGGGTGCAGATGGCGGAGGGGCCGATAGAGGCAGCATCCGCATAGGTTTTGTTGACCGCCACGTTGAAAGCGGTCGCGGCAGAATAGTAACTGGTGGTGAAGGCGCCCAGCACGTGGGTGGCGCCGGTGGCGACATCGGTGTGACAGGCGTCGCAGGCGACGGCATCGAGCATGGTTTGACCGGCGACGGTCGGCCAGAGAGGAATGGCGGTATTGCTGCTGCTCGCGCCGGCCTGGTCGACAAAGCCCTTGGACGTATGGCAACGGCCACACCACGTTTGGTAGCTGCCAGCGCCAGGACCGGTAATGACGGTAATCGTGGGAGCGGTTGTGTTCACATGGTTCCACGCCCCGTTGACGTCACCGTGGTTGGCGGTGGCGTACTGGTCGAGGATCGCGGCATTGGCACCGATGACCCCGCCCGCATGGCAGGTCGTGCAAGGCTTGTAAACGTTATTGAACGGGGCCACCCACTGCGCCGGAGTACTGCCGGTGGCGGTGGCGTTACCGCCAAAGTGGGCCGCCGCCTTGTGGCAGCCGGCACAGGTCACCAGCCCGGTGGAGGGGTCGGCGCCGACGCTGGCGATGGCCGCCGCATGCAGGGGGTTGGCGCTGGAGTCGACCGTGCCGACATCGAAACCGGCCCGCACCATGGTGCGGACGATGCTGGAATCGCCATCGACCAGACCGTCGTTCAGGAAGTCGATGGAGTCCCGGATCAGCGACAGGGAATAGGTCCGGTTGTGGGCATAGGCGCCCGGGTCGTGCTCGAAGAGGTTGTAATTGTAGGCTGCCCCCATCACATTCTTCCACCCCAGACCGGTCGGATCGACCGCCAGGCCGACGCCGAGACTGGTTGCCACACTTTCCCAGCTGGTAAAAGCGTCGGAGCTGGCATCGTTGTCCACCCCCTTGTTGAGGATGCCGTTGGCATTGACATCTTCGCCGGCATCGAGGACACCGTTGCGATTCACATCCTCACCCAGGTCGAAGATGCCGTTGGCGTTGGTGTCCTTGTAAAAGTAGGGGTGGGCCGGGTAGAAGTAGATTCCCTTGGCATCCAGCGCCGCCAGCAGGGCGTTCATGGCCAGATGAAACTCTTCCTTTTCCGCTTCGAGGACGGCCGGGGTCATGGCGCCATGGCAATTGACGCAGATGGTGCTGGCCACGGCGGTGATGGTGCCGGTGGCATTCTTGGTCACAACTCCGAAGGTATGCGGCGCGGCGCTCTGCATGTGGCAGATCACGCACGGTCCGGCGGTGCCGGTCCCCGCCGTGTCAGCCATGCCGATGTTCTTGTGATAGCCAAGGTTGTTGTAAACCTGGCCGGCATACTCATAGCCGGACTCGTTGAAGATGGTGGCGCCGGCGGTCAGGTAGTGCGAGTTGATGAATGCAAGCTGGCCGGCAACATCACCGGGGTTGGTCCCAATTCCGTCGGTGGTGTTGGTGATGTTGGCGCCGACCTCGCGGCCCAGGTGGCACCCCATGCAGACGTTCGAAGAGCTGGCATCAGGGTAAACCACGGTTACGGACGTACCGGTCGTCCCGGTTGTGGCGGAGCTGATCGCCGTATAAACCTCGGTGATCGCCCCCGGATTGCGCAGCGCACCAGCATTCAAGTCGCTGTGGCAGCCCCAGCAGTAGAGGAGTTCGTTCTGTCCCGACCCGGTGGTGATGCCCCAGGTGGAAGCATCGATGATCGTCCCGGTAACGGTACCGGACCAACCCGACAGATGGGAGAAGTCATTTTTCGCGGGATCATAGGCCGCCGGGCTGGTCAGGAAGTTTTTGATGCCGGTGGCGGTGTGGCAGCGCTGACAGTCGACTCGATCCTTGTCGGGAAACGTGTCCGCATCAGTGCCGTCGGCTTTAAATGAGGCATCCCAGCTGTAGTGCCCCCACACCAAAGCGGTTTCTGGAGCGGCTGAAGCAATCTTTCCAGCGTGCGCCGACTGCGCCCATTGCTTGTGAATGTCTGTTGGTCCCGGATTGTGCTCCCACTGAATCGTGGCGGGATTGTTGTTTTTTATGGTGTGGCATTCCAGGCAATCGCCAAAGACATACCCTTCTATCACCATCGTGTTCGTGTCGTTGGTTAAAGGATCGTCACCGAGATGTCTGGCCAGGAAGCCTGGCGAGAATGTTTCGTGGCATTGATTGCATTGGGTCAGGCCAGGGGCAGGGACCGGTATCGGTCCGACACCTTTATGGTTGAGACCACCACCATGACACCCTTCACAGCCAGCCGCCGCCGTATCGTGCGCTGACAAATCCCAGCCTTGCACTACGATGGCCGTATGGCACACCTTGCAATTGGAATCGCCAACATGCGGAACAGTGGCGGGGGTGGTATCTGTTCCGGTCTGGTTCCCGCCCGAATTCAGGTCACTTCCACAGCCCCACAAAGAGACCAGAAAGATAGAGACAGCGACTAATATCAGGTGTCTTTGGTTGCGCATTTTCTCCTCCATTACGTTTTTTGTATGGTGTTTAGTGGCACTTTCGACAAGTTCTGGCATCACTGGCTGACTTGAGTCGATTATCGATATCATCCCAGTCTTTGGGGTGAGGATTGACCATCAATCCGCTTCGTGCACTGTGACACTTGAGACAGACATCGCCCTCGGGATGACAGCTCTGGCAGGTGGCCAGGTTTTTGCGGGCCTCACGCGCATGGCTGCTGGACCACTGATGGGACGGCAGCACCGAGTTGGGGTGGCAGCCCTGGCATTGCTGCTCGGTGAAGAGGGCGTGATTGCCGCCGAGGGTGCCGTCGGTGAAACCCCGCCGGTGCGAATCGAGCGCCAGGTCAGCCTGGTTGAAATCTTCGTGACAGTCGACGCAGAATCCGTTCTCGTGACAGCTGGTGCAGAGCTGCGGGTTGGTCCGCGCGGCGATAGGATGAGTCACATTGAATTCCGAGCGGTGTACGTTGGCCATGTTGTTGCCGAGTTCGCCCATTTCGTCGGCGCGCCCGGCCTTGTGACATTCGAGACAGAAGTCCTGGGCATGGCAGGTGGCGCAGTCGGTGGCGCCCGCCTTGGCGTCCGGCCGGTGCTGAAACGACCAGAGCGGACCGTGGGTCTGCAGAGCGGGAAATTTGACCTGAGCGACAAAGGCCTGGTCGTGGCAGTCGAGACAGGCCTTGGCCGGGGGCTGAATCAGCTCGGGTTGTTCCCCGTGGCAGGTGACACAGTCGGCTTCGCTGACCTTGGCCAGGTGCGCCGCGTGGTCGAAGTCCGCTGCCCACAGGGGCTGCCCCCCGAGAAGCAGTACGGCACTGACGATCAACAGTATGCGGGTCATATCGGCGCTCCTTATCAGAAGAGAATGTTGAGGCGAACGCGGCCGCGGTAGAAATAATCCCACAGGTCGCTTTCACCCCGTTCGATCTTGGCCTCGACATTGACCTTGCGACTGAAATAGGCGGTGGCATCGGCCCAGATACGGCTACTGGTGGTTTCGTCCTCCACTTCAAGCCGCCGATCAAGCACGTCGATTTCCGCTCCGATACCGGCCTGGAGCAGGGAATTGAAACGGAAAGCAGAGCGGACTTTGACCCCGTAAAGATCCTGGCCGTCCGGGTCGTCGCGCCAGACGCCGCTGAGATAGCCGGAAAAGCGGTCGGTGCGAATCTTCTCGACCCCGATCTCGACCACGTTGGCATCGGCGACCTCTTCATACATTTCGCGAGCATAACGACAGAATGAACGCACACCCTCGCCGTGGTTGTAGCTGAATTCAGCCGAGGCCTCCTGATATTCGCTGACGGCGAAGACCGAGTAGATCGAGGTCGAAGAAAAGACCGGCAGCGAGTAAAGGTAGTCGAGGCGCAAGGACCATTTCGGCTGCCAGTGCAGGTTGATCCCGCCGTTGAAATAGCTGAGGCTGTTGGCCAGATAGTTGAATTGCCACTCGCCGTAAAGACCGAGGCGATCACGGTAATCGTAACCGAGGTCGAGACCGAAGAGCTCGTGGGTCAGTTCACTCTCCTCCCACTTCTGCAGGTAGGAAACACTTGCATCGAGACCGTCGAGAAAATGCCCGGAGAGTCTGATCCCGTCGATGAGATCCTTGACGTCATAACCTTTGTAATAGCCGATGTCCCCACCACCAAAGGCCGTCAAGGTGAAGGGGCCGAGATCACGATATTGCAGACTCAGACCATCCATGATCGAAGCGCCGCCCGTGGTGGTAATAAACTGCCGGCCAAGCTTGAAGTCGAGGTGTGGCAGGGCATTCTTTTTTTCCAGGTAGGCAAAATAGAGTCGACTGTCGGCATCAACCTCGTTGGCGAGATCGTCCGCCAAGCGCCCATAGAAGCGAAAATTCAGGCCGCTGCCGTCGATGTCGCTAACATTCAGGCGCAGATATTCGTAGACCGGGACCGCCGTGTCCTCTTCCGCATCGTTATTCCATTCGAGCATGGTACTCGACTGTCCCGAAACTGATACCGCCAACGCCCGATCCGCCGGCCACAGCGCCAGCAGACCGACGGCACCGAACAACACCATCCGTTGCCATTCTCTCATGTCGCCTCCTTCTGAAAATACAGGCACAACCGGTGCCATTGTCCTTCGTTACCCTGACTCAAGCGACCCATTCAGTCGATCAAAACACAAAGCTGTTGAATCGTAGCTATTTTTTTTACTTTCGCAACTCCGGGCAAGCAAGATTTGATTTAGTTTTTCAGCACAAACCTTGCCAAGGCATCGTGATGACAGAAATTATCTTGCTAGATCAGAGCGTTGGTACCAGGACAGTGCCGGCGACTGGCGATGGCAAAACCGGCCTATCACGGGATCACCATGTGCATTTGCCGTCATTGGCTTTTTGGATCGAACGGGGAGCGCCCGGAGAGTTGAACCCGTCGTCACCAACCCTCAGCTTTGTACCTTTGCCCCCCTTGCCGCGCAGACGCTCCTTGTGCCATCATTCATTACCGCCAATACAGAACGGATGTCCGATGGATCCGCTGCAACGTTACCAAAAGCTTCTCAGTGAAACCGATGCCTGGTTTACCCGCTGCCAGACCGCCGCCGGCGACGACATCGCCTGCCGCCGCGGCTGTACCGGCTGCTGCCGCGGCCTCTTCGATA